>WNFO01004773.1_pt1 | contig 11738 bp, 7 predicted proteins | sample 5400251 | NCBI WGS metagenome assembly WNFO01 (sample SAMN13153354, study PRJNA577476) | soil metagenome | isolation source: 100 cm saprolite under Madrone tree | place: USA:California | collected 2016-06-14
ACGAAAAATCTTCCGGGCTTCCCGGAATGGGGCACGGTGGACAACATTGAGGCTTCGCGGTATGACGCGGGAACGGCGTATCTGACGGTGGACGGACATCAGGTGAATTTTCGCGATCCGTATGTTTACAAGACCGCGGATTACGGAAAAACGTGGACGCTGATTACGGCGGGAATTCCGCACAACATGCTGAGCTATGCACATTGCGTGCGCGAAGATCCGGTGCGTAAGGGGCTGCTCTACTTGGGCACGGAGGGCGGGCTGTATGTTTCGTTTAACGACGGGAAGAACTGGCAGCCGCTGCAGGCAGGCCTGCCGCACGCGCCAGTGTACTGGCTGACCGTTCAGGAACGGTTCCACGATCTGGCGGTGGCCACTTACGGGCGCGGCTTCTGGATTTTGGACGACATTACACCGCTCGAGCAATTTACGCCGGAGATCGGCGCGGCCAAGGCACATCTGTTTGCGCCGCGCGATGCGTATCGGTTCAAGGATGTCGCGCAGCCCGCTGCGGTCGACTACGACCCGACGACGGGAAAAAATCCACCGTATGGCGCGGCCATTAATTTTTATCTCAAGGCTAACCTTGGGGAAAAGGACGTGGCGAAGCTGACAATCACGGACGCCGGCGGCAAGAAGGTTCGCGAGATCGAATGCCGCGCACCTAAGACCGGAGCGAGTGAGGTCAAGAAGGCAGTCGAGGAAGAGGAATTTCCCGATGCTGAACCTACGCTCTGCGAAACCAAGGCGGGCATCAACCGCGTGTGGTGGGACTTGCGCTCCGATCGCAGCACGCAAATTCACCTGAGAACCACGCCGCTATACGCGCCGGACGTTCCGTTTGGGCCGGAAGGCTGGCGCAAACCTCCGGCCGTCGGACGTGTGGCCGTGCTGGCGTTGCCCGGAACCTACACAGTGACCTTGAGTGTGGGAGAGGAGAAATTCACCCAGAAGCTGACCGTGCTAAAGGACCCGCATTCGGCTGGCTCGGAGAGCGACATTCAAGCGCAAAATCGGGTGCAGGCGGCGCTATATGACGAGATGAACGCCGTCGCGGCCACGGTAAATCAGATCGAGTCGCTGCGTGCGCAACTCGTTGCGTTGGGAAAAGAGCTAGGCGCTGACGACACATCGAAACCCGTTCGCAAAGCTGCAGACGACCTCGGGGAGAAGCTCTCCGGTATCGAGGGAACCCTGCTGCAACTCAAGCTCACCGGCCGCGGGCAGGACGACTGTCGCTGGTCGCCCATGCTGCTGCAGAAGGTCACCTATCTGTTCTTCCAGCTCGATAGCAGTGCGGATTTTCCGCCCACCACGCAGCAGGCTGCCGTGCAGGAAGAATTGAAGCAGAGGGGCGACAAAGCGGCACAGGACTTTCAGCAGTTGGTCGGGAAAGACCTGGCTGCGTTCAACGGCATGCTGCATGACCATAACATCGGCAACGTTTATCTCAAGACGCCTTGAGGCTGGGTAAGACGGCAGAAAGGCCCGTGACAAGCCAGAAAACGGGCCTTGGCAAATGTGAGATTCCATCCCAGACGTCGGTCAGTCGAGCTTGGCTTTTTCCCCTGCTTGATTGCTTGCACCCTTCGACGTTTCTTCGCGAACGGGAAAAAGCAGCGATGCCGCAAGCGCGAATAGCAAAATTCCCAGGACAATGAGCAACGAAACGTATTCGGGAATGTCCACCCACTTGTGCGCGATCATTTTTCCGCCAATGAACGCCAGCACGAACGCCAGCCCAACCGTCAGGAAACGCAAGCGGTTCAGCACGCCGGCCAGCAGGAAATACATGGCACGCAACCCGAGAATGGCGAAAACATTTGAGGTGTACACGATGAAGGGATCTTGCGTGATGCCGAAAATCGCCGGGATGGAGTCGATGGCCAGCGTGATGTCCGTGATTTCCACCACTAACAAGACCAGGAACAGGGGCGTCGCGTAGAGTTTTTTTCCGCTGCGCACAAAAAAATGCTCGCCTTTGTAATCGTGCGTGACGCGGAGATGTTTGCTCGCGAAGCGAAAGATAAAGCTTTTTTCGGGGTGGACTGTTTCCTTCTTCACGAACAGCATGTGAATTCCGGCATACACGATAAACGCACCGAACACATACAGCACCCAAGAGAAACGTTCGATCAATTCGGCGCCGGCCAGGATCATCACTCCGCGCATCACCAGCGCGCCAAGGATGCCCCATTCCAGCATGCGGTGCTGGAAACGTTCATCGACTGCAAAAGTGCGAAAGATCACCAGGAAGAGAAATAAATTGTCGACGCTCAGGGCCTTCTCGATCAGGTAGCCCGTGAAGAATTCCAGGCCTGCCTGTCTACCGGAGTAGTGAAGTACCCCCAACCCGAATAAAATTGAGAGCACGACCCAAAGCAAACTGAAAAAGCCGGCCTCGCGCACGCTAACCTTATGAAGACGCCGGTTGAAGACACCCAAGTCCAAGGCGATGGACGCCAGGACGAAAAGGTTGAATCCGATCCAAAGAAGAGGAGTGCCCATTTTAGAACGCGCGGAGCGTCAGGGGGCCGAAGCGCGTCTGTCGACGGCGTTGAGGTTGGTGAGTTCCACGCGCGTGGTCTGACCTGCGTGGATGGCTACCGGGGCGTCCCAACCTAGCCGAGTATCGCCGGCATTGGCATCCAGATTGAGCGTGCTGAGCCAGTATTCTCCGGGAGCAAGGCCGGAAACCGCGGCGTGCCCGTCGAGGTCAGTTTCCGCTTTTCCCACCAAATACTTCGTCTGCGCGAATTCCGGCGCTAGCCGTACCACGCGACGCCTGTGTTCGGCTTGGATTTTCGACCACTTGTCCTGCGGATTCACACCGGTCAGTTCGAGTTCGATTCCGCTGACCGTAGAAGGATTGTTCTGGATGAATTTCTTCAGCGCGAGGTAGTAGTCCTGCAGTTGCTTGTTGTAGCGATCCGGATGCGCTGTCTTGTCGGCATCGGCGTACTTCGGCTTGGGAATACCGGAGGTTACGCCGCCACTGTTAGAGCGCTGGTAGGCCAACAGAAATTCAGGAACATGAATAATGTCGTCCGGTGTAACCAGACGGTCCAGGCCGGGCATCGTCAAATCAAAAATATCGTGAGCCTTCAGCCATTCTCTCAGTTCCGGCGAAACCTTCAGGTCATCGATAAATTTCTCGCGAGATGGAATCTCGTTTTCCGCTTCGACTTCCTTCACAATTTCGGCGTAGCTCTTGGTTAGAACATAGAACGTGAACTGCCGCACCGGTTCTGGCCGAGCAGCCGTCGGACTAATCCGCGCTGCTAACTCGAGTGAGCCCGCGGTGCTTTGTGCCCAAGCGGCACCCGCGAGAAAAGCGGAATAACACACCACGCAAAGGTAACGCGATAACGCTCTTCGCATGGAGTTCATCCTAGCAGATTGCCCGCGACGCAAGCGCGAAGAACGAAGGAGTGTTGCGAACCCGGCTAGTGGCGGGGCAAAAACATGGAAACAATCAAAACAATAAAACCGACAAGGATGAGGCCCGCCAAAATGCGGAACAGCACCGACGGTGGTCTCTTTGGCGGAACCGATGGGTCCAGCACGCCAACCCCGGTGATCGTCCTCGGCGGAATAACCGAATGCCCAGACGAGGCTTGCGGCTCGGGGTCTTGCTCCCATACCCTAAATTCGTAAGCCATGACTCAGATTTCAGCGCGCTCAAAAAAGGCGAAAAACTGCTTCGATTGTAACCCAGGCCGGGAGCGCGCGCTGATTCGCATCGCTAGCCGGGCGGAATTTCCAGCCGCGCACGGTCTGCACTGCGCGCTCGTCTAATCCAAAGCCAACGCCTCGAACCACTCGAATATCCGATGCCCTTCCGTCGGCTCCAACCAACACCCGCAGCGTCACCGTGCCTTGCATCTTCGCGTGTCTGGCTTCGTCCGTATAAATGGGGTACGGGCAAGTCGCGCACACAGGCATCGACACGCCGCGAGCGTAAGGAGTTCCCTCCCCTTCACCACCTCCCGGTCCCTCGCGATCCCCCACACCTCCATTTTCGCCAGCCCCGATACCGCCTCGCATGCCTGGTCCACCGGAACCGTTTTTGTCAGGCATCCACGGCAGGCCCAGATCGTTTTGCGGAGCGACAATCGGAGACGCCTCCATGTCTAGAATCGTTGGCGCGATCGGTAGTAGGTGCGTGGCGTCGTCTGGCATACGCGGCGGAGCCAGTTGCACCGGCGATCGTGGGGCAAAGAATCCGCGGGTCGCAGGAGACGCGGCCCTGACACCGCCTCCGGCGTCATAGCCTTGCGACGGGTGCTCCGCAAAATGTTCCGTATCCGGTGAGTAGAACAGTGGACCGATGTTGGTGGGGATCTCACGCTTTACATCTGGCTGGTGAACCGTTTGAGAAACGATCATCGAAATCGCTACCAGCAATGCTCCGTGCGTAAGCAATGACACTGTCTGCGCACGACTCGCGCGACCCGAGCGCTCGAACTTCAATAAGTGAATAGGCGCGCCATTCGCGGAGCCGGGCGTTAGCGCTCCGGGAGTAAATAGTTGACGAAAATTCTCAAGGACGCGGCCGATCCATGAATCGGATGAGGCATGAAGAAAGGAGAAGCCAGGCAGGCGGGTTCCAAGCACAGGTACCTCCGCGCCGCCCAACTTTTCTGAACCAACGCGAGCGGCAATTGGCTGATGTGAAGTGACCTGTCCTAGATTGGTTGCCCGCACGGAGAGAAGCAGACTTGGGATTGCGAGGTAATCCGCTTAGTAGAGGCGGAACGTAACTTCGATCGGTACGATCGTAGCCACAACTTTGCCATTCGGTCCCACGGCGGGCTTGAATTTCCAGCCTTTGACGGCTTCGATGGCTTTCTCTTCCAGGCCGAGACCCGGGCCTTTTACAACGGAGATGTTGATGGCGCGGCCATCGGGAGTGATCGTCACTTGCAACACTACCGTGCCTTGATACTTGGCTTTACGCGCCTCATCCGAATACTGCGGGATCGGGCAGTACAAGCAAATCGGCACGCCGACGCCGTTCACGCCCGCCCGAAACGCGCCGCCACCCGTGCCGCCACCTTCGCCAGGACCGAGGCCGCCGCCCGTGCCGCTGCCAATACCTGTACCGTTGCCGTGACCGAGCGAATCGGAATACGCGGAAGCCAACGGGTCGCCATACGTGGACATATTCGGACTTGGTACTTTCAAGTCCGGCGGACCCAGCAGTGCCGGATCCATGGCAAGCTTCGGATTGGGATTCTGAATCTTCACCTGCGGAGGCGTAAATTGCGTCCACTTGAACTTGGGCAATTTCCCCTTGTTCACCGGGGTCATGGTGTGGTCGTTGGCGCCGCCACCACCACCTGCTTTTGTGGCTCCGGCGGGCAGCTTCGTCACATACGGCGAAATGTCGAGGGGTACCACGTCCACGTTGCTCTTGGCCTGGATCGGCTTCGAGAAATGCCAGAAGAGCGGCACAAAGATCACGAGCGCAAAAATACCCGCGTGCAGGCCCATGGAAATGACTTGCGTCCAGCCGAAGTTCTCATCCTTCGACCAAATGTCCTTCACCTTCACCGGCTTGCTCGTAACTTGCAGCGGCGGGAGCTTGGTCGGCGAGATAACTTCTTTGATGCGGTAGAAGAAGCCGCCAAAGCTCGAACCCCAGTTAACCGCCAGCTTGCTGTTGATGGGCCCCTTGGGCACTGGGCGCGAGCTCAAAAATTCCTTCAAATTGTCGCCGACCCCGCCGCCAAACGCATTGCGTGTGAACGGTGCATCCGGACGCTCGACGACCTTTACCGGGCGCTCCGTAAGAAACTGCTTCAAATTCGACCAAAAATCATCAGATACAAGGTGAGCGGGAGCGCCAAAACGTGGCACAGCACTAGCGGGCACCGGCACCGGGGCTTGCTGCCCGCCCGAGCCGGCAGGCGTACTTCGTTTTATATTCGCGGAAAGGCTTATAAAAGATGAATCTGGCACCTGTGTCCCCTAAAATCAGCCGCTTCCGGCATAGGTTTAGACGTAAGAAACCCTCGACTAGGTGTCCCGACGGATACCAACGAAAATACGATTCCCACGGACCACGTTTGGTTGCACGCGACCTGGGCTGACACCCACTGCTATTCATTGTAACATACGGTATTCACGCTGCTTTCCGATGTTTCCCGCCAAACACCTTTGGGAAATAACGGCATAGAAGGGAAATCACGCTAATCAGCCCATGGCCGAGCCGCTGGAACTAAAGAAGACACTCAATCTGCCAAAGACAGACTTTCCTATGAAGGCGAACTTGCCCCAGAACGAGCCGAAACAGCTCGCCGCTTGGCAGGAAGAGAACCTGTATGAGCGCATTCTGGATGTCCGTAAAGGCAAGCCACTGTTTGTCTTGCATGACGGGCCGCCATATCCCACGGGCGAAATCCACCTCGGTACTGGCCTGAACAAGATCCTAAAGGACTTGGTCGTGAAGACCAGGAGCATGGCCGGACACTATGCGCCTTACGTGCCGGGCTGGGATTGTCACGGGCTACCCATCGAAACGCAGGTGGAGAAGGAGCTGGGTGGGAAAGGCAAGGTCCCGCCGGCCGAGTTTCGCAAGCTCTGCCGCCAGTTTGCGACGCGCTTTGTCGAGCAGCACAAGCGCGATTTCAAGCGTCTCGGCATCTTTGGCCGCTGGAATGATCCTTACCTGACCATGAGCTTCGATTACGAAGCCACCATTGCCAGCGCGTTCCTGGATTTCATGGAAAGCGGCTACGTCTATCGCGGGCGCAAGCCCGTGTATTGGTGCATCCACGACTCTACCGCTTTAGCCGAGGCTGAAGTCGAGTACGAAGATCACACCAGCCCTTCGATCTGGGTGAAATTTGGCGTTGTCGGCGGTGGTTCGGGCGAAGCCGCTAAGATTGGCAACGATGTGAGCGCGGTGATTTGGACCACGACTCCGTGGACAATCCCGCATAACCGGGCGCTCGCATTCCATCCGGATTTTGAATATGCCGTAGTCGATACGGAAAAAGGCGCGCTGTTGCTCGCGGCCGATCGCGTCGCAGCCTTACAGGCCGAAAGCGGAATCAAGGAAGCTCGCGTTCGCGCCAAATTCAAGGGCTCCGAGTTTGCGGGGATGAAATTTCAGCACCCCTTTTTGCCCGTCCAAGTGCCCGGCATTCTCGCTGACTACGTAACGCTCGACCAGGGCAGCGGCATCGTACACACCGCGCCCGGTCATGGCGCCGACGACTTTTACTCCGGCCAGAAGTATGGTTTGGAGATTTACGCGCCACTCGACGATCGCGGCGTTTATCTCGAAGGCTTGCCGGAATACAAGGGCAAGGATGTGTTCACCGCGAATCCCATCATCGTCAACCTGCTTGCGGACCGCGGGGCGCTGCTCGGCCACCATGAATACAAGCACAGCTACCCGCATTGCTGGCGCTGCCACAATCCCGTAATTTTTCGCGCCACCGAGCAATGGTTCATCAAGATCGACGCGGCGGCGCACGGCCGGACTGGAACGCTGCGCGAGGAAGCGCTCGGCGAGATCCGTCACGTCAAGTGGATTCCCGCGTGGGGCGAAGACCGCATGTACGAAATGATCAAGGAACGCCCGGACTGGTGCGTCTCTCGCCAGCGCTTTTGGGGCGTGCCCATTATCGTTTTCTATTGCGACGCGTGCGGAACACGCCTGGAAGATTTCAGCGCTCTGCGCAACGTTGTGCGTTGGTTTGAAAAAGAGGGCGCCGATGCGTGGTATCAGCACACGCCAGACGAGCTTTTGCCGCCCGGAACAAAGTGCTCCTGCGGTGCGACAAAGTGGCGCAAGGAACACGATATTCTCGACGTGTGGTTCGATTCCGGCTCCTCGCACTTGGCGGTCCTGAAGGGTCCGGAGTGGCCGGCTGACGTTTACCTCGAGGGCCCGGACCAATATCGCGGCTGGTTCCACAGCTCCCTTCTCGTGGCCACGGGCATCAAGCACAAAGCGCCGTTTCGCAGCGTAGTCACGCACGGCTGGACGCTCGACGAAAAAGGCCAGCCGATGTCGAAGTCGCTTGGCAACACTCTGTATCCCAACGAAATCGTCGAACGCTGGGGCGCCGACCTCCTGCGCCTCTGGGTTGCCTCCGTCGAATATCAAGCCGACGTAAAAATGAGTGAGCGGGTGATGACCCAGCTCAGCGAGGCTTATCGCAAGATCCGAAACACATTTCGCTTCGCGCTCGGCAACTTGTCTGATTTCGATCCGTCACGCGATGCCCTGCCAAACGATCAGCTCGAGGAAATGGATCGTTGGATGCTCGAGCGCGCCGCTGAATTGGTCACCAAATGCCGCGAGTGGTACGACGGTTACGATTTTCATCGCGTCTATCACGCCGTTCACGATTTCTGTGTAGTGGATCTGAGCGCCTTCTACTACGACGTGCTGAAAGACCGCCTCTACACAAAAGCTGCCGGGAACAAATCGCGCCGCTCGGCGCAAACGGCGATTTGGAAAATCACCAGCGCGTTAGTGCGCTTGATCGCACCGGTCCTCGTTTTCACCTCCGAAGAAATCTGGAGGTATCTGCCGAAGGCTAAAGGCGATCGAGCCAGCGTGCACATGACGGAGTTTCCGGCGGCCGAAACTTTGACCGCAAAGATTGACGCTCAGAAAAAGGAAGCATGGGAGGAGTTGGCCAAGGTGCGCTCCGCCGTGCTCGTCAAGCTGGAAGAAGCGCGGAACGCGAAATCCATCGGCGGCGCCCTGGAAGCAAAAGTGTCGTTGTATTCGAGCCTTCCCAAGCTACAGAGCACACTGAAGGCGTACGTTAAGCAACTGCCTGCGCTGTTCATCGTCTCTCAGGTACAAATTCTGGACGCCGCGCCTGCTGGGATCGAGCCCGCCGAAACTTTCGGCCTGGCAGTCCGAATCGAAAAGGCTGACGGGAAGAAGTGCGAGCGCTGCTGGAACTATTCCACCCATGTCGGGGAGAACTCGCGTTATCCCACAATCTGCGAGCGTTGCAGCGAAGCGCTGGCCGAAATTGAAGGCGGGGCAACCCATGCCACCACGTAACAAAGCGCGACTTTCCTGGAGTGCGGCGGCTTGCCGCCGCTTTTGCGTTCGAGCCGCGGCCCCGGTGCAAACCACGAGTGAAGAACTCAACAGCCCACTCGCTTTCGAGATTCGCCCGGGAGCACGCAGTTGATTTTCCCGGCACGCCTCCGCTGGCTCTGGCTGACGATTGCCGTCGTCCTGCTCGATCGCGCCACCAAGGCCTGCTTCGAATCGCAAACTGTCGAAGGCTGGCACCGCGAGGTGATTCACAATTTCATCTACCTCGTGCACAGTCGCAATCCCGGCATTGCCTTCGGTGTCTTCGCCGATTCGCCATCACCTGGTATGCGCATCCTGCTGATCGTCGGCTCCGCTGTAGTCATCGGCGCGCTCGCTTGGTTGTTTGTCGCCGGTCACAGCGGCGGTCGTCTTACTGCTGCCGGCCTTGCTCTTCTCCTCGGCGGTGCCACCGGCAATGTGACGGACCGCATCGTGCACGGCGCCGTGACAGACTTCTTTGAAGTCTGGCTCGGCAGCTATCACTGGCCGGCCTTCAACGTAGCAGACTCCGCCATCACCATCGGCGCCGCCCTCATCATCATCGACGTCCTTTTCTTCCACAAGCACCACGCCCCCGAAGCCACCAAGAGTCACTCGAGCTGACAGGGCATTCGAGCTTGTATCGCACGAACCGCTGCTACAATCTCCGCGTGAGCCAGAGCAACGAATCTGCGCTTCAGGAATTTGTCGTTACCGAAAGTGAGGCGGGGCAGCGCCTGGATCAAGGAATTGCCTCGCGATGCAAGCTTAGCCGCACGCGCGCGCAAGAACTTATCGACAGCGGCCAGGTGCTCGTCAGTTCTCGTCCCACGAAAGGCTCTCACCGTATTCGCAATGGTGAGCGCATCAGCATAGAAATCCGGCGGCGTCCTCCGCTTCGCGCCGAACCCGAATCCATTCCTCTCGAAATCCTCTACGAGGACGAAGACGTAATCGCCGTGAACAAGCCAGCCGGCATGACTGTGCACGCCGGGGCCGGCAATCCGCGCGGCACGCTGGTGAACGCGCTTCTCGGCCGCGGCCAGGCCCTGTCGCAAGGCGGCGACGCACTCCGCCCTGGGATTGTGCATCGCCTGGACAAAGACACTTCCGGCGTAATCCTCGTCGCGAAAAATGATGCAGCTCACGCCAAGCTCGCCGAGTCATTTCGGCAACGCGAAGTCAAAAAAACCTATATCGCTCTCTTAGAAGGTCACCTCAGGGAAGAGAGCGGCCGCATTGAGCTGGCCATCATGCGCGACCCCAAACGCCGCACCCGCATGACGACGCGTCGCAGCATCGTGCTCGGCAACGCCCGCGAAGCGCGCACGGACTGGCGCACACTCGCACGAATCGGCAGCACCAGTCTAGTCGAGATTCGGCTTCACACGGGTCGCACCCACCAGATTCGTGTGCATTTCTCCGCTCTCCGGCATCCGGTCGTGGGTGACACGTTGTACGGCGCGGCAACGCAGCTCCGCATCGGCAAGATCACGCTGCCACCTCTGCCCCGCAATTTTCTCCACGCTGCCAAGCTCGGCTTCACGCAACCTGGCACCGGCGCGTGGATCGAACTGCGCGCTCCCCTTCCTCCGGAGTTGCGCGAATTTCTTCATCAGGTCAGCGATGCCGCCGGGGAATCCTCGGAACGAATTGACGCTGCCCTCACCAGCTACCTATAATCGATTCACATGCGTCGGATTCCTATTTCGCTCGCCCTTATTGTCGCGCTACTCTTCGCAAGTCCGGGTGATCGCGCCCAGCAATCCTCCAGCCCGGCGTCCGCGAAGCGGCAGGATGCCGCACAACAGCCCGCGCCTGCGCCGCCGCCAGCTCCGCAAGAGCCAGCGCCCGACCGGCAAGACCAGGGCAGAATCACGCAGGTCGTCAACCTCGTCGACGTCCTTTTCACTGTTTTAAATCGGCGAAACAAGCTTGTTCCCGACCTCGACAAGGACGACTTCAAGATCTGGGATGACAAGAGTCCGGAAGCCATTCGCTATTTCAGCCGCCAGACGGACCTGCCGCTGCGCATCGGCCTGCTCATGGATACTTCCAACAGCATCCGCGACCGCCTGAAATTCGAGCAGGACGCCGCCACTTCCTTTCTGTTTAGCGTTCTGCGCCACAATAAGGACCAGGCGTTTGTTATGACTTTCGACGACGAGCCTGCGGTCCTCCAGGCATTTACCGACGACGCGGGTCGTTTGCGTGATGAAATTCTCAAGACGCGCGCCGGAGGCGGCACTGCGGTCTACGACGCAATCTATAATGCGTGCGACAAGGAATTGAGCCATCCGCCGCGTCCGCCCGGCGACCAGCCCGACGTCGTCCGCCGCGTGATGATCCTTATCAGCGACGGCGACGACAATCTCTCCAACCACACGCGCTCGGAGGCCATCGAGATGGCGCAACGCTATAGCGTGGTGATCTACACCATCAGCACCAGCACGCAATGGATTCAGCTCTCACAGACCAACCCGGACAAGGCCGCCAACCGCAAAACGCATCTGACCGAAGGGGATAAAATCCTGCAAGACTTGGCGGAGGAAACCGGCGGTCGCGCATTCTACCCTTATCACGTAGACGATCTCGATCAATCCTTCCAGGACATCGGCGACGAGCTGCGCAATCAATACTCCATCGCTTACATTCCTACCCATTCCCAGTTTGACGG
>WNFO01011969.1_pt1 | contig 11736 bp, 7 predicted proteins | sample 5400251 | NCBI WGS metagenome assembly WNFO01 (sample SAMN13153354, study PRJNA577476) | soil metagenome | isolation source: 100 cm saprolite under Madrone tree | place: USA:California | collected 2016-06-14
CACGCAAAGCTCCACCTTCGGACCAACCGATGCACCCCTGCTGGCTCGCTGGGTGAAGGTACTCACCATACTGCAGATTTTCATTTCGCTGAGCATCGTCATACTTCTGATCTCTCGCGCGGTTGGAGTACTCTAAACCGACATCCGAGCGTTTTTCGAAACACCCAGCACTGATGATTCAGTTCGGGAATCTGTTCAGGCGCGGGGAGATTTCGTAGAGGCTCTGAGAGCCGTTGGTGAGCGTGCGTGTGTCGCCGCTGAATGCGTGCTGCTTGCGATCCAGGAACTCGAACAGCGCCTTTTTGACGTAATAATTCCTCTTGTGCCCGGTTTCGAGAGCGAGGTTCTCGAGACGTTTGATTGCTTCCCTTTTCGTCATTGGCGCGGCGATCATAGATATTCGCGCGTCGTATGCGAAGTTCTGGAAGCCAGTTTCTGTGGGTAAACCGAACGGATCTGTGGATAAACGATTAGGTAGATTTTTCAGATCGCATTTCCGATGGGACAGCCTTAAGATTCCGAGCTATGCGCCGGATCGCGCCGATTAAGTCCATCTCAATTGCACTTTCGCTGTTGATGTTAGCGGGACGCTTGGTCGTATTCGCGCAGCCTTCGGCGATAAGCTCGCCGGCCGCATCGGCGAGTCCCACTGAGTCCGAGACCACCTTGAAGCCCGGTACGATTATCGGCGCCGACAACGCCGCGCCGTACGAGCGCTACATTCCGGCTGCGGGCAAGTTCGCTCTCGCGCACGGCTTTCGGATGCGGATTACTCCAGAGCGGCGAGTGGAATGGTCGGCCGGCTTTCGTCATGCGACTGAAAAGTATTCGCCGCAGGTCACGCTCGACAGCGACGATTACATCAGGAATTACGTCGCCGGGATGCCTTTTCCGCTGCTCAATGTCACCGATCCGAAAGCCGCAGTGAAGATTGCCTACAACTGGCACATGGGACCGTTCATGCCCGACGATTTTTCGCTCGCGCCGTGGAGCAGCAACGGCTACGAACCTGATCCCGCGAGAACAGACCGAATCGTTCCGAAAAGCGATAAGGACTATGTCTGCGAGCAGTTCGAGCTCTTGCGATATGCACATCGCACTGACGTCGATCCGCGCCCGACGCTCGGCGACAACTCGAACGGCTTCGACTGGAAGGCGCGATGCACTCGATGGGAAAGCGATCTCTCCGACAATCCGACCGGCGAAGGTGCGGGAATCTGGGTCCGCTATCTCGACCCGAAGCGGCCCGACGAATTTTTCGCATTCATCGAGCAGACCCGCCGGATTCGCCGGCTCGCGGTGAATCTCGACTATCCAAACGAGTTCTGCCGCGGATGCCATCAGCCGTACTGGGCTTACGCTTTGCCGAAGACCGAGAAGTATTTGTATCGCCTGCTCGGCACGACGGTTCTGCTGGCGTGTCTTGCGGCTGACGACGAGCCGGCGGGACTCAAGACCGGCGCCGACGGTTTGTCCCTTGCCGAGGAGCCCTTCGAACTTCGCCACGCTTACATTATCGAGATGAGACCGCGCTTCCCTGATCAGTCCTCGCAGGGTCTGCGCACAATCGTTTATGTCGATAGCGAGGTGTACGTCTGGCTGGCCGCGGATTTTTATGAAACGGCTGGGCTTACCGCGACGGCGATGCCGCTGTGGCGGATGCGTCCGGCGTCAGAGGGCGGCAACCTGTTCGATCTCGCGGGCAGCTTTTACCATCCGATCCGCACCGGGTCGTATTTCCGATCGCTGGTTCCCGCACACAATCAATTCAAGCAGATAATCAACAGCGGGCAGGTTGGCGAAGGCGCGTTCAATCCGCAAATGATGATGCGCTGAATTGAAATGCGCACCGACTTGAAAGACGGTGCGTCAAGCGGGCGAGAGAGCGGCAAGTTTCTCGTCGCAAGTTTTGCGAATGATCTCCAGCAGGACCTCAGGCTCCAACGGCTTCTGCAAATAAGCTTCGATACCCTCGAGCGGATGCTGAGGCTGGGGATTGCCGGAAACCACCACCACCGGGATGTGGCGGAGGCGCGGATCCTCGGCGCGATACCTGAGGAACTGATGACCGTCGAGCACCGGCATCGCGAGGTCCAGCACCACGATACACGGAGTCCGCGGCGGAACCTGTTTCAGCACGTCGAGCGCTCGGCGGCCGTTCTCGGCTTGCAGCACCGAGTAGCCCCTGTGATCGAGCAATTCGGTCAGAGATTCCCTGATCTGAGGATCGTCGTCCACAACGAGAATAGTCTCGTTCGAGGCCTTTCTTTTTCGAGGCATTCCAGCAGTCTCTACAATGTTCATTGGATAATATGAGCAACTATCAAGCCGCGATCAGACTGCCAAACCAAAATTGTTCTCTAGAGAACCCATATGGCGACTCGCGCAGCGCGGACCGAAAAAGATTCTCACAGGGAATCTGCGAGGGGTCGCGAAGTCGAAGATGTCGGCGAAGGGGACTGGCGCCTACGCACCCGGCTCGACGGGTTATATCGTGCGCGCGCCAGTTGGCGTTGCGATTCTGGAATATTCGTTGATCGCGTCGCCACCCCCAATTCCCGCCGCAGCGCCTCGGGTCCGTGCTTCTCTAAACGGCAGGCTACTGAAATAGCCTTGATGTTTCGGGAAATCGGCCCTAGCGAAAGTGTGTAACGGGTAAAAACTTCCTTCCCATTTTACGGGTAGTGATTGAGATCCGACTCGTTTTGAGACGTTAAAATATACGTTTTTCCTAACTTGCGTGGATTTTCTTGCGGTGGCGCATATTTTGCGTCTTCTGGGCCACGGATAAAAGTTCCGCACGTAACGGACTGGGGAGACCGTACGACCGTGAAGCCCGAAACCCTTTTCACGCCAACCTTTAACGATTCGATGCACGCCCCCGCCTCACTGTTCTCACGGGTAGCGATTGCCGACGATAGAAAGTGCCCAATTTGCGGCATTCGGCATGAAGCTCCCGAGTCTCCGCCCCGGGCAATACAGTCAACCGGCTCCCCGTCCAACCGTTAATTCGTAACCACCGTGGAGGGCTACAGTGGAATCTGATGAAACGTCGCAGGAAACCCCTGCGCCCAAGCGACGCCGTACCAGCAACGGCAACAAACACGAATTGTCAGCTGGCGGCGAGAAAGCGTCGGCGCCGAATATGGGCGTGCGGCAGCATGCTCGCGATCAGGAAAAGCATCACATCGGCAAGAACGGCTCCCGCAGGAATGGCGCCGGCGTAGGCCATTTGAATACCCATCTCAACCAGTCACACCTGAACAAGCTCCTTAAGGCGATGTCGGCCGCCGGGAACGGCGATTTTACCGTTAGGCTTCCGGTTGGCGCCGACGACGGAATCCTCGGGAAACTCGCCGAGAAGTTCAACGAAGTCGTCGAGCGTAACGAGGCGATGGCGCGGGAGATTACTCGCGTCGAGCAGGCGGTTCGTCAGGAAGGCTTGATGACCGAGCGCGCGACGCTGCGGGGCGCCAATGGCGGCTGGCGGCTGATACTCAGCTCGATCAACTCGCTAATCGGCGGCCTGGTGCAGCCGACCACCGAGGTCGCCCGCGTTATCAGCGCGGTTGCGGAAGGCGACCTCAGCCAGAAGATGGCGTTGGAAATCGACGGACAGCCGGTCAAGGGCGAGTTCCTGCGAATCGGAACCACCGTCAACGTCATGGTCGATCAGCTAAACTCGTTCGCGTCGGAAGTTACCCGCGTCGCGCGCGAAGTCGGCACGGAAGGAAAGCTCGGCGGTCAGGCCGAGGTCCGCGGAGTTTCGGGAATCTGGAAAGATCTGACCGACAACGTCAATGTGCTGGCCGGCAACCTGACCAACCAGGTGCGAAATATCGCGAAGGTCACGACCGCAGTCGCGAACGGAGACCTGTCGCAGAAGATCACGGTCGATGTAAAGGGCGAAATCCTGGAGCTGAAAAACACCATGAACACGATGGTGGATCAGCTCCGATCGTTCGCGGCCGAAGTTACCCGCGTCGCGCGCGAAGTCGGCACCGAAGGAAAGCTCGGCGGACAGGCCGACGTTCGCGGCGTGCGTGGAATCGTGAAAGTTATCACGGCCGTCGCGAATGGGGATCTCTCGCCGAAGTTGGAAGTGTCGGCCAAAGGCGAGATCGCAGCGCTGGCCGATACGCTGAACGGGATGACCAAGACGCTCGCGATTTTCGCCGAGCAGGTTACCGACGTCGCGCGTACGGTCGGCGTGGAAGGAAAACTCGGTGCGCAAGCGGAAGTCCCCGGAGTCGCGGGAACCTGGAAAGACTTGACTGACAACGTGAACGTGCTCGCGCGCAACCTGACCGACCAAGTCCGAAGTATCGGCGAAGTGACGACCGCAGTCGCCAACGGCGACTTGTCGAAGAAGATTATCGTCGATGCGAAGGGCGAGGTGCTCGAACTGAAGAGCACGATCAACGCGATGGTCGATCAGCTAAGCTCGTTCGCCGACGAAGTCACCCGAGTCGCAAAGGAAGTTGGCACCGACGGGAAGCTCGGCGGCCAGGCGCAGGTTAGAGGCGTATCGGGCACTTGGAAGGGCCTCACCGAAAACGTCAACGTGCTCGCGCGCAATCTCACCGACCAGGTCCGGAATATCGCGGACGTTACGACCGCGGTCGCCAAAGGCGATTTGTCGAAGAAGATCACCGTCGATGTCAAAGGCGAGATCCTCGAGTTGAAGAACACCATGAACGTCATGGTGGATCAGCTCAATTCGTTCGCGTCGGAAGTTACCCGCGTCGCGCGCGAAGTCGGCACCGAAGGAAAACTTGGCGGCCAGGCGGAAGTGCAGGGCGTATCGGGTACCTGGAAAGATCTTACCGACAACGTCAACTCGATGGCGTCGAACCTGACCACCCAGGTGCGAAATATCGCGCAGGTTACGACCGCGGTCGCGAGTGGCGACCTGTCGAAGAAAATCACCGTCGATGTCAAAGGCGAGATCCTCGAGCTGAAGAACACCATGAACGTCATGGTGGATCAGCTCAATTCGTTCGCCTCGGAAGTTACCCGCGTCGCGCGCGAGGTCGGCACCGAAGGGCGCCTCGGCGGACAGGCGGAAGTCCGCGGCGTGTCGGGAGTCTGGAAAGACTTGACCGACAACGTCAACTTCATGGCGCGAAACCTCACCACCCAGGTCCGCGGAATCGTCAAAGTCGTGACCGCGGTCGCCAATGGCGATCTGAAACAAAAGCTGGTCGTCGAAGCCGCGGGCGAGGTCGCGGCATTGGCAGAGACGATCAACAACATGACCGACACGCTGAGCACCTTTGCCGAGCAGGTCAGCACGGTGGCTCGCGAGGTCGGCGTGGAAGGAAAGCTCGGCGGCCAGGCGCGAGTGCCGGGAGTCGCGGGCACCTGGAAGGACCTTACCGACAACGTCAATTTCATGGCGTCAAACCTCACCACCCAAGTCCGCGGAATCGTCAAAGTCGTGACCGCGGTCGCCAACGGCGACTTGAAGCAAAAGCTCCTCGGTGTGGAAGCCAAGGGCGAGATCGCAGCGCTGGCCGACACGATCAACGGCATGATCGATACGCTCGGGATTTTCGCGGACCAGGTCAGCACGGTGGCGCGCGAAGTCGGTATCGAAGGAAAACTCGGCGGCCAAGCCAAGGTGCCCGGCGCGGCCGGCACGTGGCGAGACCTGACCGACAACGTCAATCAGCTCGCCGGAAATCTGACCACTCAGGTGCGCGCGATTTCCGACGTCTCGACAGCAGTTACCAAGGGCGACTTGACGCGATCGATTCGGGTCGAGGCCGCGGGCGAAGTCGCGGCGCTGTCGGACAACATCAATCAGATGATCGTCAACCTGCGCGAGACGACGCAGAAAAACACCGAGCAGGACTGGCTCAAGACCAACCTGGCGCGCTTCTCGAGCATGATGAGCGGTCAGAAGAATCTGGAGTCGGTTTCGCGAATGATCATGTCGGAGCTGACGCCGCTGGTGACGGCGCATCATGGCGCATTCTTCCTGCTGGAAGACGGCGACCCCGATGGCCCGGTCTTAAAGCTGACCAACACCTACGCTTATCGACAGCGCAAAGGAGTTTCGAATCGGTTCGAGCTTGGCGAGGGCCTGGTCGGGCAGTGCGCGCTCGAAAAGAAGAGCATCCTGGTGACCAACGCTCCTTCGGACTACATCCAGATCAATTCCGGTCTCGGGGCAGCGCCGCCGGTGAACATTATCGTGCTGCCGATTTTGTTCGAGGGTGAGGTCAAGGCGGTAATCGAGCTGGCGTCGTTCAATCCGTTCAGCGAAATCCACCAGATCTTTCTCGATCAGTTGAGCGAGAGTATCGGTGTCGTGCTCAACATGATCATGGCGAACATGCGCACCGAGCAGCTGCTGCAGCAGTCGCAAGGCCTGACCCAGGAACTTCAGAATCAGTCCAACGAGTTGACCGTGCAGCAGGAAACGCTCAAGCAGACCAACAATGCTCTCGAGCGGCAGGCGCTCGAACTGGAGGAGAAAGCAAAACTCCTCGAGGAACAGAACGTCAAGGTCGAGATCAAGAATCGCGAAGTCGAGCAGGCGCGCAAATCGCTGGAGGATAAAGCCGAGCAGCTCGCGCTGGTCTCCAAGTACAAATCGGAATTCCTCGCGAACATGTCGCATGAGCTGCGCACGCCGCTTAACAGCCTGCTCCTGCTTTCCAAGGTGCTTTCCGAGAACAAGGAAACCAACCTCAGCGAGAAGCAGTTAGAGTACGTCCGCACCATCTACAGCTCCGGCACCGATCTGATGAAGCTCATCAATGAGGTCCTCGATCTGGCGAAGGTCGAGGCCGGCAAGATGGAGTTGGAGCCGCGAGAAATCCTAACCTCGGATATCACCGATTATGTAGGGCGGAGTTTCCAGCCGCTCGCGGAGCAGAAGAACCTGGAATTCACGGTCGAAACGGCGGCCGGAGTTCCTCCGGAAATTCACGTCGATCAGCAGCGCCTGGAACAGGTGCTCAAGAATTTGCTCGCCAATGCGTTTAAGTTTACAGAAAACGGCTCGGTGCGACTCCGAATCGATATGGCGCCGCCGGGCAAGCACTTCGAGAGCGAATCGCTGAGGATTGCCGGCAAGGTGATCGCGATCTCGGTGACGGATACCGGAATCGGGATTCCCAAGAATAAACATCGGCTGATCTTCGAACCGTTCCAGCAAGCCGATGGCAGCACCAGCCGCAAGTACGGCGGAACCGGACTCGGACTATCGATCAGCCGCGAAATCGCGGAAGCGCTCGGCGGCGAGATCCAGGTCGAGAGTAGGCCGGGCGAGGGCAGCACGTTTACGTTGTATCTGCCGATCAGATACCAGGCGGCGGCGGGAATTCCGACTGCGCGGGTCGAACCGGATCGCCTGATTAAATTCCAGACGCCATCGACGGCGGAGATTTCGATCGAGACCTCGTCGAGTCCTGCGACGGGCGAGCTGCAAAAGCAGGTCTATGCGCTAACAGGTAAGACGGTGTTGATCGTTGATGACGATACCCGAAATATTTTCGCGATCACCAGCCTGCTCGAAGCCGAAGGGATGAGAGTCCTTACGGCGGAAAATGGCCGGACTGGAATCGATATGATCGAGCAGCATCCGGAAATCGACATCGTGCTGATGGACATCATGATGCCGGATATGGACGGCTACGAGACCATGAAGTTGATTCGCAACGATCCGAAGAAACGATACTTGCCCGTGATTGCTGTGACCGCCAAGGCGCTTAAAGCAGATCGCGAGCGTTGCATGACTGCCGGGGCCTCGGACTACCTCTCCAAACCGGTCGATGAATCTCAGTTGGTCGATTTGATCGGAATCTGGGCGAGCGGTTCAAGGCCACAGGCGCTGTAGCCACGTTGCTATGCACCTGAGTATATGCGACGCCGAAATGAACACCCGGAGAAGCCGGCGCGAGGTAGGCAGGTGAAAGCAGGAAGTTCAGCAGCAAGGCGGATCGGACCTGCAGAAGCTAATGCCAGCATTCTGATGGTCGATGATCGGCCGGCCAACCTGGTTGCGCTTGAAGCTATCCTCGATCCGCTCGGGGCGCGGCTGGTCAGGGCTAACTCCGGCGAAGAAGCGCTGAAAGCTCTCGAAGCGGGAGAGTTCGCGGTCATCCTGATGGACGTCCGGATGCCCGGGATGGACGGACTGCGCGCGATCGAACTGATTAAAGAACGCGAGCAGTCGGCGCGGATACCGATCATCCTGCTCACCGCGGTATCGATCGACACCTCCGATATAGCCGGCGGTTACGAGCGCGGCGCGGTGGACTTTATCCTGAAGCCGTTTGATCCTGAGATTCTGCGCTCCAAGGTCTCTGTTTTCGTTGACCTGTATCTGAAGGAGCAGATGATCAAGCGGCAGGCCGAATTGCTCCGTCAGCGCGAGCGGGAGGCATTCGAGCGCCGCAGCGAGCAGCGCTTCAGAGCGTTGATGGATGCGCTGCCGCAGTGCGTCTGGGCGGCGCGATCGGATCTGCAGTTCTACTATTGGAATAAGCGGGCCACGGAATATTCAGGCGATCCCGGGAATGAACCGGTCTCGTACGATCGGCTACTCGCGCAGATGCATCCGGAGGATCGGAATCTGGCGGCCAAGGAATGGGAAGCGGCGACTCAGGCCGAATCCGACGCCACCTGCCAAGTCAGGCTCAAGCGCAACTCCGACGGCGAGTTCGCATGGTTCCTGGTCCGGATAGTGCCGCTGCGCGAATCGCAAAAACTCACCGGATGGATCGTCGCGGCGACCGATATCGACGCGCAGCATCATGCGTTGGAGCAGGCCGAAGCCGCGAACCGGATGAAAGAGGAGTTCCTCGCGATCGTCTCGCACGAGCTGCGCAATCCGCTGAACGCGATCAAGGTGTGGACCCATCTGCTGCGGCAGGGAACGCTCGATCCGAGAAAGAAAGAGAAGGCGATGGAGGCGATCGAGCGCAACGTCGATCTGCAGACTTCGCTGGTCGAAGATATTCTCGACGTCTCGAGCATCGTGCGCGGCAAAATGAAGTTGACGCTGCGTCCGCAACGTCTTGGGCCGATAGTTGAAGCGGCGATCGCGGCCGTGAAGCCCGGCGCGGATGCCAAGGGCGTCGAGCTTCAGTACGAGTGCGACGCTCCGATGGAAGTGGTGAGCGCCGATCCCGAGCGCTTGCAGCAAGTCTTCTGGAATCTTTTGACGAACGCGCTCAAGTTCACGCAGCGCGACGGCAAAGTGACCGTGCGCGTCAGCCGCGAAGGGCATCAGGCGGTCGTGATGGTGCGTGATACCGGACAGGGAATCAGTGCGGAGTTTCTGCCCTACGTGTTCGATCGTTTTCGCCAGGCGGAGAGTCCGTACACCCGAGTCTATGGCGGACTCGGACTCGGGCTCGCGATCGCGCGGCAACTCGTTGAATTGCACGGCGGAAATATCACCGCCGACAGCGAAGGCACGGACAAGGGCGCGACGTTCTGGATTCTATTGCCGGTCAAGGAAAAGCAGGCTGAGTCTCGTCCCGAAGAACATCATGACGACGAGCAAAAGGTGTTTCAGCGCGAGTTAACGGTGTTGGTCGTCGAAGATCAACTGGATTCGCGCGAGGCGCTTGCCGAAGCGCTGGAGAGCCTCGGCGCGCGAGTGAAGACGGCCGCCTCGGTGAAAGATGCGTTGCAGTGCCTTGAGACGGAAACGCCGAGCCTGATGATCAGCGATATCGCGATGCCGCAGGCGGACGGCTTCGAGCTGATCCGCAAAGTCCGCGAGCGCATCCCGTCGGAGAAAATGCCAGCGATCGCAATCACCGGATTGAGCAGGCTCGCGGAGCAGGAAAAAGCGCTCGAGGCCGGCTTCCAAGTATGCATCGTTAAACCGGCGTCGCTGCAGCTTTTGTCAGAATCGATACAGCGACTGATCCAGCGCGCCTAGGATCCCGCGCTTCGCCGCGGCTGTCGCCGGTTCGCAGCTTCGATCCCCGCAAGGTTCGTCAAATCGATCTCGGCCGAATCGCGAATATCGGCTTTGAGAACTTTGTGCATCTGGGGTCAGCGCGTACGAAGTTTCCTCCGGAGTATTTGAGGCCACGCAATCTTCGGGAACGTACAACGCAAAATCACGCATATAAGCGTCGTTGGCGGTGAAGAGCACGCATATGTTCGCGGCAATGCCGGTCAGGATCACCGTATCGACATCAAGAAATTTGAGCAGCACGTCGAGCGTGGTCGAGTAGAAACCGGAATGCTTTGGCTTGAGTACGAAGTAGTCGTCGTCTTGCGGACGCAACAGCTTTGCGATCGGCGCGCCGCGTGAAGATGGATCCGTGCAGTGTTTCACGACGCTATAAAAATCCGAGCGCCACTGCCCGAAGTTATCGTTGACGTAGATCGCCGGTATCGCATTTTTGCCGGCGCGCTTTTTAAGCTCGGCCGGCCGCCGCGCCATCGGCAAAGCTTGCTCGAGCATCGCGTCAGCTTCGGGAAAATCGAGATCGTTGATCACGTCGATCAACAGCAGCGCGGTGAGCACGCATGCGGAAAACTGCCGTTCGTATCGCTCACAGTTCGGCCAAGCGCGTGCAGCTAGCGACTGCTGCTTTTCTTCGACGGGACCTTCCCGCCCGCGCGACGGGCCTCGGAGAGTCCGATCGCGATTGCCTGTTTGCGGCTCTTGACCCTTTTTTCGGATTTGCCCGACTTCAATTGGCCGCGTTTCATTTCGTGCATCGCGCGTCTAACTTTCTGTGAGGATTTTTTTCCGTATTTTCTTCCGGTAGATTTCCTTGGCATAGACATCACCTTGATTGAATTTCGCGCCACGCGCGCATAGCTCAGCGCCGTGCCATACGATTGATGCAGCAACCTGCGTGCCGTCGTGAGAGCATCGATGTGCACAAACCTCGTCGAAAAAATTGAAAACTCGGCAAGATTTTCAGAGTCGTTGGGCCAAAGTTGCGCGGAAGGGATTTCCCCGATTCGTCCGGTGGGATAGACCATGCGCACGGTAGTTCGCATGAGTCTTGATGGAGCGCTCGATCAATAGCTGGTTTCCGAGATCCGCCACCGCCGACGGCAGGTTGCTACTCGCGACTCGCGCCTTGAGAGGTCTCGCCGACGGCGCAATCAGCGTGATCCTGCCCAGCTATTTGACAGTGATCGGATTCAGTCCGCTCAGAGTGGGCGCGATTGTGTTCGGCACGCTGCTCGGCTCGGCGGCGCTGACGCTATGGGTCGGACTCGCGACCGATCGGCTCGGCCGTCGTCGAGTTCTGCTCGCGGCATGCGCGCTGATGCTGCTCACTGGAATCGGATTCGCGAGCCTCAGCAGCTTCTGGCCGATGTTCGCGGTCGCGGTGATCGGAACGCTCAACCCGTCGGCCGGCGACGTCAGTTTATTTCTGCCAGTCGAGCAGGCGGGGTTGGCAGAGGCGGCCGCAGTCGGCGACCTGACCTCGATGTTTGCGCTGTACAACGTGGCCGGCGCGATGGCGGGGGCTCTGGGAGCACTCGCGAGTGGCCTCCCGGCGATACTCGCAGCGCGGCGTGGATGGGCGCTCGCGTCGGCACTACGCGCGGCGTTTGTCGCATACTCGATAATCGCAGTTATCGCATTCGCGGTGTACCGCGGCCTTTCGCCCACAGTCGAGGCGGTGCATGGGCCCGGCAAATCCGCGCCGCTCGCGAAGTCTCGCGGGATAGTGTTGCGGCTCTCAGCGCTGTTCAGTCTCGACGCATTTGGCGGCGGCTTCGTGGTGCAATCCC
>WNFO01004776.1_pt1 | contig 11735 bp, 11 predicted proteins | sample 5400251 | NCBI WGS metagenome assembly WNFO01 (sample SAMN13153354, study PRJNA577476) | soil metagenome | isolation source: 100 cm saprolite under Madrone tree | place: USA:California | collected 2016-06-14
GAAGGGAGAGAAGTTGAGAGAACAATAGATTGGGGGTTTTCTGGTAGTTAAGACAGAGACTCAACTTGCCGTCTTAGGGACAGCAAGGAAGGCTATTTATATCGTACAATACTAGGGTTTTACTAAGCCGTTTTCTGGTCAGTAAGCGATTAGAAACACGCTTGGTAAGAAGTATGAGACGGTTAGCAATCAAGACAGTTCGATCCGTAATTTCTTAGCAAGACTCTTACTAAAGCTCTTCGTCATCGCTTGAGCTGCCCTCGTTAGTAAGGTCTATGACACGTCTGATGACAAGTCACTTAGAGGCGCTTGAGCGATCCTCGGGGATGACACTGAGTCGTGCAGACTCGGTGTTGGTCTGGTGAGAAGTGTTCAGCAACCTTTTAGGAGAACCTCCCCTAGTTGCGTGACGAGTTGCTTAAGGGTCTGATCCTTAAGCAGAGGGAGAGGATAGAGATGAGAGGAAGAACGATGCGATTGTAGAACTATGAACAAAGAACACTCTGGAGACATATCCTCACAGAGGGGTCCCCTTATATCCTACTGAGAGGGTATGATGTCATGGTATAGTAAGTAACCTCGTGGTTCATCATAGCAGAGCGGAACGAGTCATAGTGGAGCAGAACGAGTCATAGTGGAGTGGAGCGTGTCATAGTGGAGCAGAGCGTATCGTGGCCGGTTCTAGAACTTACCCCAGTACAGGCCGTACAAGCTAGGCCTCTTGGGAGCCAGTCATGTCATATCGTACAGTAAAGAAAGAAAAGAGTTTGTAACAAACCTCCCAAAGAACGATTCCACATGCGCGAACGTTGTGCGTGAGCACTGCAATGATGTTATCCTCACTCATTGTTTTTCTAACATTCGATATGACAATAGGCAAGGGTGGCCAAAGGTCCAGCATCTTCTGCACAGGCTTTGTACCTGTGCACACAAGTTGTAGATTCAGGTGATGTGGTGACCTGAAGACTACATTTCACCATTTTTGACACACGTGCACCAGTGTTTGCCAGGCCTCTACTTCTGCCTCGTACCAGGTACCCTCCTCGCCTATAAAACAATCCAAGTAAATTAAATGCCAATCGAATATTTCAAGCAGGGCTTCTCTGGGTAGCATGTCGACTGTCACTTGACCTATATTGCACCAGTCAACAGCTGTAACACAGTGTTAAGCAAAAGACCTACGTCGATGTGGTGTTGATCTTGCAATATCCTGAGCCCAGAGGCGTGGATGGTGGAGAGGAAATGATGGTGGGCAGATGGCACGATATTCTGGGGAGATTGGGTGTTTGAAAGTAAATGATGATGGGGGCATGTTGGGGTATGTTGGGGTAAGAGGAAATGATGGTGGGGCAATGGTAGGATATTCTGGGGAGGCTGGACGATTGAGAGGAAGTGATGAAGGGGAAATGGTGGGGTATACTGGAGAGACTGGATGATGAAGATGCTCTGGGGTGAGACTATTCGAGAGTCTCTTAGTTACTTTAGTGTCCAGTGCTGTGAGCCCATCGAAGTGGATTCAGCGTCAGAGGGCAAAGCCATCGCTCTTTTCCCACTGCTGCAGTTATACATGCACAAACCTATTACACAACCTTCTTCGTTATCAAGCCCCTGAGCTTGAGCTCGTGGTCCTGGGACTAGGGCAGCTTTCGACAGCCCATGCCGTAGCCCTCGAACTGAGTCCACATTACTGGAAGACGGCCACAGTAATGCTGGTCCTCTGCGCCCTCTCTACTTATGTTATGCCATTTTTAGTTGGTCGAACACAGAGCTGTACGTACGTACCTTTCTCTCTGAGAACACGGCTTATTGTTCGGTAGCCTGCGAGCGAGCGCTGTCCTCGCATCTATCGCGTCTTCAACATGGAGAAAGCTGTTTCACGGCTCCGTCCTAACACTTTGAGACAATGTCCGTGTGACCGTCGGTGATGAAGCTTCAGGGCCAGGGCCTCCGAGTCCGACTGAGTCCACGGCGGCGTCCTCTCACTTTTGCTATCCCGTGTCAGTAAGCAGGCTGGGAAGCCAGGTTCGGACCAGAACGGATTGCGACGGCCCGGGAGCGACAAGTTCGACTTCTGACTTTTATCCTCTTCTTTCCTCTCCTCTGTCTTCTCTTCCCTAGCTTCGTGTTGGCACCAAATCACGTCACTCCCCTGATTGCCGATGCAACACTAATTTCTTCCAATCCTCTTCCTTCCCGCCTCACTCAGGCTGCCTCTCCCCTCCTTGCTCGAACAATATAATTAGCAAGGCTGCCGTCATGCTGCGAACAGTTTTTCGTCTCTTCCCTCTACGCCAATCCTTTCTTTCTTTAACCTTCTGTGCGTCCGATGCAAGACGACACGCGCATACTGCGCGCATCCACTCCCTCATGCCAATATTTCCGTCCTGCCCCTTCCTTTACCACTACAACTCCTAAACTTCGTAGTAGGTACGACATGTGTATTTAAACCGCCCTCCAGTTCGTACAGATTATTGTGTCGAATTCCAGTAACGCTCTCTCCTACTTTGTGTGCGTCCCTCTCCTTCTCTCTCTCATCTTGTATTCTCGCGCTCGCTTCCGCCTCTCACCTACACGTCCGACTCTAAGCTCGCAGCCAGCGTCGCCCTGGACGACGCTCGCCCATACATTTACGCTTTACCTCGACATTGGACCCGTGGACTCGGAAGCGGTCTCTACATCATCTCCGGCGTCATTTCTTGCGGATCTCTCTCCTCTGTGGCCGCAGGGTGGTGATGGTTTGTGTGGATCAGAATATTCTAAGGTGTATTTCCGAGGCGTGAAAGGAAAAGAAACGTGATCGTGTTTCGTCTTGAATTGCGATCAGATGTATATCATTTTGCTGTCGAAAAGATGCCAGTGGCCGTGGAGAGAAGTGGGAAAAAGAAGATAACCAATAATGTAATAATGCATCTATGACGTTCAACGCGGCGGGCGTTCTGACGCTGCCCCGCCCCACTCGGCTCCACGCATGGCTCGACTCGCCTTAAATGATGACTTAGTTCAAAACCTTTTAACCTTTATTCTACACAACGATATCATACAGAGTCGGATTATGAAAGCATAGTGGCCGATGTCTCAGGAAATAAGGAGCCTAGAACAATTATCAACATCCTACCGCTTATCCATCTCTCTGTCCCAGTGAGAGACTACTATGGTAGGATAATTGGAGAGCTGTCGCGCGACAACGAACTTGTCAATGGCCTCCTTGGCAGGTCCCGATAGGTGGAGCTCCTCCAAAAAAAGACTCCGAAGGGCGGGTAACACTGCGGTAGCACTTTCCCCGACGAGCTCTTCCAAGGCAGGTATGATTCGTGTTGTAATCCCTCGAGATAGGTAGAGTGCCTTCACAGAGGTAAATGGGCGTAGTAGCTCCAGCCATTGAACATTCTCAATGTCGTCTGGCCAACTTGGTGGAGAACTATACTCAGTCTCGTGGATATAGAGGTGCTCCAGCGAGGAAATGAGATACAATGAAGAACTGCAGACCTGCGCCAGCATCGAAAGCTGCCAGTATAACTGTCTGCAGCGAATTTCCAACTTGAGCCCTCCGTATGTTAGTGGAAGTGTAAGCTCAGCTTTAAAATTGTAAAATATCACATGTGCTTCATCGCGTGCCATGCAATTCGGTGTGCGACTGATGAATTGGGCTAGTCGTGGAGTGTGGAATATGAGTTGAGGGAAAAATCTTATTTCGAAGGTGTCGAGTAGAGGGGCATCGATCCAGGCGACAAGATCATCCAAATATTCGCTTACACCTCTGAAATTGAACTTGGTGAGAGCGGGAAGGGCCGAACGTGTGGGGGGAGGAGGATGTCGGCGTACACGGCCAGGATAAGACCTGGGCGATTGGAATTCGAGCCAAACTGTTTCGAGCCTTGTTAACACAGAAAGAGCAGTGGCCATCGCCTCGGGTGAAATATACCCGGAATGGGGGATACGCCAAAGGTGAAGAGTGCAGAGGTGAGTAGCAGACGAAAGTAGTTTCGGTAATCCCGGAAATGGAACGCAATAGAATTCGAGATATTGCAGATTTGGGGCTGATCCACCCAAGAACGAACCCGAGACGATCGGCTCCTGGTCACTTGTGTGAAGTTTCAAATGTGTCAGCTCTGGGAATGGTTCCTGCATCGCTGCCAAGACTTTTTCCCATAGCGAACTAGGAACACGATAAAGAGAGATTCCACATACACGAACGTTGTGTGAGAGCGCCGCAACGATGTTTTTCTGACGCGCTCTTTTGCCGTAGCCCGATACGATGATAGGCAACGGTGGCCAAATATCCAGCATCTTCCCCACAGGCTTGTTTTTCGTGCAGAGAAGTCGCAGATTCAGGCGATGCGGCGACCCGAAGACTACGTTTCGCCAATCTTGACACACGTGCACCAGCGTTTGCCAAGCCTCTATCTTGTGAAAGGTACGATACTGGTCAATTAAATACCAGTCGAATATTTCAAGCAGGGCTTCTCCGGGTAACTTGTCGACTGTCACTTGGCCTATATTGCACCAGTCAACAGCCGTAACACAGTATTAAGCAAAAGACGTCCGTCGATGCGGTATCCTTACATTTTTCCGAGTCCCGGGGCATGGACGATCCTCTTCCACCAACGGGCATTCCGAATGGGAATTTATCTGTGCCAATGGCCCAGGGAAGCAAGGAACTGACGGCGAAGTGATGACCGGGTGTGCTGGGGAGACTGGACGATGGAGAGCGAATGATGGTGGGGCGATGGCACGATATTCCGGGGAAACTGGATGATTGAAAGGAAATGACGATGGGGCGATCATGGGGTATGCTGGGGAGAGGAAATGATGGTGGACTGCCTCACATTACCCAGCCATTAACCTTGTGTAAAGAATGCGTCGGGTTACGCTCGGATTGGAACAGAACAGCCGTATGTATCTGAGCGCCTGTCAGCCACGCGTCTCGTCTCAGGCTCGCCTCTCGCCCATCGCCTCCCTCTCGACCCCCCGGCGCACACAAGACAAACTGCGAACGAATATCGCTCCTCCCTGCCTCCCGCCTTAACTTCTTGTTTCTTTTTACTTAGGCAATGATGATCAATGCTTAGCCGTAGCCGCGCGGCACCAGTACGCTTTCAGTACAGCCCTTAGTTCCTTTCTTTACATTTTTACTGACATTCTTCTCGTTTTTCCTGTATATTCGGCACGACGACGCGGATACCCATTCCTTGGCGACACTGCCCTTCCATACCACCGGACTTGATTATCTAGTAGGGACTCTTGTTGTATATAAGCAACTTTTTTGCTCGAGGATGGCGTTATCATCATCGTATCAATCCCATCGTGTGTTTTCTCTTTTTCTCCCCTTTCTCTCGTGTGCGCCTTCGTCGACTCTTCCTAGCACGTACGTCTGGAACCGCTGTCCATGACGTGTCTCTTGTCTCCCCAGCCTCTCGGCACACGCCTAAGCGGAACCGCTGTCCACAATACGCGTTTCTCATCTCCCCGACTTCTCTCGTCCTTCTTGTGTCTTAGGTCTCTGTCCGCCTCTTTTCTTAGACGACATATCACTCCCACAGCCGCTAGCTAAGCTACGCTCGTGATCCTAGGAAACAAGGACGGCTTTTGACTTCCCATGACATAGCCTTCACACCGAGTCCACGTTACTAAATCACGGCCAAGGTAACGATAATACTCTCATGGCAATTATAATAACGCACAACAGACTCTTGTCATGAATGGCGTCCTCTCAACTTTTGTTATGCCATTCACAGTTGGTCGAACACACAGAAGTATGACCTAACGGTCCGGTAGTGTTAAGGCGATGTTGCGCTTACATTTCCCGAAGAAGGTAGTAACCGCGCGAGGAAGCCGGAAAGTGATAAAAGAATTGCAGAGTTGAGATGTTTGATGTAACTGACACGTGGTCAACTGTCCGATGAAAGGCGTAGGGAGATTGACAAACAGGACGATAAGGACAAACTTGAGAAAAGGGTAGTCGGCCGACATATTGCGGAGAGAAGTGCTAGGTTGTGGTGATGGACTGCTATGGAGGTGGAGGAGATGAAAAGAGGGGATTTGATACGCTAGAGATGGCAGAGCAAGAATATCAAAGAACTAGATGCATCTGGGGAATGGCGGCTGGTGTAGCAAAGACAGTGGTCGTGATGGTGAGCACAGAAGGACACTTACTGAGGCTGGTTGCAGCGGCATCGTGGAGAAGCAAGCAAGACACCTTACTTCCGACATTAGCCCATCAAACTGTGATGTGATGTTGTGGGAAATGGAGGGTGCAAGACGGTGACCACTGGTGGCAGGGCAAATAAACATAGCGAGGTGGCCGTGGTGAATAGGACAGACCGGCTCCGCTGTATGTGCCAGTGTGCGTCATCGCAGGATGTCAAGGTGTGTTTACACCGGTCGAGGACAAGGACGAAGCAAATTTGTCGACGGTGGGGCCGCCCGCCCGCCCCTGAGCCTGGGTAGAAGTGGCACTACTCACTTTGTTGTGTCCTTTGCCCGCTGGCCTAGCCACGCGCTTTCCATTCATTCCCTTACGACTCTACCACATTCCTTCTGTTGGTCGATGACTTCAAGCTCAACTCTGATGTGAGAAGCAATTGTGGGAGGGGAAAGAGTGGGTAAAGTTGGTAAGGTTTCGGTGCGACCCGGCAATATACATGGTCCACCGTCGTTCAACACAACACATCGAAGGACCCTGTCCTACCGTACTAATTCCTATACACCCAGATGACTGATGGCAATTCCAATCCAGGAGACGGCTCGCATAGTGACCTTCCCCTCCCGGTGCGGTGGCTGTATTCTCTGGATGAAGAGCAGTTATTGGGAAACGTGACGCTTTTAATTCATGTCCTTGACTTGCTTCATCTCATGGAGCGGCAAAGAAATTGAAGCAGACGTCGTTTCACCACCCATCCCAGGTTTGCACAACCAAGTCGACACACCCATAGTTCGTTCTTACATCATATATGTGCTGATGACCCGCTTTGTTTCTCCCAAAGGATTACTGTCCCTTGGTCTGAGTCGATACATTCGGTGCGAACACACGAAGGAAGTTGGGCAGAAACGACGTGAAGTAGTACTGGGTATAGAAGTGAGTGGATGAGGGAAATCCATGTGCGCTGGCCAAGGTGCAGTAATAATTCTCACTTCAGACCGATAATACATGGATTTACCGAACCAATGCTGTTTAATAAAGCTGTTCTATGACTGATTGGTCGAGGCAATGCATAAACAGGCCCAGGTTTCGGACAGCGACACAGGTGTTAATTCTTGACACGAGGGGTGTTGGGCCTGAAGAGATGCCGAAATGCCAGATCATACAATGGCCATGTCACAGCGCCTTTGACCGCTCGATGGCCGTCAACGCTCGCAGCACATTCTTGTGCTATAAGCATGCAGCGAAGCAGATGATCGCTCACTGGCAAGGTCACGGCGGTCGCATCATCGGTGCGAAGATTTCCTATCCTCTCCCGGGCATATGTTGATGTGAAAGCGTTGAGGAGCACGTTCGGCAGCAGGCAAAAAGGGTCCGGGTTGTCTCATTAAACAATGTCAATATTTGCTCACATCATGGGAACAGGTTCTGTCGTAGTCGGCAAGCCACTTGAGCACATTGTGAACGACATCTCTTTCGTAATCCATATCTATTAGCTTGCATTCTACACAAACTGAATATAATCGAACCCATGACGAGGAAGGCAGGTGATAGGTACATGATACCAAACGTAAGTGGGATAAAAAGTAAACGGTCCTGATCAATCATCGATATCCGAGTCGCTCAAACCCTGCCCAACCTGCCTTGTCATTTGTCCCATCGAGAAATGGCTATAGGGTGACCTGAGAGCTGTCTCGCGGCAACGATCGTGTCAACGGCCTTCTGGACAGGTCCCGATAAGGGGAGATTTTCCAAAAAAAGACTCTGGAGGGCAGGTAACACCTCGGTCGCCCTTTCCCCAACGAGCTCTTGCAGGGCGGGCGCAACCTGAGGTGTAATACCCTGGGATAGGTAAAGCGCCTTCACCGTGGTAAATGGGCGCAATAGCTCCAGCCATTGAACATTCTCAATGTCGTCCGGCCAACTTGGAGGAACATACATAGACTCGCGGATATAGAGGTGCTCCAGCGATAAAATGAGAGGCAACGAAGAGCTGCAGACCTGGGCCAGCATCGAAAGCTGCCAATCTAACTGTCTACAGAATATTTTCAAATCGAGCCCTTCGTCGTAACGTGGAAGTGCAAAATTAGCGCGGAAATGAGAAAATATCAAATGTCCTTCATCGCGTGCCGGGAGATTCGGTGTGCGACCGATGAATTGGGCGAGTTGGGGAGTGTGGAATATGAGTTGGGGATAAAATTGTATTTCAAACCGGTCGAGTAGGGGGGCATCGATCCGGGAGACAAGATCCTCCAAATACTCGCTTACGCCTTTGAAATCGAATCGAGTGAGAGCGGGAAGGAGCGGGCGTGTGGGCGGAGGCGGACGTCGGCGTCCACGGCCAGGACAAGATCGAGGCGATTCGAATTCGAGCAAAAATTCTTCGAGCCTTGTCAGCACAGAAAGAGCAGTGGCCATCGCCTCGGGTGAAAAGTATCCGGAATGGGGGATTTTGTGAATGTGAAGAGTGCAGAGGTGAGTGGCAGACGAAAGTAGTTTCGGTAATCCCGGAAATGGAACGCGAGACAACTTGAGATATTGCAGATTTGGGGCTGATCCACCCAAGAATGAATCGGAAACGGTCGACTCATCAGTTGTGTAAAGACCCAAACGCGTCAGCGCAGGGAATGGTTCCTGCATTGCTCCCAGGACTTTCTCCCATAACGAACTAGGAACCTCCCAAAGAACGATTCCACGTACGCGAACGTTGTGCGTGAGTGCTGCAACGATGTTATCCTCGCTCATTGTTTTTCTAACATTCGATATGACGATAGGCAAGGGTGGCCAAAGGTCCAGCATCTTCCGCACAGGCTTTTTACCTGTGCACACAAGTTGCAGATTCAGGAGATGTGGTGACCCGAAGACTATGTTTCGCCATTTTTGACACACGTGCACCAGTGTTTGCCAAGCCTCTACGACTTCCTCGTCCCAGGTACCAGAATCGTCTATAAAACCATCCGAATACGAGTCGATTAAATGCCAATCGAATATTTCAAGCAGGGTTTCTCCGGGTAGCATGTCGACTGTCACTTGACCTATATTGCACCAGTTAACAGCCGTAACACAGTGTTAAGCAAGAGACGTACGTCGATGTGGTATCGACCTTGCAATATCCCGAGTCCAGAGGCGTGGACGATTGAGAGGAAATGATGGTGGGGCGATGGCACAATATTCTGAGGAGACCGGATGTTTGATAGTAAATGATGATGGGGGCATGTTGTAGTATGCTGGGGTGAGAGGAAATGATGGTGGGGTGATGGTAGGATATTCCGGGGAGACTGGACGATTGAGAGGAAGTGATGAAGGGGCGATGGTGGGGTATACTAGAGAGACTGGATGATGAAGATGCTCTCGGGTGAGACTATTCGTCAGTGTCCGGTGAGTGCTGTGAGCTCAACGATGTGGACTCAGCGTCGTCGGAGGGGGCAGGCATTGCTTTGACTTGGCTACGAATGTATACACACCGCACCGAACGCACAGACCCTATTACAGTAAGTTACCTCGCATTAGCCAGCCCTTGACCTCGTGTAAAGAGTGTGTCGATTCACGCTCCGACCGCCCGTCAGTCCACCCTTTCTTCACTGCCTCCCTGCCTCGCCTCTCGCCCATACACTTAGCCGCAGCCGTGCGGCACTAGTACGCCTTCAATACTGCCCTTAGTCTCTTTTCTTTATATTTTTACTGACATTTTTCTCATTTTTCCGGTATGTCCGGCACAACGACGACGCGGATACCCATCCCTTGACGACACTGCTCTTTCCATACCACCGGACTCGTATCTAGTAGGGACTCATGTTGTATTTAAGCAGCCTCTTTGCCCGAGGATGGCATTATCGTCATCGTATCAACCCCATCGTGTGTTTTCTGTTTTTCTCCTCTTTCTCTCGTGTGCGTGTTCGTCGACTCTTCCTAGCACGCACGTCTGGAACCGCTGTCCACGACGTGTTTCTCGCCCCCTCAGTCTCTCGGTACACACCTAAGTCGAACCGCTGTCTGCAATACGCGTTTGTCATCCCCCCGACTTCTCTCGCCCTTCTTGTGTCTTAGGTCCCTCTTTCAGACTTCCCCCTTTTTTTCTTGGACGACATATCACTCCCACAGCCGCTAGCTGAGCTGCACTCGTGGTCCTAGGAAACAAGGACAGCTTTTGACTTTCCATGCCATTGCCTTCACACCGAGTCCACGTCACTGAAATACGACCACAATAACGATAATACCCCTCACGACAATTAACGCACAACATACCCTCGTCGCGAAGTCTGTGCCCCGTCTCACTGGCAGAGGCGCGCCACATTCAACGAAATTCTCAAAATTCACGGTAAAGCCTCCTTTAGTCCCTGTGACCGTGAAGCCAAAAGCTACTGTCGAAAGGGAGGCGTAATCTCAGCAACTCGACCTTTACTACAATCTCGTCCGGACGCCGAGACGAGCCAGACTGTGTGCATTGCCCGCCGACGTGCTCCATTCTGAACGCAGACGGATTGGCAACATTACACTTATAGTTAGGTATTTTGCCCAGTGCCATACATTAACGATCCGCTGACGTGTATTCCCAAAGGCACCAGACGCCAAGTCAGCGCATACACCATATTGCGCTTTAAGACACCCTACATTCCTCTGCCACGCCGCGCTTCTACTTGCACTATCTGGAGGCCCCTAAGAAACGCTTTGCTAGTAGAGGTCATGATCTCAGGAGTCGAACGATAAGCGTAAAGAAAACAGCGGGTGGTGAGTAAATACCGCCAAACGTAAACAGGACAGAAAATAGGGAACATTATCAATCAAGAACCCCCACCACGGACCCGGTTTACCGTCCTAATGAGAAACGACTATAGGGCGATTAGAGAGCTGTCACGTAGCAAGGAACTTGTCGATTGCTTTCTGCACTGGACCCGATGGGTGGAGCTCCTCAAAAAAAATATCTTGAAGGGTGGGTAACACATCGGTCACCCTTTCCCCGCTCTCGAAGGGCGGGCAAGATTTGTCGTGTAATATCTAGAGTGCCTTCACAGTGGTAAATGTATGTAATAGTTCCAGCCATTGAACATTCTCAATGTCACCTTCCCCAACATGGCCGAATTAAACCAACCCCATATTCGTGGATATAGAGGTACTCCAACGAGGAAATGAGAGGCAAAGAAGAACTGCAGACCTGCGTCAACATCGAGAGCAGCCAATCTGACTGGCTGCAGTAGATTTCCAATTTGAGCCCTCTGTATCGTGCAAGTTTAAGCTCAGCTTTGTAGTTGGTAAAAACCACATGTGCTTCATCGTGTGCCACGAAATTTGGTGTGCGACCGATGAATTGAGCGAATCGTGGAGTGTGGAAAATGAGCTGACGGAAAAATGTTATCTCCAACCAGTCGAGTAGAGGGGCATCGATTCGGGCCACGAGATCCTCCAAATACTCGGTTATGCCTCTGAAAATAAAATGAGTGAGAGCGGGAAGGACTGAGCGTGTGGGCGGAGGAGGATGTCGGCGTACACGGCCAGGACAAGATCTAGGCGATTCGAATGAAAGCCAAAATGTTTCGAGCCTTGTCAACGAAGAAAGAGCAGTGGTCATCGCCTCGAGTGGAATGTATCCGGAACGGGG
>WNFO01004777.1_pt1 | contig 11733 bp, 11 predicted proteins | sample 5400251 | NCBI WGS metagenome assembly WNFO01 (sample SAMN13153354, study PRJNA577476) | soil metagenome | isolation source: 100 cm saprolite under Madrone tree | place: USA:California | collected 2016-06-14
AGTTAGCCGCTCGGAAGGACCCACCTGGAAAAACATGAATTTACAGGTGAAGTTTTCTGCTGGTTTTTCCTAAGTGATTGAAAACGATGGTAGGCTCGTGGGGACTCGAACCCCAGACCTCTACCGTGTCAAAGGCCAGCTAACCAATACGCTGAACAACATAGAGAGCGACGGGGACCGCCTAAGCACACCGAAGTACGTGTAAGACAAAGTCTCAACGGTACCGAGAACGGTACGGAGTTTCCTGGCCGTTGTTTATACGCTCTATGCGAACCCCGACGATTGGGTTTTTCCATCCACAAAGATGAAGGGCAGAACACCGCTGAGCGCAAGCACGATGGCAAAGAATAAAATTCGCCCAGCCGCGATTAAGGTCGGCATCCTGCTTGAGCCTGGTCAGCAATTCGGCTTTCACAACTTCCGCCACAGCCTCGCGACCTTCCTTATCAACAAGGGCAAAGACGTAAAGACAATTCAAGGACTGCTTCGTCACGCTAAGTCGTCCACAACTCTTGACCTGTATTCGCAAGCGATTGATGCGTCAAAGCTGGCGGCCCAGAGAGACATAGCCCTCGCAATCACGAGCAATCAGTTCGCAGGCGCTCAACGGGCATCCTCAAGGGGAATGTTTCCCTGTCCTGGAAGCGATCGCTCCACGCATTCCGGAAATGTTTGCCATTTTCGTGTCAGCGAAAAGCGCGGTCCACCGCGTGGGATTCGCCCTAGAGAATCGTCGAGCTAAAGGCGGGCCGAAGTGCGCAAAGGCAAGCAACTGGTCCCAATGGCGGCAATGGAACTTCAGCTGTTGCGCTATTTGGTGCGCCACCGCGACCGAGTGAACCCACGCGAGGAGATGCGTGAAGTGTGGGTTCGATTCGAGCCACCATGCGATAGCTCCCGGATGGTTGGGATTACTTCCCACTTGCTCGTCATCCGGAACACAAATACGCTCCAGCGAGGAAATTGAGCACTTATTCTCGCCTTCAGAGACGGAATTGAGTTTAGCAAATTAGCGCAGGAAATAGTGTTCGAATAGGCCAGTCTTCGGGAGACTTTACCTCAAACGGTCGTCTTTCCATAACCAGAAAGGGCGAACCACGTCGCCCCCTCGTTGACTCTCGTTGGCCACCACTCTGAACAATCTCTCCCACTCACTTGAAGCGAGTCGCGACGCTAGTGGCGCAGCCCCTCACAATCACGTTACCGTTGGTGTCGAAGATTTCAAGCGCAACCGTATCCGTGAACTCGTTCCCGTCCTCGCCGATCTCGATGGCTCTCGTGAGCCTGTGTGTCTGTATCCAGGCTCCAGCGGGGCTAAAAACGAATGCCTCGGACACTGCGCTGTAACTGTGGTCGTTCACGTGACGCCAGACACCCAGGGCGGTAGTGCTTAGCGATGGGAGCTGGCCTGCGGTCGTCAAGGTCAGCGTACCTCCTTTGGCGAAGGTAGCCACGGCTGGGAAAGTCCGCAGCGCCGCGCCTGTCTGGCAGTCGCGAACGGTGAGCTGAAGGCGCCATGCTCCTTCGAGGCCGTTGCGAGACCCATCGTCCTCCGCCTTAGCTATTTTTCCTGACCCCATTACGACCATGATGGCTAGAAGCACTGCTATTGTCCCGCCGGAAACTGCGATGCGTTTCAAATTTCTCGATGTCAAGGGAGTCTCTCCTTTTTTTCATCTCGGTGATGTGGTTCGGCCGGTTGCGATTATCTGGCGGCATCGTGACACTGGGCAGCATTGATGACCATAGAGAGAGCCTGAAGTTAATCTGGAGTTTTTCTGAAGCGGCGGATAGGATGGTCGGCAAGGATGATATCTCCGCCCGTGTCGCAGCCCGATTCAAACTCAAAGTTTCGATTTGGTGATTTCGAGCTCGACATAGCCGCCTACGAGCTGCGCCGCGGCGGGCAGCCGATTCACCTTGAGCGCCACCCTATGGACCTCCTCATCCTTTTAGTAGAACGCCGTCGTCAGCTCGTCTCCCGGGCCGACATCGTAAAGCGGTTGTGGGATTCGAGTGTCTTCGTTGACGTCGAAACGGGAGTCAATACAGCGATCCGCAAGCTGCGACAAGCTCTGCGGGATTCGCGAGAGTCGCCGGCATTCGTTGAAACAATTTCGGGCAAGGGTTACCGTTTCATCGCTTCGGTCAATTCGGTGCTCCCGGAGCGCCACCAGGAGGCGATCGAGTCGGTAGCGGTGTTGCCCTTCGCCAATGACTGCGCCGATCCCGACGCCGAATATTTAAGCGACGGCATCACCGAAACTCTGATCAACAATCTCTCCCAAATCTGGAACCTGCGTGTAGTGGCACGTAGTACCGTGTTCCGCTACAAAGGAAAAACCGCTGATCCCCAAAAGGCAGGGAGCGAACTAAGCGTTCGCGCTGTGGTCTCAGGGAGACTGCTGCAGCGCGGGAGCACGCTGATCGTCCGGGCCGAACTGATGGATGTTGCGACGGGCTCGCAGCTCTGGGGTGGCCAATACAACCGCCAGGCGGAGGATGTTTTTCTTCTCCAAGGTGACCTCTCCAGAGAAATTTCTGACAAGTTGCAGCCGCAGTTGACCGGCGATCAGAAACAGCGACTGACGAAACGCTACACCGAAGACGCCGAAGCGTATCGGCTTTACCTGAAGGGACGCTATCACTGGAACAAACGGAGCGCAGAAGGTTTGCAGAAAGCCATTGAATATTTCCGCCAGGCTCTCGACAAAGACCCAGCTTATTCGCTGGCTCATGCCGGACTGGCTGACACCTACGCCTACTTGCCATTTTTCCATGTGGTTCCCCCGCGGGAGGCCATGCCGAAAGCGAAGATCGCGGCCGCCAAGGCTCTGGAAATCGACGACCATCTCGCGGAAGCTCACGTTTCACTGGGATACGTCAGCTTCACCTACGATGGAGATTGGTTGGCCGCCGGAAAGCATTTTGAGCAAGCCCTCGCCCTGAACCCAGCTTATTCCGGAGCCCACACCTTCTATGCTTTCTATCTCAGCTCTCGAGGGCGATCATTGGAAGCGATCGCGGTTGCGAAACGCGCCCTGGATCGCGACCCTGCTTCCCCCGCTGTCAGCCATAGCCTGGCGGTGCAGCTTTACCTTGCAAGGCAATTTGACCAGGCTATTGAGCAGGCTCATAACACGGTGGAGATGGACGCGAATTTTGCCATTTCGTACCAGGTATTGGGGGAGGTGTATCTCTCGAAAGGAATGTACCAAGAAGCTCTGCTCGCGCTGGAAAAGTTCTCCGCACTAAGCCGAAGCAGCGCCACCTCTCGCGTCCTTCTTGGATACTCGCATGCTCGCTTAGGCGAACGAAGCGCGGCGCTACGGATCATCGAGGAGCTTACGGCGGCTGCGAAGCACAGTTTTGTACCTGCTCTCCTCTTTGCGCTGGTTTATGCCGGACTGGAAGACAAAGATCAGGCCTTTAGTTGGCTCGAAAAGGCCTACGAGGAGCGGTTCTATCGTCTCGCTTACGTCAAAGTAGAGGCACTCTGGGACCCCCTTCGCTCAGATGCCCGTTTCATGGACCTGCTTCGGCGGGTTGGCATTCCACCATAAGCTTTTTGATTGACATAGTCTATCGAGTGCCCCGCACTCGCTGCTTATCCGACTGTCCTTCACGATTCCTATTGAGGAATCGCTGTGCAACCGGCAAACCGTACACGACCAACCAGGATTCGCCATTAATCGATGTGCAGTGGATACGACGCTTCTGGGCGAGTCGTCGGCAACCCTTCCCTTACCGGATTAAGGAAGAGTTGCCCGCGATCCGGCGTAATGCGACTCGCGTGCTTACGTGGGTCCGGCGCTGGATGTGGGTGGCGGCCGAGTCGCAGAAGTGGCGGCAAGTTCCCACACTGACCAGCTGACGAGAGTAACAACCCACTCACCGGCCCGCTTCTCCAGTATCCACAGATGGCTTCCGACGGCTTGTCTACGGGTAGAGTCTTGCGCAGCGGAAAACGTAGTCTTGTAGCTTGCCGTCAAGTAAGCAATCTCGTTTGAACCTCGGATGCGACGATCGGTAATCTCAATGGCGTAAATTCTCGTTGTCGAGCCCACCAACTGTGCCGAAACCGCCGCCCGTCCAAGCACAGGCTGCGCGTCAGGTGGCCACAACTCGATGTCATCAGCGCACAATGCCATTAAGCTGTGATCTTCTCCAGCGACTTCGAACTCGATCCAGCTTGAATGAATCTGCTCAATCTCTCGGACTGCATCTACGGTGAGTTTGTCCATACCCCGGACATGGATAGCAGACGCGCCCGTCAGCCGCAAGGCCGCACGCGCGCGGCTGATGTCCCCAGATGCTGAGGGCAGCCATGAATTCAACATGTCAAAGAGGTTCTGGGCGTATCCTCGGCAAGCCGGAAGTTATCGTTGGAGGCGCTTTTGTCTGGCGGTTTTGTGCGAGGCGTCTGAGCGCAAAACTGCACATTGATGCGCACCCAAAACTTATTGCTAATTCGCCTAAATGGGAGAATTACGAGGAAAAATCACGCAGGGTTTCCGGAATCACAAGCAATGAGATCAAACATCCAATTTACAGGTGAAGAATTACAGGTGAAGTTTTCTGGTGCTTTTTCCTAAGTGATTGAAAACGATGGTAGGCTCGTGGGGACTCGAACCCCAGACCTCTACCGTGTCAAAGGCCAGCTAACCAAACGTCAAGGACGAGTTCAGTTAGCCGGGATTGTGCTTTGGTACACACCACTTGTGCGATGGGCGGCGCTCCGGGCACGTGGAGCGCCGTGCGTCGATAAAGCAGAAGCCGGCAACCTGCAGACGGTAAGGTTACTTTACGGGGCCGAGGTGATGATCGAGCCAGTTGAGGGTGTCTTTCATCATGGGAAGGAGTGGCGGGGCGTGGCCAGTATCGTAGAAGACATGCTTTTTGTCGGCGTCAGGCGAGCCGAGGGCGCGGAACAAAGGCTCCTGGCAGGTTTCCACCGGGAAGACGAAATCGTAGCGACCGTTAATCAGCAGCACGGGTATCTTCACTCGGGGCGCAAAGTTCATGGGGTCAGCTTCCGGGAGCACAGTAGCGGGATCGCAACCGCCAGCGGCAAAGATGGCAACTTTGAAGCGTTTTTCGAGCGCAGTCATGATCGGACCCAACTCGCTGCCCCAACTGATAGAGAAGTAAGCCAGCCGATTCCGGTCGATATCGCTACGGGTCTCTAGATAATCCACGGAGCGACGCAAGTCATCGGCCTGCTGAATGGTCTCATCCCGTTCCGCAACGGTGCCGCTGTCCGGAGGATTGCCAAGGCGCTCATAAGTATCCTTGTAAATAGGGAACATCAAAGCGCGGCCGCTTTTCATGAGGAAGTCAATCAAGGCAAATTGGGATGGTTCGAGGGCGTGGAACGACTGCGCGCCGCTGTGCGGAAAGTAGACGACGGTCTGATAGGGTGCGGATATGTTTTTCGGCAGGAAAAGGTAGGCGATAACACGCTCGTTGCCATAAGCAGCGTTGAAGGTAATGCGTTGCTGGCGCCAATAAGGCGAGCTGTCGTCTTCGCTCTCGATCTTGGCGTCAAGCGGCGAGCGGTCATAGGCGTACATACGCTCATACATTTGGAAAACGGCATCGGGAACCGGCTTGAAGTTGCGGTAATCAGATTTTTGAAATGAAAGTGGCCCCGTAAGATTCGCAGAGAGAGGCTCGACGTTGAGTAGCTTTATCAGTCGAAAGCCGTTTGTACCGGAGCGGTCGAAAGGCGGGTGCGCTTCAGGCACGCTATACATGTAAGGCATATCGGTGGAGGCGCCGCCGAGAATGAACTTACGATCTTGCAAAGAATTCAGGCACCATTCCTTCACGTTGCCGGCCATATCAAAGGTGCCGAAAGGGCCGATGCCGGCATAAGTGCCTACCTTGGCCGGGCCTTTCCGAGAAAAGTTACTGAGCTGCAAAATATCGGAGAAGATACCCATGTCGGCGGCGCCAAACCAGTGATAGACCGTGGGGAGACTTTTGCCGACGAATTCGGCGTAGGCGGCGGCTTCGTACCAACTAACGCCGCTCACGGGGAAGTCGTCCTCACCCGAGGCAAAGGTGCCGAGTTCCCAAGTGGAAGGTCCCGGACGATCAGTTTTGTCGCGGAGGAGCTGCATTGCGTCGCGAAACTGCAGAGTGTGGCTGTTCTTACTGAAAGGAAACTTCCAATATTTGGGGTCCTGATAGCCACCGGCATCCACGAATTTCTTGTACTGCGCGTTGGTCACTTCGAACTTATCGATGAAAAAGTCATCTAGTTTTGCGGGCGCGTGACCCGTGGGATCCACTTTGCCTGCGGGAACGCGAACCATTTGCGGAGGCAGAGTTCCTACAGGATCCAAAACGATGCGAGAGAGCCTGCCACCGCCGTTGGTGGCGAAGACCGTTTCGTAGCCTGGCTTGACGATACGGAAGGCGTAGAAGCCATGGGGAAGACGATTCTCATCGAGGGGAGTGTTCCCGAGATAATACCATTCCCCTTGGGAGTCGTTGTAATCCCGCGCATAGACCTCTGCGGCCGGTGGGTTGGAGCGAACCGGCTCGGGCCACAAGGTTTCCGCTTTGATCGTGGTCACGGCAGGGTCGTTGGGGGCATAGCGCTCAGCTTGCTGAAGGAGTTTGTAAGCGGCGAAGCCCTTGTGTGCCAGGACTAATTCGTGAACCTGCGGGAGGGCGGTTTCATGGACCCAGCGGAGGCGTTGATTGCGGCGAATAATCCAGGCGGCGAGAAGCAGAACAACGACGGCAAGGAGCGCGGCGGGAACCAGGAATTTGGGTTTGCGCACTATTCGGGCAATAGGAACGGGGCCGGTTGTGGCTTGGCGCAAGGATTTGAGAGCGCCGACTATCTCCTCGGCGGACTGGTAGCGTTTTTCGCGCTTTTTCTCGAGCGAGTGATCGATGATCTTTTCAAGCTCGGAAGGCACAGTGGCATTTTTTTGCGAAGCCGCGGCAGGGTCCTTGTGCAGGATGCCGTCGAAAATGGAGGCGGTACTCGTTCCGGCAAAGGGCAGCGTGCCGGTAGCCATTTCGTAGAGCACCACGCCAAACGAAAAAATATCGGTGCGTGAATCGAGAGGCTGGCCAAGAGCCTGCTCGGGAGACATGTAAGCGACGGTACCGAGAGTGCTGCCGGGACTGGTGAGGTCCGCGTCAACAACCACGGTGGACTGGGAAGCCTTGGATTCGCCATCGAAGTTCTGAAGGAACGGACTCAATTTGGCCAGGCCGAAATCGAGAATCTTTGTGTAGCCGTGCTTGGTGACAAAGATGTTCGCGGGCTTGATATCGCGATGGATGATGCCCCGTGAGTGCGCAGCCTCGAGGCCCGCGGCAACGTCGATGGAAATATCAAGAAGCTTTTCGGGATCAAGAAGCTTGGCGCCCAGAAATTGCTTCAACGTCATGCCATCCAGAAATTCCATGGCGATGAACGCTTGTCCGCCCTGCTCTCCGATGTCGTGAATGGTGCAAATGTTGGGATGATTCAGCGCGGAGGCAGCTTGTGCTTCGCGTTGGAAGCGGGCCAGCGCCTGAGCGTCGCGGGCAACTTCCGGCGGCAGAAACTTCAGCGCGACAAAGCGATGGAGCCGCGTGTCTTCGGCCTTGTACACCACGCCCATACCACCACCACCAAGTCTATCGATGATGCGGTAATGCGAGATGGTCTGGCCGATGAGCGAGTCTGTACCTGACATGTGCGGTCATCTTAGGTTGCGACTATAGGCAAGTCAACGACTCTGACCTCCAAAACACCAATTTACAGGTGAAGAATTACAGGTGAAGTTTTACGGTAGTTTTCTCTAAGTGATTGAAAACGATGGTAGGCTCGTGGGGACTCGAACCCCTTTCAACGGTACGGAGAGCGGTACGGAGTTTCCTGGCCGTTGTTTATACGCTCTATGCGAAGCCGAACGACTGGATTTTCGCTTCGACAAAGATGAAGGGCAGAACGCCGCTGAGTAGCAGCATAATGGCCGCAGATAAAATTGGCCCCGCTGCGTTAAGATTGGCATCCGGTTCGAGACTAGTCAGCGATTCGGCTACCGCAACTTCCGTCACAGCCTCGCGACCTTTCTTATCAACAAGAGCAAAGACGTAAAGACAATCAGGGCTTGCTTCGACATGCCAAGGCGAGCACGACTCTTGATCTCTATTCCCAAGCGATTGACGCGTCTGATCCCGATCACCGTCGGAGCGCGCAGCGCTCTGAATCGCACCCGGCAAAAAACCATCAGACTGCATCCCCGAACGCCGACTGAAAATCGTTTTCTGCGCCCTAAATATACCTTGACACGTATATGCTATGTGGAGTATACGAAGAGAATGGAATCTGTGTTCGAAATTATTGCGGAGCCGAACCGCCGCGCGATCCTGAGCCTGCTGGTCTCGTCACAACACTCGGTGGGAGAGATCGAGCGGCAGCTTGGCATGCCGCAGCCGATGGTGTCCAAGCACCTGCGCGTGCTGCGCGAGGCCGGTTTCGTGGAGTCCATGGTGGATGCACAGCGCCGTCTTTACAGGCTGAAACCTGAACCACTGGAGGAGGTGGATGCCTGGCTGGCTCCGTTCCGCCGGCTCTGGTCCGCTCACCTGGATGCTCTGGAACGCCACCTCGACCGCATGGAGCAACTAACGCAGACGAAAAAAAAGGCCGGGAGAAGACGACGCGGCCCAAACCGCGGTCGTGACAAAGGAGAAAAGAAATGAAAATAAAAGTGACCAGCGTATACGTGGACGACCAGAGCAAGGCCTTGCGCTTCTATACGGAGGTCCTGGGCTTTGCCAAGAAGACCGATTTCAGCCAGGGCCCCTATCGCTGGCTGACCGTGGCCTCGCCCGATGAACCGGAGGGCACTGAGCTGCAACTGGCGCTGAACAGCAACCCCGCCGCTAAAGCGTACCAGCAGGCGATGTTTCAACAGGGCCAGCCGGCGGCGATGTTCTTCACCGACGACGTCAAGGGCGACTACGAGCGGATCAAAGCCCGCGGCGCCGAGTTCACGATGCCGCCCGCCGAGGTGACCGGCTCGACCATTGCGAAGCTGAACGACACCTGCGGCAACCTGATTCAGCTGACGCAGCTGGCACACTATTGAGGCTAAGGAGAAGATAGATGCTAGAGCGCGAGCAATACACACCGGGTCCGGCCAGCGGGGCGCAGATACGAAAGGACGGAGAGAAGTGGACGCTCATTCTCGTGAGAGAACTGCGCCACTCGCCGGAAAAAGTCTGGCAGGCGCTTACCGACCCAGCGCATCTGCGGGGGTGGGCTCCCTTCGACGCCGATGGGAGCCTGGGTACGGTTGGAGCCACGGTGAAGCTCACCACGGTGGCAGCGCCGAAGCCGCACGTTACCGAAACCAAAGTGACGCAAGCCGTCGCGCCCGAGGTGCTGGAGTACAACTGGGGTGACCACGATATGCGGTGGGAACTCGAAGCCTTTGGTGGCGGCACGCGCCTGACGTTGTGGACCAACATCGGCCGGCGCTTTATCGCCATGGGTGCTGCCGGGTGGCACATTTGTTTCGATGTTCTGGATCGCCTTCTCAGCGGAACTCCCATCGGCCGCATGGTTGGCCCCGAGGCAGTGAAGTTCGGCGGCTGGCAGCGGCTGCACGCGGAGTACGCCAAGCACTTCGGTATCGAGACGTCCGACGGGCCGTCTCAGAAAGGGAGGACAAATTAATCATGAAAGAGGCCACCAAACGTTCGATTTTTCGCTGGATTCACATTATCTTTGCCATTCCGATAGCCGGCTATATTTATAGTCCGTTTGACCAAATTCCAAACTACGCCCCCATTACTCGGTTTGTCTTCGTTCCTGTCCTTATCCTTTCGGGACTTTGGATGTGGAAGGGCCATGTCGTTCGACGACTTATTGCGAAGAGATCGGCCTCACAAGACGTTGCAGCGAAACCAATCGGATGAAAACGGGGCAAGAATTGGAGGCGTAAGAATCCAATGAATCCATCGGAACGTATTGACCAGCTGATCGCAGGACTCACAGACTGGCGCGGGAAAACGCTCGCCAGCGTCCGCAAGACCATCCTTGAGGCCGACCGAGAAATCATCGAAGAATGGAAGTGGATGGGAAGCCCCGTGTGGTCTCGCGACGGAATGATCGCAGTCGGCAACGCCCACAAAGATAAGGTGAAGCTTACCTTTTCCCACGGGGCGAGCCTCCCAGATCCTGACAAGCTCTTCAATGCGGGCCTCGGAGGCAGCGCGTGGCGAGCGATCGATTTGTTCGAGGGCGATAAGATTAATGAGCGTGCTCTAAAAAATCTCATCCGTGCCGCCATTGATTACAATCAGATCAAATTGAAGAGGAAAGCGCCTGGGGGTACTCGATCGAAAGTACATAAAAGTAAAAAGTCATGAAACTACAGCTTTTTCTCACTAATTCCCTTTGCGGGACTACTTAACAATGGTGCTTGGCGCTGTTGGATTGTCTTCACAGTCACAGACAAGAGTGCCGACCGTCGAAGACCGCACCCGAGAAGCATGGCAACCATGTCTTCGTATGACCTTATCTTTTTGTCCGCTCTCCCTTCTCATTTGGACCGTTGAATTGGATTGAAATCGCTGCATAGGAAGTAGGCTCGGCGCCCCTCATCGGCAGCTCCAGGATTAGTTCAGTTTTCCCGTCCGGGGCCTTGACGAGTCTCGCTCCCTCGACGGCAGTAATCTGTCCCCCGTTCCAAACGTTAAGAATGTAACGGCTGCCCGCAAGCCCAGTGGTGTTGAGTGTGAGGCGGTCACGCGCCGCCGTCCACGTTTCAGAAACAATGCGCAATCCTTCCGAAGTCGCTCCAATTGCCGGCAACGTCGCGGAGTAGCTCAAGCCAAAATCGTCTCGCGTGCGAATTCTTAGTGAGTTCGATCCACCGGCGACCGTAATCCTAACGATTACATGTTGATCTATGTTGTTTGACTGTGCAAGAAACGCCACGGGCCGGCCATTGAATTCTACCCCGAGGACTTTCGCTCGCACACTCACGGCGGGTTGAAAATCGAGGTTGCACGAAGCGTCGCTGGCGGCCTTCACCTCCAGAATGATCCCTGCCGTATCCTTGGAATAGCGCAAGTCCAACCTCGCGGAGCCAACTTGCGCGTTCCCAATTCTGAATGAGGTCCAATCAGCCGGAACGTGCGGCGCGAGGGTCAGAGTTGCCTTCGCCGCATCAACGTGCAGGCCGAACATGCCACGAAGTAACGGGCCGACTACCATTGCCGCGGACCAAATCTGATGCGGCGAACTGGTGGATAGCGATTGATAATTAGATCCCGAGAGTACTTCCGTGACGTGCCCAAGCGAGCCATCCAGGGCCAGCAAAGCGTTGGCCCGCAAGTTCGAGTACGCCGGAGCTGCACGGTGATACCGATACTCGCCGACAGTAGCCCAGCCCGTGAAGAGCGGCCAGACGGATCCGAAATGGTAGCCTCCACCGCTGAATTTTGGCGAATGCTCCGAAATTATGCGCATGCCCCAGTCCGTTTGGTGATCCAAACCCGCGATCTGCGTAATCATCGCGTCTGCTTTTGCTTCGTCGAGCAAGCCAAACCACATCGGCACGGTGGCTAGAACGCTCGGTTCGTCCACCGCGTGATTATCTTTGTCCAGCGCGAACGCAAATCTCTTCTTCTCCGCAATCCAGAACGCTTCGTTCATCAACGGCTTTAGCTTGTCAAAGTTTTTTGAAAGCTCATTGCTCACGTCTT
>WNFO01026396.1_pt1 | contig 11733 bp, 11 predicted proteins | sample 5400251 | NCBI WGS metagenome assembly WNFO01 (sample SAMN13153354, study PRJNA577476) | soil metagenome | isolation source: 100 cm saprolite under Madrone tree | place: USA:California | collected 2016-06-14
AGCCCTCGCCCCGTTGCGTGGTCAGGCTGGCAGCCGTCATTCACCAGAAGTATTACTCTCGATTGCGGGTTTCCAGCTGTCATTCAATGAGTGCTGACCCTGCCTGATTCAAAGAGGATTCTCTTTCGTGCGCTCCTTCTTCGTTGTTCTGGCGTCTATCGCCGTTGCTACAGCCTGCTCCCCGACACCGCCCGCGCCCCCTCCGGCCCTGAAGGTGGTTCACGATACCGTAACGGTTCGTGACCCCGAACTGGACAAGCGGGTCTCGCGGCTCGAGCTGCAGCTGCTGGCTCGCGACGCGCAAATCGAGGATCTCCAGGCGCGCCTCGAGGACACGCGCGCCGAAGTCGTACGCGCGATGGCAAAGCTCCAGTCGGTGGCGAGCCGCGCCCAGGCAGCGTCCGCAATGGCCGAGGCAGAAGTCGCTCTTCAGACGATGAAGTCGGGCGTCGCGGCAGATCCGCCCGAAGCCACGCAGGTCACCCGGCTCGTCCGTCAAAGCGCCACTGAATTCGACAAGGCCAACTATGGAGGCGCGCTCTATTTGGCGAATCAAGCCAAGACCGTAGCCTCGTCATATCGGGGACGCCTTGGCGTAAACAGAGAGGGCGCGCGTCCGGGCGAAACGCTGTTCGCCGTCCCGATCAAGCTGAAGACGACGAGTCGCGGGAACGTTCGCGAGGGTCCGGGCACCAACTTCGCCGTCTCGTTCACGGCTGATCCCGGCAGCTCGATCATCGGCTATTCCTACGCCGATGAATGGGTTCGCATCAGTGATGACGGCGGACGAACCGGGTGGATTCACCAGACGCTCATCGCGCGACCCTGACAGCTATCCTGTTTTCTTGAGCTTGCGGGCGCGCACCGTACGGTCCCGCCCTTCTCTCTTCGCCTGATATAGCGCTTCGTCGGCGACAGCGATAATCGCCTCTGCATCGTCCGCATCTTCGGGGAAGCTCGCGACGCCGATGCTCAGGGTCATCTTGCGTCCGTTGAACTTCTTCGCCGCCACGCGTGCGCGGATATGCTCGGCCGTATCCAGCGCATCGGCGATCGCCGTGTCTGGAAGCACGATTACGAACTCTTCACCGCCGTAACGCGCGCAGCAATCGACCTTGCGCGTCGAATCACGCATGATCTCCGCGATCATTTGCAGCACTTCGTCGCCGGCCGGATGCCCGAATGCATCGTTGTACTGCTTGAAGTGATCGACGTCGCCCACCAGCACCGAGAAGAAGTGCTTGCCCTTCTTGAACCGCGCGACTTCGTTATCGAGACGCTTCATTAGAGAGCGGTGATTCGAGAGGCCGGTGAGGCTGTCCGTCGTCGAGAGCAGCTCGAGCTCCTCGTTCTTTTTTCGCAACGTCTCGTTGATTCTGTCGAGCTCGAGTCGGCCCTCGCGCAGGCGATAGACCATGTGGTTGAACACATCGGTCAGGTAGCCGACTTCGCCGCCGCCCGGTGCCGCCGGGAGATCAACTGCCAGATCTCCAGCCGCGACTTCACTGGCCGCTTTCGTAAGTCGGTCGAGAGGCCGGGCGATCAGGCGTCCGAGGCGGTACGCGGAATAAGTCACGACGACGAGCAGGAACGCGATCACCAACAGCGCGACATCGCGGAACCGGCGCACCTGGCCAAAAGCCGCATCGCCAGAGATCTCAGCGATTACAGCCCAGCTCACCTGCGGGACGTACTCGAGAGTGCCGATGACATCGCGGCCGCCAAAGCTCGTATAAGCAAACGGGGCGCGGGCGCGCTCTTTGAGCTTCTTCATCGTCGAGGCGGGCATCGGGTTCTTTATCATCCGCGCGGACACTCCGTCGGAGCTCGCTATCGCGCCGCCCTTGATGCTGACGAGATGGATTGCGCCGGTGCTATCCGGCGCGAAGGATCGCAGCAGCATTTGCACCGGCGCGAGATTGAGCTCCGCCGCGAAGGCGCCAAGAAGCCGCCCGTCGGCGCGTTGGGCGGGAACAGCTACGATCAGCTTCGCTCTGCCAGACTTCGAATCCCAGTACGCGTCGCCGACGATCTGATTGTCTGATTTGAGTGCCGCCTGCCAGTCCGCCGGAAGGGGGATCTTCGTGACCTCGCCCGCGCTGGTGGCGATCACGTTTCCGTCGAGGTCGAGCACCATGAGCTTCTCGAAGTCGCTGAACCGCTCATGAAGCGAGACGAGATAATCACGCAACCGTCCTTCTGTGGGTGAGCCCGGAGAGTTGCGCGAGCTGTGTTCGAGGGTGATCACCACCTCGTCCGATCCCGCGAAGACGCGCAGGTCGTACAGCCGTTCTCTCAGCCAGACGCCGGTTGCACGGGCGCTCTGGGCGCTGCTCGAGAGCAGATCTTCATCGATTTTCTTCTCGAGCGAACGGCGATTCTGTGTGTAGAAAACGCCAAGCATGGTGCCCGCCGGCAGGAGCGCGGCGGCAACAGCGAACGCGAGAATTCTGCTGCGCAGACTCTCGAGGCGCGGAAAGGGAAGGGGGAATTTATGACGCGCACGCGGCGTGGTTTGAGCCGCGCTCGGAGCAGCGTTCATGGTTCCGGGTTCTGATGTCGGTTCGGGCATCGTCTATAGACGACCAACCCCTCGCCGGGCTACCGAGTCCCTCGCGCGGCAATTCGCAAATTGCCGGACCCGTCGCGGAAACATGTGTCGCCTGCTTACTCACAAATATTGCTGATTCTCGCCTTTCGTCGATGCCGATGTAACTCTTGAACCAACAATGGGTTACCGGCTAGAAACTGCGGACTCCTGGCGCGCGCCAATCCGAATGATATCCGCCATCTCCAGCACGTGTGCCGGGTATCCGTTTCGTGCCACCGCGAGCATCGCGCGCGAGAGCACTTCGGTCGTGGTAACCACTGTGGGCGCGAGACGCCTCAGGATGGGGTAGATCGGCTTCGTAATCGCGTAAGCCACGTTGTACCAGCGAGTCGATGACCGAATTCCATGAAGCGGGATCACCATTCCAGGTCGAAACATGTATGCTGCTCTGAACGGTAACGAGAGCAGCGTGTTCTCCGTGCGTCCCTTCACCCGCGCCCACATCACCCTGCCTCGTTCACCGCTGTCGGTGCCAGATCCCGATACGTAAATGAAAGTCACATTGGGGCTCGTCCGCAGAACGGTCCGGGCGACGCCAATCGTCAGGTCGTAATTCACGCGAGTGTACTGCTCTTCCGTCATGCCGAGCGCCGAGACACCGAGACAGAAAAAGCAGGCATCGAAACCGGTCAGTTGGTTCTCGATCGGAGCAAGCGTCGTGAGATCAGGGCGAACGAGCTCGGTGAGTTTTGAATTGCTCTGACCCCTCGAGCGCCGGCCAACGGTCACTACTCTCGCCACGTCAGGATCGAGGAGACACTCGCGGAGGACGGCCTGGCCGATCATTCCCGACGCACCAAAAAAGAGGACGTTCATGGTGCGCCGTCCAGGAATTCGACCACGCCCGTCTCCAGTGAATATTCGGCGCCGACGACGACGAGACCCTGCTCGTGAATCAGCTCCTCGAGGACCTGTGAGCCGTGGCGCAGGTGGTCTACCGAGGCGCGGATGTTGGCCCCAGCTCTTCGAGTGTCGCCAGAATCGCACCGCACTGCGAGTGGCCAAGGACGACGACGAGTCGCGTGGAGTATCGTGCCGCGGCGAATTCGACGCTGCCGACCTGGGAGGGAGCGACGATGTTGCCGGCGACGCGAATGACGAACAGATCGCCCAGTCCCTGGTCGAACACGATCTCCGCCGGAACGCGCGAATCAGAGCAACCGAGGATGATGGCGAACGGCTGTTGCCCGCTCGCGAGCTCGACACGGCGAGTGTGACTCACGAATGCGTCGGATCCTCGCACGTTCGCGGCGAACCTGAGATTTCCCTCTCGCAACCGCTCAAGTGCCTGGCGTGCTGGTACCATTGGTTAACGGTCCATGCTACTGAGCGCCGGGGAGGTCGGGTGCAACGCCCGTCATCCTTTGGTTCTTGGGGCAGGACGCTTGGTGGCCGCGCCGAGGCGATCGGGATCTGCTGATGCCGGATCGAACCAATCGTCGCGGATATCGAGGCGAAGCGTGTAGGCACTGTCCGGTGCGAACTCCTCGCGGATGAGAACCACGGAATCGGGCTGGGCCGCAGCGAGCTTTGTTTCAACCAGGCCGGCCAGTCGAGCGAGATCTGCGAGCGAGCCACGGATCGATTGGCCATCGAATCCCGCCTCTGGCCAGGTCATTACTTCCAGAGATCCGTAAGGCCCGTAGTTTTCGCGTTCCGACTGCAGATCGTGTTTTGGCTCGGCGACGTAGTCGAGCAGAAGGTCACGAAAGCGAAGCAATCCCTCTCGGGAACCTGTCAACGTCCAGGTCCTGTCCCGATCGTCCAGCTCGCAAAAGAAGCCGAGTATGCGCCACTGCTGCTTGATCTGGTCGGTCGTCAATTCCGCCGCCGGGGACTTCTCGACGACCGATCTGCGCCGATACAGGAAGAGACCAACCGCGAACAGTATTGCGACGAACGTCAGGAAGCGCACGCGAACCCTCCAGGCATGCGCTAATCTAGCTTGCTTTGCGCAGGCGCAGATGACTGCCAAGGCACACCGCCCGGAGACGAACGGCGTTTGCCTGGCTGAGCAATCGCAGCTAAGATATTCCGGTTCGTGCACGTAATGAGCTGGCCACGCTTCCGGACCCCCGATGCGAAATCGTGCTACGAGGCTTTACAACATCCTCAGGCTGCTCCCGCTCGCCTGCTTCGCGCTGCTCGCGACTGCTTCCCCGACCAATGCGCAGGGCCTCCGCGACCGCATATCGGACCTATTCATCTTCGGGCCCGGACAGCAGCCACTTTTCCTCGCCGGATCTGGCGACCCGAACAATCCCGCGTCATTGCAGGCGCACGGCCTCCATTTCATCCCTTCATCGAACGCAGAGAACGGGTCGCTGATCGCATTCGTTACCGATGCGCTCGGCTCCAGCGTCGCCAACATACCGATCGGCTCGACCAGCGGCGGCGTGACATTCCGCTTCGAGGGAGGAGCACCGGTGGCAACTTCCACCTCGGCGGGACCGATCTTCGCCGAGCGTGCACAAACGTTGGGGCGGGGGCGAGTGCTGGCCGGCATAAGCAGAACGGGTTTTCGCTTTGCGACTTTGCGCGGCGTGGACATGAAGAACATCGATCTGACGTTCACCCATCAGAACGTCAACTTTCCAGGCTGCGATGCACAGTTCGGAGGCGACTGCTCGCTGTACGGCGTACCGGTTCTCGAGAACGACGCGATGGATTTTCATCTGTCGATGGATCTCAGCGTCCAAGTCACATCGATCTATGTCACCTACGGTGTGTTAGACCGATTGGATTTCGGATTGGTGGTGCCCATCGTGCAAGCGGATTTTCGAGGTGAGAGTGAGGCCCAAATCCGTCCGTTCGGGGGCACATCCGCCGCGCATTTTTTTTCTGGCACACCGACTAATCCGGTTCTCACGGCCAGTAGGCAGAGTCTCGGCACAGCAGCTGGTCTCGGTGACGTTGCGCTACGAGCCAAGGTAAACCTGCGAGAGACACCCGACGCGGCCTTCGCGTTTCTGGTCGACGGCCGTTTTCCGACAGGGAGTGAGAAGGACCTCCTCGGCTCGGGCAAGTTTGCGGGTCGGGCACTCCTGATTTTCAATTCCCGCTTTGGTGATTTCTCGCCCCATCTTAACGCCGGCTATTTGCATCACGCCGGCCAGCAACAGAACGATGCAGTGCTCGGGACTGTTGGATTCGATGATCGGATGGCTGAGGGCGTTACTCTCGCGGCGGATCTCGTAACGGAGCTACAGGTAGGTGACAGCAAGCTTCACCTCCCTGGTATTGTCACCTATGACGCGCCGTTTCGCCGGACATTGAATCCCACCAACATTCCCGACATTCGCGACGATATCGTCAACGGCTCGTTCGGCATCAAGGCGGCGCCCGCCCGCAACACGACGTTGGTCCTCAACACGCTCTTTCCATTGAATCGCGGTGGATTGAGAGCAAATCTCGTTTACACCGCCGGCATCGAGTACACGTTCTAGCTGACTGCTGTCGTGACGCGCCGATCAGCGCACTGATACCAGCCGCCACGCACTACCTCAGCGCACTGACACGAGCCGCCACGAATTGCCCTCGTGGCGAAACGTCGCCGCCAGGCTTACGGGCAGGCGCTGATCCCGGTTTTCGGTGTTTACGTAGTCGAAGCTTCCCACCAGGCGGGCATCCGCCGATGCGCCTGTAGATTCGAGATTCGTTATTCGGAACGTGACGTTGACGTTTCGCGCGTTCTGAAAGAACGCCTCGAAGTTCCGTTGCTGGTCCGACGTCAGGCCTGGATTCACACGGCGGATCGCACCTATATCCCGCGACTCGATTGCGCGAGCGTATGCTTCCACCGCGGGCGCGATGTCGGCGGCTTCGGCGGTGTGACGACCGGAGCCGTAGTTACAACTTGAGACTGTGACGGCACGGCTTCCTGGCGTACGGGGTTCGTCACCGGCGGGTCAATTCGCTGAGCTGGTGCGGCCGCCACCGTAAGCGGACCGGGCTTGGACTGGGTTTTAATCGCCGCACCAGCGCGCCCGTCACGCTGTATGACGGGATTTTTTTTCTCCTGGCGGACCGACCGCTGGGTCGATGGCGACGGCTGCGCCGCGGGCGGGCTTTTCGCGGTGGCAGCAGGAGTCTCGACAGGAACGCCCTGAGGCGATGTTGGCGCGACTGCTTGCGTAACTACCGGCGCTGGCTTGTCCGGGGATTCGAGCTTTGCCGAACCCGATTGCGAGAATCGCGTCCAGGCGATTGCAATCAGCGCGACCGCCGCGAGCGCTCCCGCGCCCGCAAAGGCCAGGTTTCTCGTGCGTGTCTGCGATTTCTTTCTGGACATTTCGATGGCGCTGGCAACTGAAGCGCTCAACGAAACCGACGCCGGATAAGAAGGCCCGCTCAACTTGGATCGTACGCTCGTCAGATCGTTCGCCATCTCGAGCGCGCTTGCATATCGCTCGGACGGTTCCTTTGCCATGGCCTTGAGGACGATGCGATCGAGCGCGGGCGGAAGTCCGGGCACGAGCTCGCTTACCGGCCGCGGCTTTTCCGTTATGATCTTGAAAAACAGATTCTGCAGAGTGGGAGCGTCAAACGGCTTCATCTGCGTAAGGATCTGATACAGAACGCCGCCCGTCGCGAAGATATCGGTAGCCGCGCTGGTCTTTCCTTCCGTGATCTGTTCGGGAGCCATGTAAGTCGGCGTTCCAAGGATCGATCCAGTGCTGGTCATGCTCGATGACGCGAGATGGGCGACGCCGAAGTCCATTATCTTCGCGCGCCCGTCCTCGCCGACGCGGATATTGGCCGGCTTGATGTCTCGGTGCACGATCCCACGCTTGTGAGCGAATGCGAGTCCCGTGAGAACATCGATGATGATGTCCAGCCTCTCCTGCAGCGTAAGTGGCTTACCCGACTCGATCAGATGCTCGAGATCTACGCCCTGGACGAACTCCATCGCGATGAAGAGGTGACCATCGGCCTCTCCCAGATCGTAGATGCACACCACGTTCGGGTGCTGGAGAGATCCGGCCGCCTGCGCCTCGTGCAGAAATCGCTTGCGAAGGTCGTCCTGCCGCGCGATCGAATCATTCATCACCTTGATCGCGACGGCACGATCGAGGACGGAATCCTGAGCCCTGTAGACGACACCCATCGCGCCCTCGCCCACGAGCTCGAGGATGCGGTATTTCCCAATCGATGAAAAAATTTTGGCGTCGGCCATGGGCAGGGTGTGTTTTGCATCGGGGATCGAGCCCCGTGGGAGGAATATTCAGCCTGCAGCCCAATCCAGCAACCAGTTATGTAGGCAAGAAGCAGCGAAGGAGTACCTCTTGCTCGTCTATTTCAGGATGCGCCCCGACGAACCGCTGATTCCTCGCGAAGCTACATTTATGGCTACCTTGAACAGAGGCGCTTTTTGTGCTCCCACTCCGCCTCCGAAACCAGTAGGAACCACCGGAATTGATGCTGAGCGTGACTGTGGCGGCTAGTCGCGTGTCACTTTCCGCTGAGGCCCAGCTCCTGTTGCTGACGGCGGCTGTATCGCCAAGCGATGCCGCCTTGCGCCACGCGTTGAGCGCGGGGATCAACTGGGAGGAGCTCTGCGGCCTGGCACGGCATGAGCAGGCCACCTCCATTTTGTTACGACAGCTCGGTCGTGTCGGCGCTGACGCCGGAACGCCCGGATACCAGGAGCTGCGGCAGCTCGCGACGATTTCGGTGATGCAGATGCTGCAGCTCGAGCAACTGCTGCATCAGACCATAGAAATCCTCGCCCAACACGAGATCGAAGTAGTGCTCCTCAAGGGAGCCGGGCTCGCCTACACAGCTTACTCCTCGTTCGCTGACAGACCTATGGGGGACATCGACGTGCTCGTACGGCCGGAGCACGCTGAACGTGCATGGTCGCTGGTCCAACAGCACGAGTGGACACCAGCACCAATGGACAGTGACTCCGCGTTTTACGCGGGCCACCATCACCTTCCCCCACTCTTCAGGGACTCCAGGAGATTTCGCCTGGAGATACACAGCAAGCTCTTGTCGGGAGGACATCCGTTTCGCTTTTCTACGGACGCGTTTTGGCTGCGCGCGCGCCGAGTCACGGTAAATCAGCGAGTCGTCGCCGTTCCCGATCCCATGCATCAGCTCTGGCACACGTGCGTACACTTCGCCTGGTCGCATGGCATGCAATGGGGAAGCTGGCGCACATTGCGAGACAGCGCTGCTATCATCCAACGAGGGGGATTTGATTGGACGGAATTCGTTGGTTTTGCACGAGAGACCAGAGCCGCAACGTGCTGCTTCTGGACGCTGCGACTGGCTCGACGCCTGACGGGGGCAGCCGTGCCTGATGACGTGCTCGCGTCGTTGCGGCCGCCCTATCCCGAGTTTATAATCGAGCGGCTGGAACGGCACTTCGTATCGAATCTCTTTCCATCCGAGGCTCGTTGCCCATCGGTATGGCTCACCCGCTGGCTGTGGGAAGCGGGTGTCATGCCCCGTTGGAGCGGACATGGGGCAGCGCGCCCGTGGAAGGTATCCGAAAGATGGATGGCGGCTTCCGGGCCGCCCAAGTCGGAGCAGCCGGGCGGCCGCCCCGTCACCGGGTGGTTCCGACATATGGAAGCCGTCGTCACCTACCTGTTGCGGCTCCGCCGTTTTTCCCTGCCAATCAACGCAGTCAACGTCAGGACGTCAGAATGAGCCCGCCCAGCGACAACCGCGACATATCCACGAGCTCCATTGTCGTGGCATCCAAGGACCAGGTGTCCTCCGATCTCGCCGGCGAAACCGTTCTTCTCAGCATGGAGAGCGCCATGTACTATGGCCTGGACCAGGTTGGGTCGCGCATCTGGGAATTGGTGCGCGAGCCAATTCGGGTGTCAGATCTCCGCGACGCAATCACGCGCGAGTACGATGTCGAGCCCGAACGCTGCGAGGCGGATGTCCTGGGATTCCTCCGCGAGCTGGCTGGCAAGGGATTGATCGAGGTTACCGATGGCGCCTAGTCCGCTCCACAAGTTCTTGCGGCTTCCGGCTGCAGATCGCTCGCTGCTAGTGCGCTCCGTGGTGTTGGTCGGCGCAGCGAGGTTGGCGCTCTGGGCATTGCCGTTCAACGTCGTTCGCCGATTGTTATCGCGACCTGCTCGTCGGTCCTCCGCTTCGTACGCGACAACCGAAAGAATTGGCTGGGCCATTTCGGTCGCGAAGCGATTCGTCCCAAACGGCAATTGCCTCCCACAGGCGCTCGCCGCGGAATCGCTGCTCAGGCGAAGCGGTCATCCGGTGGAGTTGCGTATCGGTGTCGCTAAAACGGATCAGGGTCGGTTGGAGGCACATGCGTGGGTTGAGAGCGGCGGTCGTCTTGTCGTGGGCGATCTCACACAGGGGCTGGACACTTATACGCCGTTGCCGCCGCTACCCGGCGTCGGCCGCTGATTCGCCGCCCGGTCACCCATCGGGCCCGGCACTCGTCAAAGATGCAGTCGCTGTGCGCTGTTGCACTTCGGCCACGGCCAAGAGTGAGGGCAGATTTGAACGCGCGCCGCCGCCTCACCCGCGCTGTCCTCCCTCTTCTCTCCATTCCCCATGATCGCGGTCCTCGGTAAAGAAACGCTGCCCGACGAGGCGCTCGCTCGGAAGATGCTCGCAGCCGCTCCGCACCGTGGCCAGCGCATCACACTGCGCACACTCGGGAATTGCGTCCTCGGCGTCGCGAACCGCCAGGATTTTGTCGATTCCGCGATTTCGTCGGAGGGCGCCACCATTGCCGCGCTCTCCGGTCGTTTGGACAACGCGGCGGAGCTTTACCGGACACTGACAGCTGCCGGTACTCCACCGGCGTCACCGGCAGATGCGGATGTCGTCGTCGCGGCGTTCCGGATGTTCGGCGTCGATGCTCCGAATCGGATGCGCGGGGCGTTTGCCGGAATTGTTACGGATGGCAGGAATGTCTGGTGTTTCCGCGACCATATTGGATTCCGGCCATTGTTCTACCGCGACGAGCCGCGAGCTTTCTACGCTGCCAGTGAGTCACGGCAGATAGTTGTCGGCGCCAATCTCAGCGAAGAGCCGGATTTTGCGGTGCTCGAGCAGATGTTCTACGGGCGGATGGTGTCGGATACCCCAGCCGCGTTGAAGGGCGTTGCGCGCCTGGCGCAGGCAACTACACTGAGCGTCAACAGTGAAAAGGGCGTTGCGCTACGACGCTACTGGGATCCGTTGGACGTACTCGAAACCGCCCGGCTCAGCGACGCCGATGTTCGGGACCGCTTTCTGGAGCTGCTGGCGCAAGCAGCGGCGCGGAGTCTTACCGGCAAGGATGTCATCCTGTTGAGCGGTGGCCTCGACTCTCCAGCCGTCGCGGCGTTCGCGGCGCCCGAACACCTCCGACGCACCGGGCGTCCCATCGGCGCACTCTCCGCCGTCTTTCCTGATTTGCCATCGGTCGACGAACGTCTCTACATCGAGCTTGTCGCCAAACGCTTCAACATAGATCTGCACACCTTTCGTCCCAAAGCCCGCCCGCTCGACAATGTGGATGAATGGTGTCGCCTGTTCGGCAGCCCCGTCCCGATCCTCTCTGTTCCAGAAGTGTCCGACGCCTACTCTCTCGCGCGTCAGCTTGGCTATGACAACGTCATCACGGGGGAATTCGCGGAATTCGTATTCGGCAGTCCGATGCACATTGTGCCGCACCTTGTGACGCACAGACGCTGGCGCGCTCTGGCGAATCTTCTGCTAGTGGAACGCAGGCGCGGCGCGTCCGCCCCCGACCTGGCGAAGCTGCTGTTGCCGACATTCGTCCCCGGCCGCCCGGCGAACTGGTTCCTGCACTGGGGTGGCTTCGATTCCCCGCATCGGATACCCAACTGGCTCGACGAAAGGAAGGTCAACGAAGTTCCATTCCGCAGCGATCTGCTCCCGTCGAGTCGCGAGCGCTGGCGACAAATTCAGCTTGTCGGGACCAAAGGAGCGACGATTACCATCGAGGCCGACGAGGTCTGCGCGGCCATTGCGGGGATCACGATTCGCAGACCGATGGCGGATATCGACCTGTGGGAGTTTTTCCTCAGTCTGCCTGCCGAGATCAAGCATCCGGACCTTCGATTCAAAATCCTGGCGCACGGCAAAATGCGTGGAATTCTCCCGGATGAAATCCTCGATCG
>WNFO01004782.1_pt1 | contig 11732 bp, 9 predicted proteins | sample 5400251 | NCBI WGS metagenome assembly WNFO01 (sample SAMN13153354, study PRJNA577476) | soil metagenome | isolation source: 100 cm saprolite under Madrone tree | place: USA:California | collected 2016-06-14
TCCTGGTCGATGTCGAACGGCAGCAGAACGTAGCCCTTGTCGTTCTGTCCGACCGAGACGCGAAGGCAGGCCTTCTCCTCCCGCACGCGGTCCGACACGACCACGCCCGGCGCGGCCTGGGCCACGGCGGGCACGGACGCGGCACAGCCCGCCAGGAGCCCGAGGGAGAGGACTAGGCTGCCGAGCCCCATCCCGGTGCTCCGAGGGTGGGGGCGCATGCCCTCACCGAACCCGGACGCTCCTTGCCGACACTTCCCCTGCACTGCGTCTCCGGTCTGGTCCATGTCGATCTTGCTCCTCTCGAGGTGCCCTCATTTCATTTGATGCGATCGACACACGAGCGGCGACGGATGGGCCGGGGTTACCGCAAGAATGCGAGAGTCAGGAGGTCCCGCGCGACCGGGACATTGTCCTCTACTGCACCTGACCCAACGAGGCCTCCAGCCCCCGGGTGGCGCTGATCCTGAGAACCAAGGCGACGTTCGCCAGCGCACGCGGGCCCAGGCACCCGCCAATGGTCAGGTGCACGCGGTTCCGCAGGCGCCGCGACTCCCACCATGGTGGTACCTTGGGTTCTGGGTTTGGCGCCGGGTGGTTGTCGAGTGCGAGCGGTTTGAGACCGTCGGGGTCGTAATGGGGTAAGGGAGGGACTATGAAACAACACGGGCACCATCATGACGACGAACATCACGGTGAACATGCGCACCATGGTCACGGGCACACGCACGGGGTCGTTGATCCCTCAATCGCCTCCACCGACCGGGGCCTGTGGGTTCTGAAGTGGTCCTTCGCGGGTCTCATGGTCACGGCGGCGATCCAGGTGATGGTCGTAGTGCTGTCGGGCAGCGTCGGGCTGCTCGCCGACACCATCCACAACTTCGCGGACGCCGCGACGGCGATCCCGCTGGGGATCGCCTTCTGGCTGGCTCGCCGTGGCAGGAGCCGCCGATTCACCTACGGTCTGGGGCGTGTGGAGGACTTCGCGGGCATCCTGATCATCTTCACGATCCTGGCGAGTGCCTTGGTGGCCGCGTACGAGTCGATCACCCGACTCGTCCATCCGCAGCCGGTCGGCCTTCTGTGGGCCGTCATGGTGGCGTCCGTGGTCGGCTTCGTCGGGAACGAGGCCGTCGCGATTTTTCGCATCCGGGTCGGGAAGCAGATCGGCAGCGCCGCCCTGATCGCCGATGGCTACCATGCGCGCGTGGATGGGTGGACCAGCCTCGCGGTCTTCGTCGGCGCGATCGGTGTGTGGGCGGGCTATCCTCTGGCTGATCCGCTGGTTGGCCTCGTGATCTCAGCGGCAATCTTGGTGATTGTCTGGCAGTCGGCTCGGTCCATCCTGCTTCGGATGCTGGACGGTGTGGAGTCCGAGACGCTGGACGAGATCACGCACGCCGCCGGGCACGTCGCCCGGGTCGAGGAGGTCACGGACGTGCGCGCGCGCTGGAACGGCCACCGGCTACACGCCGACGTGAGCGTCACGGTGCCGGCCGGCTTGTCGGTGGCGGAGGGCCATGACATTGCGCGGGATGTCCGGCACCAGCTGCTCCACCACCTGCCACACCTCGGCAGCGTGATGATCCATGTCGATCCTTACGGGCAAGGTGGTGAGCATCACCATCGCGTCGGACCTCACTCACACGACGACCTGCCGCTCCACTCCCACGAGTGATGGCATATCCGTGGTTCTCGACCATCGCGTTAGCATTGGTCGGCGTGGTCGCGTTCCTCGCGGTGTGCGCCAGCGTGGCCGTGTGGCGAATCCGGCCGCTGGCGGCGGCGTACCGCTGCGGTCTCATCGGGATTATTGTGGTCGTCACGGCCACGGGCATCGGGTGGATCGTCTTTGTGTCGCCCGTGTATATGGATTAATCGCTTCCGTGGACGTCGGTGAGGGCCCTGGAAGGGAGGACAGAACGTCATGAGAAACCCGATGACGCTTGGAGTCGTCCTCCTCCTGGTCGTCGCTGGCTGTAACCCGTTCCTCGACCGCCGCGGCGCGACTTCCCCACCCTCGCTCGTCAGGGTGGATAGCAGCAGCGCCGACAAGCTAGCATGACGACGGGGCCACCAAGGAGGTCATCAGGGGACGGTCTGAGAGAACGATTGCATCAATAGAGGAATGACTTGACAACGCGTTGATCCGAGTATTCACTCCTAGCGGAATGACGCGCTTGGTTCGGCTGCTTGCCCTCGTCGCGCTCCTGACGGTTCTCGTGGTGTTAACACCGCTGGCCTATGCCAGTCCCCCAGACCCGAGCTGGGTGAGTGGCTTCTTCGATCAGGACGACAACGACGATGGCGTGTTCCTCATCACGTCGAGTCTGGCGACGGTCGACCCCTGCCCCCCGCGTTCCTGGACGCCGTTTCTCGTGCTCGGAGCCACTGTCGCCTTGGAAGGCCCGGGTCCAGCCTCCACGCAGTACTCCTCCACCGCTGACGCTCGAGCCCCGCCGCTCTCCTAAGCATTTCCTATCGCGGTAGCGGCGGCTGGTCCGCCGCGATCCCTTTGGGGAGGCGATCTCTCTTGAGATGGGCGGACTGCCCATATCGGGAGAAGTCAACTCACGCCCGTTGGCCTGGCCCCAGGGCCGCGCTTCTCTGCGTCAGGGCCGACACGGAGACGAGAGAATGCTCAGGCAAGTCATCTGCCAGTCGGGGAGGACCCGGTGATGGAGTCACGCCCGGCCGCGGGACTGTCCCGCCGCGACCTGCTCAAGCTAGGAGGCGCCGCGGCGGTCGCGAGCACCCTCAGTCTCCGGCACGGCGAAAGTGTCGCGGACCCTGCTGATGAATTGCCGGCAGATCAACTCCGGAAATTGGAGGCGGCGAAGCACGGGGGCACCTTCCGCGTGCGCCTCGACCAGTCGCCCGTTCACTTCGACCCCCATCAAACGGTCGCCTACTCGACGATGGTGCCCTTGTCGTTCGCGTACAGCCGACTGGTGAAGGTCAAGGCAGGCTCGAGCGTGACGCCCGGCACGCAGCCCATCGAGGGCGACCTGGCGGACTCCTGGGACAGCAAGGGAGACGCGGTTTACGTCTTCAAGTTGCGCCAGGGCGTCCGATGGCATCCCAAGCCCCCGGTGAACGGGCGCGAGCTCACCGCCGAGGACGTGAAGTACACCTACGACCGGTTCTTGACTATGAAGGGCAACGGTAACCGAGCCATCCTCAACATGGTGGACAAGGTCGAGGTGCCGGACAAGTACACGGTGAAATTCACGCTGAAGGAGCCGAATGTTTGGTTCGCCGACCGTCTGGCCTCAACCTCGACCTGGATCATCGCCAAGGAGTGCGTCGAGAAGTACGGGGACCTGAAGAAGTGGGAGTCGGTCGTCGGCACGGGCCCCTGGATGCTAGAGCGGTACGAGTCGCCCACCAGGGTCAGCTTCGCCCGCAACCCGAACTACTTCCTGCCCGGCTTGCCGTACGCGGACGCGGTGGAGCTGATGATCGACCCCGACCCGGCCGCGGCGTTTGCCACTTTCCTCGCTGGAAAGTACGATTTCGGGCCCGAGTACGGCATGGTAGTTCGCCGGAGCGACGTTGGCATCGCCAAGAAGCGCATCAGGTGGCTGCCAACCCGCGAGTACCTCATGATCTCCGGCAGCTTTGCCGCCATGAAGCTCGATCAGGAGCCGTTCAAAGACGTGCGAGTTCGCAGGGCCGTCGCGATGGCCGACAACTGGCACGAGGTCCTCGACAGCAATCCATGGTCCCAGGGCAAGGGGGCGCCCGATCCGCTCATCCCCGCCGCGCTGAAGGAGTGGTCGGTCCCGATCGAAAAGCTGCCCCCCGAGGGTCGGAAGCTCTACGAGCCCGATCCAGCGGCCGCCCGGCAGCTGCTCACGGAAGCCGGCCAGTCCGGCGGCATCAGGATCCCCGTCGAGACGACGGCGGGGTACGGCCCTGACTGGATGGCCGGCGTCCAGGTCGCGCTCAAGAACTGGAAGGCGGCTGGGATCGAGGTGGACCTCAAGCTCAAGGACTACGACGCCCTCGTCTCCAGCTCACTCTCGGGCAACTTCGACAAGATGTTGCTGACCCAGCGCGCCGCCGCCACCGACCCCGATTCCTACTTCACCGCGCTGCTGCCCGGCGAGCCGCTCAACACGTCCGGGGTCAACGACCCCAAGCTGACCGAGATGGTCAAGCTGCAGCGGCGTACCGCCAACGAGAAGAAGCGCCGGGAGATCGTTTACGACATCCAGCGTTACTGCTCCCAGCAAGTCTACTACGCGTGCGGCGCCTCGGGGAGCGTGGTGGCGGCGTGGATGCCCAACGTGAAGGAATTCGGCCCGAACATCGGTCCCGACTACGGCGGGCGGCTCATGGCCGTCTGGCTCGAGAAGTAAACGCGCACGCGCGTCCTCCGACTCGCCCTCCTGTTCGTCCTCCTCACGGGGACCGCCGCCTGGGCCCACGATGAGCGGTTCTCTGCCTCGAACGTGGAAGTGCGGCCGAACGAGGTCATCTGGACGGTCGAGGTGGCGACCCAGGGCCTCGAGAAGGTCCTCAAACTCCCGGCCGATGCCCTGAAGCTCACCGAACCCCAGCTCCAGGAGGTGAAAGGTGACATCGTCGCCTTCCTGCTCGAGAGTCTCAAAGTAGAGATCAACGGCGTGTCCGTGGAGGCCGAGCCCGGAACGATGGAGCCGGTCTACGACACCCTCGTGGGTTCCGGAGAGAAGTACATCTCCTACGCGCGACAGCAGTTCCGGTTTCGTTCCGCGACCGAAGTTAAACGCGTGACACTCTCGGCCGCGCTCTTCTTGACCGTCACCAGCCAGCACCACGCGGCGCTCACCGTATCGTGGAACGGGGCCCAGCGGCCCTTCTCCCGGTACGGCCCGTTCGAGCTCGAGCTGACCGCGGCGCGCGTCAGCCCGACGTTGTGGAACACGGCCGGCGAGTTCGTCGTCTGGGGGATGCGTCACATTTTCATTGGGTACGACCACATCGCGTTCCTCCTGGGGTTGCTCCTGGCGGCGCGGAAGCTGCGCGAGATGGTGAAGGTCGTGACGTCGTTCACCCTGGCGCACAGCCTCACGCTCCTGCTCGCGGCGATGGACGTGATCCGCATTCCTGGCGGGGTGACGGAGTCGTTGATCGCGGCGTCGATCGTCTACGTGGCCGCGGAGAACTACTTCCTCAAGGAGGGCCGGTACCGGTGGATCCTCTCGTTCGTGTTCGGACTGGTCCACGGGCTGGGGTTCTCCAGCGTGCTGCGCGAGCGGCTGCAAGACCTGCAGTCCATCCTCGTGCCGGTGGTTTCATTCAATATCGGCGTGGAGCTGGGCCAGATGGTGATCCTGCTCGTCGCGCTCCCCGTGCTGGTCTGGATCCGCAGCGGGCCCGACGCGGCGGCGACCGAGCGGCACCAGTGGTGGCTGGTCCGGGTAGGCTCGATGCCGATCCTGCTCCTGGGTTTGTTCTGGCTCGTCGACCGCGTCTTTCAGCTGAATCTCATGCCATTCTGAGGGCCGGCCCCGAAGCCGGCGTTGTCCGGGTCGGCCATGAGCACGTGCCGCCAAGTCACCTGCTCAATCCAGCGGACTCGAGGCCGACGGTGAGCAGATACCAGATGCACGAGGCAGTAGCCCGGTCGGGGGAGTTTTTGTTCAGAATTCAGGTTTTCTTCAGCATTTCTAAAGGTTCGGTTCCGTAGAGTGGGACTGGGATCGTAGTCGGGAATTCGGGTGAACGACTGGAGCCGCCCCATGCGATCATCAACGGTCGTGCTCGGCCTGGCGTGCAGTGCGCTCTGGCTCACGGTAGCCTGCGAGCGATCTGGCGGCAGCTCGTCGAGTGCCACAGCCGGCCAGGCGCCGGCTGCCGCGGCATCCGACGCGATGGGCGGGACGAACGTGGTTGCGGTCCCGCCCGACTCGCCCCAGTTCAAGCAGCTCCGGGTTGAGGCCGTGCGGGCCCGGAACGTGGTCGCCGACGAGGTCGTCGCCCCTGGCCGTATCGGCGTCAACCCTAACCGGGTATCGCGGGTCCTGCCACCCGTCCAGGGCCACGTGCTCGAGGTCATGGCGAAGCTCGGCGACTCCGTGGACCAGGGGCAACCCCTGCTGAGCTTGGACAGCCCCGATGCCGACGCGGCCATCGCCGCCTGCTTCCAGGCCGAGGCCACCGAGCGGCAGACGAAGTTCGCCCTCCAGAAGGCCGACCTCGATCTCCGGCGTGCCAAGGAACTGTTCACCTTTCAAGGCATTGCGGAGAAGGACCTCTTGCAGGCCCAGAATGACCAGGCCTCCGCCACATCGAACTACGAGATTGCCCAGGCGGTCCGGGATCAGACGCGGCGGAAGCTCGAGCTCCTCGGACTCAGGCCCGGGGAGTTTCACCAGCCGACCGTCGTGCGAGCGCCGATCTCCGGGAAGGTTCTCGAAGTCAATGTCACGCGCGGCGAGTTCCGGGGCGCCGTAGCCTCCCATAGCGACACCACCACCGCCCCGTTGATGACCATCGCCGATCTGAGCACCGTCTGGATGTTCTCGGACGTTCCCGAGCCATACATCCGGTTCATCCGAGTCGGCGAGCCGGTGGAGATCACCCTCGTCGCGTTCCCCGGTGAGGTCCTCCGGGGACACGTGGCGCGGATCGCCGACATGCTCGACCCGCAAACGCGGACGCTGCGGCTCCACGTCGAGCTTCCCAACCCCGGAGGCCGCTTCCGTCCCGAGATGTTCGGCAGCATCCGCCACGCGGGCGCGGTGCGGTCGCTGCCAGTTGTTCCCCTCGCGGCCGTCGTGCAGGAGTATGGCGTGACGGTCGTGTTCGTCGAACTCACCCCGGGCCGCTTCGAGCGACGCCAGATCACGCTCGGTCCGCGCAGCGGCGACGTCGTCGCTGCGCTGACCGGGCTCAAGGTCGATGAGCGGGTGGTCGTGGCCGGCGCCATGCTGTTGAAGGGCCAGTAGCCGATGCTCGCCGGCCTTCTTGGGCTGGCCCTCAGGCATCGGGTGCCCGTGTTGGTGGCGGTGCTCGCCATGGCCGGCGCGGGGGTCTGGGCGTTCAAGCAGCTGAAGCTCGAAGCGTACCCGGACATTTCCGACACGGGTGTCGTCGTGGTCACGCTCTATCCCGGGTTCGCCGCCGAGGAAGTGGAGCAGCAGGTGACGATCCCGATCGAGCGGGCCCTCAATAACACCGCTCGTCTCATCAGTCGTCGCTCCCGCACCATCTTCGGGCTCTCGATCGTGGAGCTCACGTTCGCCGAGGGAACCAACGACTACTTCGCCCGCCAGCTGGTCCTCGACAAGCTGCGGGACGCCACTCTGCCCGATGGTGTCACGCCGACCTTGGCTCCCCTGTCCACGGGCGTCGGCGAGTTCTACCGCTACGTGTTGGTAGGCAGGGGGTACGACGCCATGCGACTGCGTGAGCTGCAGGACTGGGTCGTGACGCAGCGGCTCCTTCAGATTCCCGGGGTTGCCGACGTGACGATCTTCGGGGGCCTCGTCCGGCAGTACGAGATCCAGCTCGATCCGAAGGCGCTCAACAAATACAAGTTCAGCGTTAGGCAAGTCGCGGACGCGGTGAAGAACAACAACCGAAACGCCGGGGGCGCGCTCCTGACTATGGGCCACCAGTCGCTCGCTATCCGCGGCACCGGACTCATCCGCTCGAGCGAAGACATCGCAAACATCGTCCTCGACGCGCAGAAGAACGTCCCGGTCTACGTCCGCGACATCGGGCGGGTGACGGTGGGGCACCTCCCGCCCACGGGTATCTTCGCGATGAATCGCGATCCGCTCGGACCGGGCGGCGTCGAAGGCATCGTGCTGCTGCTGAGGTGGGAGAATGCTAGCGAGGTGCTGGCGGGGATCCACGAGGCGGTCGATGAGCTCAACCGGACCCGTCTGCCCCAGGGCGTCCAGATCGTCCCCATCCACGACCGGACCGAGCTGGTAGATAGCACGCTCCATACGATCTCCCGCGTGCTCATCGAGGGGTTCGTCGTGGTGGTCTCGGTGCTCCTCCTCTTCCTGGTCAGTCTGCGCGCCGCGCTGCTGACGGCCGTCATCATCCCGCTGTCGCTCCTCTTCGCCTTCCTGTGCATGTATCTGTCGGGGGTAACCCTGAGCCTGCTGAGCATCGGGGCGCTGGACTTCGGGATCCTGGTCGATGCCACGATCGTGATGGTGGAGCGGATCGTCCGCACCCTCGAGGAGCGGGGCGCGGCCGGATCCGACGAGGAGCTCACCGAGCAGGTACGCGCGGCCGGTCTTGCGGTCCAACGTCCCATTCTCTTTTCGCTAGCGATTATCATCGCCGCGTACATCCCACTTCTCACCCTCGAGCGCGTCGAGCGGCGGCTCTTCACGCCGATGGCGCTGACGGTCTGCTACGCCCTGGTCGGATCCCTGCTGCTCTGCCTCACCCTCGTGCCCGTGCTCGCGACCTTCGTGTTCCGGGGCCGCACACCGGGGAGGCGGCATCGCGTCCTCGACGGGATCACGGACTTGTACGAGCGCATCATCCGAGTAACCGTGCGCCACGCCGCGTTGACGATGGTCGTTGTGTTCGCTGTCGTCATCGGGTCCGTGTACGTGGGGACCCGCCTCGGCACCGAGTTCATTCCGCCGCTCGACGAAGGCGAGATCTGGATCCGGGCGAACCTGCCTTCGGGAATCTCGCTGGAGCAGTCGGCCGAGGTGGCGGCCCGGATGCGCGCGCTAGTCTTGGCATCACCGGAGGTGAGGCTAGTTAGCTCCCAGACCGGGCGCAACGACTCGGGTACCGATCCGTTTGGGCCGAACCGCAACGAGATCCTCGTGACCCTGAATCCGTACGACACCTGGACGCGCGGCAAGACGAAGGCGGATCTCGTGGAAGAGCTGTCGCGACGGCTCCAGACGAATATCCCCGGTGTCGCGCTGAACTTTACTCAGCCGATCATCGACATGTCCACCGAGGACGCCACCGGGTCCTCGGCGGATCTCGCGGTAGTTTTCAGCGGCCCGGATCTCAAGACCCTGCGGGAGATCGCCCGCCGGGCGCTGGAAGTGATCCACGACATACCGGGCGCCGCAGACACGTCGATCGAGCAGGAAAGCGACCAAGCGCAGGTGCGCGTCCGCATCGATCGGACGCAGGTCGCGCGGTACGCCCTCAACGTCGGCGACGTCCAGGACGTGATCGACCTCGCCCTTGGCGGGAGCCCGATCACGGGAGTATTCGAGGGCGACCGGCGGTTCGACGTGGTGGCGCGATTCGTTCCCGAGGCACGCGCGGATCCTACGACCGTGGGCGCGTTGTTGATTCCGACGCGCGACGGCGGCGCGGTGCCGTTATCGCAGCTCGCGGACATCCAGGTGGTCGACGGGGCCACGATCATCGCGCGACGAGAGAATCAGCGGCAGATCACGGTCCGGACCAATATCCGGGGCCGTGACCAGGGCGGATTCGTCGCGGACGCCCAGGCCCGGTTGACCCGGATGGTCCCGCTGCCCCCCGGCTATCGGGTCATCTGGAGCGGCATGTTCGAGAACTTCGAGCGGGCGCGCGCGCGGCTGATTATCATCATCCCGGTCACGATCGCGATTATCTTCGCGTTGCTGTTCATCACGTTCGGGTCGGCGCTGGACGCGCTGCTGGTGCTGTTGAACGTACCGTTCTCCCTGACGGGTGGGCTGATCCTTCTCAGTCTTCGCGGGATTCACCTGAGCGTGTCGGCGGTTGTGGGCTTCATCTCGCTCTTCGGCGTCGCCGTGATGAGTGGCCTCCTCTACATCTCGGAGATCAACGCGCGACGGAGCGTGCCGAACACCCCTCTCCTCGATGCGGTGATCCACGGCGCGCGGGCCCAGTTCCGCCCGCGTCTGATTCTCATTGTCGTCGCCGGATTGGGAATGCTTCCCGCCGCGCTCGCACGGGGAATCGGGTCGGACATCCAGCGCCCCCTCGCTACGGTCGTCGTCGGCGGCTTGTGCATGGAACTCTTGCTCACGCTGCTCGCGCTGCCGGCAGTCTACTGGCTGACCGAACGCTGGCGAAGGAGATGAAGCATGACGTGTCGGTCCCTGGGAGCTGGAGCTGGGACTGCCGCGGTCTTGCTGCTACGCGCGATGGACGGACGGAAGAGAGCACGATGCGCATCCTGCTGATCGACGACGACCAGAAGCTCACGCGCTCGCTGGTCAAGGGCCTGGAAGAGGAGGGCTTTGTCGTCGATGTCGCCCATACCGGTGGATCGGGCGGTGAGATGGCCAGCGTGAACCACTACGAGGTCATTGTGCTCGATTGGCTGTTGCCGGACCGGGATGGATTGGCAGTGTGCCGGGACCTCCGGGCGCGGCGAATCTGGACCAGCATCCTAATGCTCACGGCGCGCGACACGCTCGAAGATCGAGAGACGGGCCTGAACGCGGGAGCGGATGACTACCTCACGAAGCCGTTCGGGTTCAGCGAGCTGCTGGCTCGTATCCACGCCCTCTCGGGACGCCAAGCTTGGGGCGTCCGACGGTGCTGAAATGGATCTGACCCACACGGAGGCGACGACGGCCCTGCCAAGCCCGACGAGCCGATCCGGGTCCACAGATCGGGAATCTCGACGGCCATGGGCTCGCCAGGAGAAGCCCGATGAAGGCAAAGCGAAACTCGCGACCGACATCGGTGGGGCGGCCCGTCATGCGGACGGGCCCATCAGCGCCGCGCGGTCAGGGACATGAGGACCACCAACATGACGTCACCTGGTGCATCTAGTCGGTCGGCCGGTCCGCGTCCCGGCTCGATGGTCACGTTGGCCGCCGTGGCCCTGCTGTCCGGCTGCGCGGTCGGCCCGGACTTCCACCGGCCGGCCCCGCCCACGGTGAGCGACTACACGCGTGGACCCTCGAGCCCGCAGACGGCGTCGGCGGAGGGCCCGGGGGGCGAGGCGCAGCAGTTCCTGCACGATCAGGACGTCGCCGGGCAGTGGTGGACGCTGTTCCAGTCCCCGGAGTTGAACGCATTGCTCGAGAAGGCCCTCACGGCCAATCCGACGATCGTCTCGGCCCAGGCGGCCCTGCGCCAAGCCCGCGAGCTGGTGTACGCGGAGCGGGGGTTCTTCTACCCGACCGTGCAGGGTAGCTTCACCGGGACTCGGCAGCGGACTTCCGGCACCCTCTCGCCGGTCTTGAACTCGAACACCACGACGTTCAACCTCTACACCGCCCAGGTTACGGTGGGCTACTCGTTCGACGTCTGGGGGGGCAATCGGCGCCAGGTCGAGTCCCTGCTGGCGCAGGCTGACGCGCAGCGCTTCCTGCTTCAGGCCACCTACGTGACCTTGACGGCGAACGTGGTGGCGGCCGCCGTGCAGGAGGCCTCGCTGCGGGCGCAGATCGCGGCAACCAAGGACATCATCGCGATCAGCTCGAAGGCGCTCACGCTGCTGCGGAGGCAGTTCGAGCTCGGCTACGTGGCCGGGCTCGACGTGGCCGCACAGGAAGCGGCACTCGCGCAGGTGCAGCAGCAGCTGCCGCCGCTGCAGAAGCAGCTCGAGCAGAACCGCAACCTCCTCGCCGCCTTGGCTGGGCGGTTCCCGAACGACGATCTCGACGAGAGGTTCGAGCTCGCAGCGCTGCACCTGCCCCAAGAGCTGCCGGTGAGCCTGCCCTCCCGGCTGGTGGAGCAGCGTCCGGACGTGCGCGTGGCCGAGGAGACGCTACACGCCGCGGGCGCCCAGGTCGGCGTCGCCATCGCGAACCGCCTGCCCCAGTTCACGATCAGCG
>WNFO01004784.1_pt1 | contig 11731 bp, 13 predicted proteins | sample 5400251 | NCBI WGS metagenome assembly WNFO01 (sample SAMN13153354, study PRJNA577476) | soil metagenome | isolation source: 100 cm saprolite under Madrone tree | place: USA:California | collected 2016-06-14
CGGCACGATCTGAGAGATGCGCTGCACACCCAAGTCACGAGAAGCATCGCAATGGGCGCGCGATGCCTGCTCGGCGGCAAGATCCCGAGCGGTCGAGGGGCGTACTATCCGCCGACCGTGCTGACGGATGTCGGGAGGGGCATGCCGGCCTACGAAGAGGAGCTGTTCGGTCCGGTGGCGGCGGTCATCCCAGTCAAGGACGACGAGGCGGCGATCGCGGCTGCCAACGATTCGGCGTTCGGCCTCGGCGCCAGCGTCCTGACCAGCGATCCCGCGCGCGGTGAGCGCATCGCAGTGGAGCGGATCGAGAGCGGCTCTGTCTTTGTGAACGAGGTCGTGCGATCCGACCCCCGGCTCCCCTTCGGCGGCGTGAAGGAGAGCGGCTATGGACGCGAGCTCTCCAGCTACGGAATCCGGGAGTTCGTCAACATCAAGACCGTCTATGTCGCCTGAAGTGCGGCCGAGGGACGGAAAGGCCCTGCAGACGATCGACGACGCCATGGCGAGGCCTTGATCGCTCCGTCTAGAATCGGTGCCCGACACGACGATTGAACGCATTCGAGACCGAGTCGCGACGGCGCACCGGCCGGACACTTCGCGCACGTCGCCTGACTGGGGCGAAATACGTGGGTACGCCTGAAGGAAGAATCGCCCGGCCTACTGGAAAAGCAAAGCCGAATGTCGAGCGTCTGGTTGACGCGGTTGTTAGGTGGCTACTTGTCGTTTTCGCTTAACTTCGGCTCCGGCAGTATCGGAGGCGTTGTGTCGACATATGTCACATATGCGTCCCATAAATCGTATGTTCGTCTCCTCGTCTGCTTCAGGAGACAGTATCCTGCCATGGCGCCGCGAACGGAACCCTGTGCCCAAAACGATAAATCGCGCCACAATGGGCGTCGCGGAACGCTACCCATGCCGTTTGGGCTCTTTCGAATTCCGCCAGGGTCCGAGGGTCGTTTGCGACCCGACGCCTGCCTTCCTCGAGGTACTTGGCAAGTTCCTTCTCCGCGAGAGTGATCTGGTCGGACAGGCATTGGTTCATATCGAGTGTCGTTTTCGAATCCCTGCACAGATCCGCGGCTGAGACCGCCGCTGGGAGCAAGCTTGCAATGCCCACCCTCCACATGAAGGTCATAGGGTTGTCTCCTTTGACCGTTTAAACGTTCGCTCTCAGCGGACGGGGTGAGCAGGGCAAGCCCCGGGCCGTTGAAGCGCGACGTTCGACGGCCGAGTGCTGCGACGCGCACACGAGTCCACCAATCGTCATCCTGGAGCGAGTGCCCGGAAGACGCACGCCCGTTCCTTGCCGAGAAGGCACCGCATCGACATGGACGAGCGGCGGATCACACTTTCGTGGCGCGCGTCATGAGGTAGTCCTGCCTGACGACGTTGTCGTGGAAGTACTGGGTGGCGATCTCCTCAAACTCGCGCCGGAAGGCGGCGAGCTCAGCTGGTTTGCCCTGGAGCATCTGGACCAGGCGGAGCACCGGTCCGGCGTGACCCTCGAAAAAGACGCGATAGTGTGCAGAACTCAGCCCGGGGAAGAGCATGACCGCGCGGTCGAAGACCAGGTTCGTGACTGCGACGCCAAGGCGGTCGCGCACGATGGTCGGGTCCCCCCACTGGGGCGGCGGCGACACGAAGGCGGGGGGCGGGGGCAGGTACCGCCCGACCAAGGAGAAGATGCGCCCGATGCACAGCTCAGGCGGCCACGTGGAGAACGCGATGAGGCCACCAGGCTTGAGGACGCGTAGCATCTCACGCGTCGCAATCTCGGGGCGTGGCGCGAACATATGGCCGAACTGGCTGAGCACAACGTCGAAGGCGCCGTCCACGAAGGGCAGGCTCTCGGCGTCACCCTCGTGCCACTCGACCTCTGCATCGGCGACGGCCGCATTCTCCTGGGCGCGCTTGAGCAATTCCGGCGTGAGGTCGAGTCCCGTGACCTTCGCCCCGCGGCGCTGCGCGGTGATCGCCACGACCCCGGTGCCGCAGCCGATGTCGAGGACCCGATGGCCTGCCTGGATACCCGCGAACGCGACCAGCCGGGGTGCCGTCGCACATGTCATCAGCTCGAATGGGGTGAAGCATGCCCACGCCTGCCGTTGGGCGGCCTTGAACTGTGCCAGCGCATCCATGTGTGTCCTCCCGCTTGTTCTGGTGGCGTGACCAGCTGAAGGTGTCTCACTCGGGCCTGTGCGGTCGTTGATCTCAACATCCACAGGACCACGATCTCGACAGGCCCGACCTCATAGAAGCACCGCGTACGGAGATCGCCGAAGGAGTGCTCGACGCATCATGAAGTGTCCCCGGTGCCAGCATGAGCGTCATTCCGGGGCGACGTTCTGCGAAGAGTGGGCGGCGACCGAGTACACGCGCACCGCCTCGGCACGACCGCGGAGCTGCTGGAGGCCGAGGTCTTCGAGCGCGTACGCCTCGACGCCGTCGAGGCGTTCGAGCGCATCCGCCGACACGAGAAACTGGCGCTCGAGGTCGCGGGTCGTCCCCTCGATGCGCGCCGTGGTATTCATCACGTCCCCGTGGAAGACGATCGCGCGCCGGCTCTCTCCCACCTCCCCGGCGATGACCGACCCCGCGTGGAGCGCCGCGCGCAACCGGGGGGCCACGCCGAAGTCGCGGTCGAATCCGGGGCGGCCCTCGTGAGCGCCTGCTCGATCTCGAAGAAACAGGCAAGTGGGCGAGCGCCTCGTCGTCCCTCGGACGCCGTCCAGGTGATCACGATCTCGTCGCCGACGTACTGGTAGATCTCGCCGCGATAATCGTCGATCGGCTCCGAGGCGACGTGAAACACCCGGCCCAGGAAGCGATGGACCGCGGCAGGGCCAATGCGCTCGGCGAGCGGTGTCGAGCCGGCGAGGTCGACGAAGAGAAAGAACCGTTCCTCGGCGCGCGGGCGATGGTAGCGGCCGAGCATGATGTCGCGCAGGGTGCGTTCACCGATCAGGCGGCTCAGCTGGATCAACAGGATGCAGGCCGGCACGAACAGGGCGAGGATCATCATCGCGGCCCTCAGCGGCACGCGCGGGGGCTGGTGCGCGACCACCAGCCTAGGGTCCCCCCCGATCAGCACGGCGGTGACGAGGTGTCGCCCGAGTCTGCCGCCGATTTCGATCACGACCAGGGCGTAGTACGCGAGCCACTTGACCACGAAGGTGAAGAGGAATGGCGCTCCCTCGAGGACCCGACCAAGCCGCGTCTGCGGGAGAAAGATCTCGGCGGCGGCGACGGTGCCGAGTACTAGCACGGCGTCGATTGCGCTGACCAGCGCGCCGACGAGCGGGGCGCGACCGAGCACGCTCCCAAGCAGTGCGCCGCCGGTGGCGATGATGGCGAGAACACTGATGAAGAAGCGGAGGCGGCGCTTCGTGGCCGCGCGCATCAGACCGCCTTGTGCATTGGCATGTCGATGTCTCCCGGGTCGCCAAGGCATGATAGCGCGCCGGGCACTCATAGGCGCGGCCGGGTTGATTCGGCGATGAACACGATTTTCGCGTTCTTGCGAAAAAGGGGCGTGCATGCGAGCGACGCCGGCCATTCGACCCTCTCAACCGTGAGCCGGTTGAAGGCCAGATGGCGGCGAGCATTGCCACGTGGCCTGGGAGGGTTCATGGGGCGCAGCAGCCAAGGACGGACGTCGGACCGTTGGACCCGCCGGCGACGCTCGGCTGGGGATTCGGAAGAGGCGCCGTTGACCGAAGCACCGGAGGGCTCGCTGGCTCTGGCCGGCTCGATCCTCGACCTGTTCGCGTCGCTTCGCGACCGACCTCGGCCAATCGATCTGTACATCGACTACTTCGGCGGCGCCCCCCTGTCTGCCCGGCGACCGGAGAAGGACTGAACCACACATGAAGAACCCAGATGACATCCAGAACGGCAAGTCTGTCGGCGGCGACGAGCGTGGTGTTACTTGGGACCCTGGGTGGGCTGCTGCCCTCGTAAGCCCAGGGCGTTGACTCGGACCGGCCTCCTCAACGCGGACAATGATGCGAACGACTGGCTGACCTACCACCGTGGCTCCAGGTCCTGGCACTACGGTGCGCTCGACCACATCAATGCCAAGACCGTGAGGAACCTCCGCATCGCCTGGATCCATCAGGCAGGTCGGTCGACCCGCGGCCTGTAGTCCATGCCACTTTTGAAGCTTTAATACTTCCGCTCCACCTACAGAATCGAAGCGCACAACTCTTGCGGTTTCATTCGCCACGTCAATCTCCTTTACGGCTTTTGATCTCCGCGGAAAGCAGGAGGGATTCAATGAATGGTGGCGGCGTCGGGCAAGCCGATCGATCCCGACAGGCCGGCGGGTCATCGTGGTCAGGATCGCCACTGATGTCAAGGTGTGATACGGAACAGTCGTGCTCCGAGGCTGTGATATTCTCGCTTTCGAAGCCTGAGTTGCAGGACGCCGTCGAGGGTTCCCGTGCTCGAAGAGACTGATCGTCAAATCGACAACGTGCGGACACGCGTCACCCGCCACCGTCTAGCCTCGGGAGCCCATACTGGCTTCCACCGACACGAGTACGATTACGTTGTCGTTCCGGTGACCGCTGGGCGCATGCGGATCGTGGAGGGCGGGAAGGAGGTGTTCTCGGATCTCTCGAGCGGTGTCGCGTATTTCCGCCGGGCCGGTGTCGAGCACGATGTCTTCAACGGCGGCGACCAGGACCTGGTTTTCGTTGAGATCGAGCTCATTAGCTGAGCGATCCGGCCGCTGTTGAGGACTGTTTCCCGCCAAAAGTCAGGTCCTCGGCTAAGTGGTTGATCTATCAGCTCGGATCCGGAGAGAATCTCAGCTCGATGATCGCCCCTCCTCTCCCCTGCTCCGGCTCCTCCCATTCCTGTCCGGCGGCTACCGGCAGCTCGCGATGAAACGCGTTCAAAAATCCCGCCAGAGGATTGCGAAACACATCCTGTCCTCTCCCGTCCAGGACCCCAGCCTACGGACAGGAAAACATACACGGTACTTCATCCTACAGTTGGCGGAGAGCCACTTGACTTCGACTCTTTTTCGGCAGATGGTCGGCCGCATCGAGCGAATCGCATCGCACCCCACGTGATCGAGAAGGCCCACGCACGGAGGGAGGGGAAAGCGGAGCGCTCTTGGCGGGAGTATCTCTGGGCCGGATGGTCGCCGATGGCAAACCTTCGGAAGACGAGTCCTACCAGGCGCCGCGCGAACGGCCGGTGTGACGCATTCCGAACGGCAGAACGGACTTCGGGCATGTCACGTCGGCCGTTCAGAAGCGCGAGGGAACGAGAACTTGGTTCTAAATCGCACATTTCGGCTTAAAGGAATACTAGAGGAATATAAGGATGAACCGGGAGAGATGACATGGCCAGCATGCGGAAAGAAACAGATAGCCTCGGTGTCGTTGAAGTGCCCGCCGACAAGCTTTGGGGTGCTCAGACGCAGCGCTCGCTCGAGCATTTCAGCATCGGCAAGGATTTGATTCCGCGTGAGATGATCACCGCCTATGTCACCTTAAAGAAGGCCGCGGCCGCCGCAAACCATGCCAGCAAGCGGCTCGGCGATCAGCAATACGAATTGATCGTTCAGACTTGCGACGAAATCCTCGCCGGCCAGCATCACGACATGTTTCCGTTGCATGTGTGGATGACGGGCAGCGGCACGCAGTTCAATATGAACGTGAACGAGGTGATCTCCAATCGCTGCTGCCAGCTCGCGGGCACGCCCCTCGGGAGCAAGACGCCGGTGCACCCCAACGATCACGTGAATATGGCCCAGTCGTCGAATGATTCATTTCCGTCGGCCATGTACATCGCGGCGGCGGTCAATGTGAAGCAACGTCTGATTCCGGCCGTGACGGGCTTGCACGACGCGATCAATGCGAAAGCGCAGGCGTGGACGGACATCGTCAAGATCGGCCGCACCCACATGCAGGACGCCACCCCGCTGACATTGGGCCAGGAATGGTCCGGCTATGCGGGGATGTTGGCGGATAATCTGGAGCGGATCGAGGCCGCGCTTCAGGGGGTGTACCGCCTGGCGCTGGGCGGCACAGCGGTGGGAACGGGCATCAACTCGGCACCCGGTTTTGCCGAGGCGGCGGCGACCGAGATCGCCAAGCTCACCGGCCTCCCCTTTGTAACCGCACCCAACAAGTTCGCCGTACAGGGCGCTCACGATGCCCTGGTGCAGCTGTCCGGCACCCTGCGCACCCTGGCCGTGTCCCTCTACAAGATCGGCAACGATATTCGCCTGATGTCTTGCGGGCCGCGCGCCGGATTCGCTGAATTGGCGATCCCGGAAAATGAGCCGGGATCGTCGATCATGCCAGGCAAGGTCAACCCAACCCAGTGTGAAGCCCTCACCATGATCGCCGTGCAGGTAATGGCCAATGACGTCGCGGTGGGTTTTGGCGGTGCGGGCGGCTATCTTGAAATGAACGTTTACAAGCCGCTGATGATCTTCAACCTCACCCATTCCATTACGATCATGACCGATGGCTGCACCAACTTCCGGAGGTTTCTGGTCGAAGGCACCAAGCCCAATCTGAAGAGGATCAACGAATACGTTGAGCGTTCGCTGATGCTGGTCACGGCGCTAGCGCCCGTGATCGGGTACGACAAGGCATCAAAGATCGCCCACCATGCCATGGACAATGACCTCACGCTCAAGGCTGCCGCCTTACAATTGGGCTTTGTCACAGAGACTGAATTTGAGCGCATCGTCGATCCAAGAAAGATGGTGAAACCCTATGTGGCGACCGCTTCCTGAGGGGCGGCCCTGTCGAGCCTCAACAATTCCGGAACGGGGATAGCAGCCCGCTCTATTTTCTTGCGGTGGCGGGGTCTTGGATAAAGAGCTGATCTTGACTTTCAAGAGCGCGGTTCCGGGTGAGCGGAGTTTGCAGGAACGGTCCGATCTCGTCCTCACCTTCGCCCGAGTACTGTATGCCAATGGCCAGTCCACGGAAGACACCCTGGCGGCAGCCGAGCGGCTCGGCGACGACCTTGATCTGCGCGCCAGTATCATTCCTCGTTGGGGAGAGCTGCAACTTCAAGCCGAAGACGGGAGCGCCCGACTGGTCTCCGTCGGGGTGGCCGATCCCACCGGCGTGGACATGGATCGTGTGGCCTCCGCCATGCGGGCAATCGACGAGGTCGGCGCTGGCCGGCTTGTGCCACCTGGCGCAATGGAGGCGATCAGCACGATCTCGCACGCGCCGCCGGCACCGACCTGGCTGTTCACGCTGGCCGCTGCGGCGGGCGCGGCGGCGCTGTCGGTGCTGTTCGGGGTCCGGCATCTGGCGGCGGTGGCGCTCATAGCCGCCAGCGCGGCGGTCGGTGCCGTCCTGCGTCGCACCCTGGCACAGTACAGCACAAACCCCCTGCTGCAGCCGCTCTGCGCGGCGCTGCTCGCTGGCATTGTTGGCGCGTTGGCGGTTCGCTATCAGCTGAGTTCCTCACTGCGCCTCGTCGCGGTCTGCCCATGCATGATTCTGGTGCCGGGGCCGCATGTGCTCAATGGCATGATGGACCTCGCCGCGGCTCGCGTCCATCTCGGCGCCTCCCGCCTGATCTACGCCGGCCTCGTCATTCTGGCGATCTCAGCCGGACTCCTCCTTGGACTGGGCCTTTTCGGCGTTTCCTTGCCGGTGGGCGAGCCCGGCAGAGCTGTGCCCCTCTGGCTCGACATGATCGCCGCCGGGGTCGCTGTTGCCGCTTACAGCATCTTCTTCTCGACGCCCTTGCGTATGTTGGGCTGGCCGGTTGCCGTCGGAATGCTGGCTCATGCTCTGAGGTGGCGGACACTTGCGGTCGCTGGCGCTGGTGCAGCGACCGGCGCGTTCGTTGCCTGTCTGGCCGTCGGGCTGATCCTCACTCCAGTCGCTCGTCGTTGTCATATGCCGTTCGCGGCCATCGGCTTTGCCTCGGTGGTGTCGATGATGCCGGGCGTCCTCCTGTTCAGAATGGCGAGCGGCCTCCTGCAACTTGCCAATAGCTCGAATACCACCTTGGAGCTCCTAGCGGCGACGATCGCCGACGGCGTGACCGCTATCACCATCATTTTAGCGATGAGCTTTGGCCTCATTGTTCCGAAGGTAGCCATCGATCGCCTCGGTGACGGCGCAACGCAGTCGAAGTCCTGAGCGGAGATGGAAGATGGCGACATCCACAGCATCATCCAGCATCCCACATCCCGGACCGCAGCAATCGGACGACCCTTCCGATCTAGCGCGATCGGAGGCGCGGCTTCCGCCTCTGCTCAGCGTGATCGCGGGCATGGTCGACGTGATTGGATATTTGAGCCTCGGCAAGCTATTCACCGCCCACGTCACTGGCAACCTCGTGGTCATAGTCGCGCTGCTGGTGCGCGGCGGACCCCCCAACATGGCCCAGATCCTCGCTGTTCCCGTGTTCATCGTCGCCGTCGCCGCCGTCTGGCTGATCGCCAAAGCGGCGAACAAACGCGGTCTAGCGTTGGCTCGGCCGCTTCTGATTGTTCAGTTTCTGCTGCTCACCTGCGTCCTCATTTTCAGCGTCACCCGTGATCCCGCCGCCAATCCGCACGGATCGATGGCCGCCGGCGCCGCCATGATCGCTGTCTCCGCTATGGCGTGTCAGTTCGCTCTCCTGCGCCTCGCCGTGCCCGGGGCGCCTTCGACGGCCGTGATGACAGGCAATTTGACCAACACTGTCCTGTCGCTGCTGGACACACTGTCGCGAAGCCAGCCGCTGATGGAAGGCGCCCACGAGCGGCTGAAAAAGACCTTGAAGCTCGTCCTCGGCTTCTCCGGAGGCTGCGTTGCAGGTGCGGCCGCGGTCTCAATGCTGGGAGATTGGGCCTGGTCACTTCCGGTCGTGCTGGCCGGCGCGGCAGCAGCATTGCGGTAGGACAAGTTGCTGCTGTTCCGTCTGAACGTCGGATACGCACATTGCCGAAACATCCAACCATATGGAAGACATTCATCATGAAAGCACACCAGCTCCTGCTCGCCGCGATACTCGCCAGCGCAATCGGGGCTCCGATCGAGACCATAGCCGAGGACAACAGCATGGTGCAGCAGATGACGCCCGCAGCGGTTCAATTACCCATTGAAGGTGAGTTGCCTTCTCTGGGCAGCGCGACGGAGTGGCTCAATACGCAGCCATTGACCGCGGCCGGCCTGCGCGGGAAAGTCGTCCTCATCGACTTCTGGACCTATTCCTGCATCAATTGGCTACGCTCACTTCCCTATGTCCGCGCGTGGGCCGAGAAATACAAGGATCACGGATTGGTGGTAATTGGCGTGCACGCGCCTGAGTTCGCATTTGAGAAACACGTCGACAACGTTCGCCGAGCCGCGAAGGGGATGAGCGTCGATTATCCGATCGCGATCGATAACGACCATGCGATATGGCGTGCTTTCAAGAACGAATATTGGCCGGCCCTCTATTTCGTCGATGCGCAGGGGCGTATTCGACATCATCAATTCGGCGAGGGCGAATACGAACAGTCGGAACTGATAATTCAACAATTGCTGGCCGAGGCCGGAATCGGCGGCATCGGTCATGAACTGGTTTCGGTCGATGCCCGTGGTGCTGAAGCGGCCCCCGATTGGCACAACTTGAAGTCTCCCGAAAACTATGTCGGCTATGAACGCACCGAGAACTTTGCGTCTCCCGGTGGTGCACTATCGGATAAGCGTCGCGTCTATGCTGCCCCCGCGCGGTTGAGACTCAATCATTGGGCGCTTTCGGGTGATTGGACGGTGGCGAAACGGGTCACTGTGTTGAACAAGGCCAACGGGCGGATCGCGTACCGCTTTCACGCCCGCGATCTTCATCTCGTCATGGGACCGGCAGCGCGGGGAACTTCCGTGCGATTTCGCGTGCTCATCGATGGACAGCCGCCGGGTGCCGCTCACGGCATTGACGTAGACGACCAAGGCAACGGCACGGTTACCGAACAGCGGCTGTATCAGCTGATCCGACAACCGAAGCCCATCGCTGATCGACAGTTCGAGATCGAGTTTCTCGATTCGGGCGTGGAGGCTTTTGTGTTCACGTTCGGCTGATCCACGGCAGAGGTTGTTCACCCGATCACCACGGCATCGCCCCGGCGCAACGGCACCACGTCGGCCCGCGATTGCATACGTGGGCGCTGCTCGGTTAGCACGACTTCGCCGCCGGTGAAATCCTGTTCCGGCTCCGACAGCAGAATAGCCATCTGCAGCGGAAAGACGTGCTCGCCGTAGAGATCCTGGTGGAGAGCGTTGTAGTCGCCCGCGGCATATTGCGGGAGGAGCGGCGTTGGCCGCGTCTGCCCCGCCTTGTGGCAGCGCGCGATGAAATCGGCATGTGCGTCCGGATAGCTGACGTCGATCCCCATCGACTCGTTCCAGCGATTGGCGATCGACGCCAGGTTTGGATAGATCGCACTGCGAAGATCGGAGACGATGTCTTGCAGCGGATACGTGAAGTACTTGTATTCACCCCGCCCGAAGCCGTGCCGCGCCATGACCACATGGCTCCGGAACCGGCCGTCGTCACCGTACAGACCGGCGATGGCTTCACACTCGTCGGCGGTCAGAAGCTTCTCGACCATTGCCCAGCCATGGTCATCGAGGTGCGTCGAGACGCTGGTCCAGTCGAGCATCCCGACACGGGTGTTGATGCCGACCGGATCAGTCTGTGTTGCTTGTACCACGTTGCGCATGCTACGTTCTCGGCGCGTCCGAAGTCGAGGAGGCTGGGGAACGCTACCGTCAGGCCCTGGCGCTGGCCCACGAACTCGGCATGCGTCCGCTGATCGCGCACTGCCACCACGGCCTCGGAAAGCTCTACCGGCGCGCCGGGAAGCGCGAGCCGGCCCGCGAGCACCTCGGAACCGCGACGGCGATGTTCCGCGAGATGGACATGCGGTTCTGGCTGGAAAAGGCGAACGCGGAGGACCAGTGAGTTAGCGTAACGGGCACCTTGGCCTGGGCCCGAATCTGCGGAGGCGCTATGCCCACCTATGCGTTCAGTTGCGAGAAATGCACGAAAGAGTTTGAGATGACTTTGACGATGGCAGAGCGAGCGAAGGCAAGGGTCCGATGCCCAAGCTGCAAAAGTGAGAAAGTGATGCCTCAATTAACGTCGTTCACTGCCAAAACCTCGCGGAAGAGCTGAAGACGAGGAGACAGTGAGACCGCGGTGACACGCACGAGTCTCGTGGAAAGAGCGCTCACCTCGCGCCGGGTCGGCCCGTATACGTTACAGGCGGCCATCGCCGCCGTGCACGGCGAGGCCGCCGCGGCGGAGGCCACCGACTGGGCCCAGACCGTTATGACTTGCTGCTCCAGATGGGACCCTCGCCGGTCATTCGCTTGAACCGCGCCGTGGCGGTGGCGATGCGGGACGGCGCCGCCGTCGGCCTGGCCCTGGTCCAAGGCCGTAATAAGCAAAGAGAACTCGCCGGCTACCAGTGGCTCTACTCCGCGCAGGCCGACCTGCACCGGCGTCTCGGACAGGCGCCTGAGGCCCAGGCAGCCTATCGAAGCGCCCGGAGTATGAGCCAACAAGAACCGCAGCCGCGCTATTTAGAACGGCGGCTCCAGGAGCTCGAAAAAGAATAGTTTGGACGTGTGTCGAATTTGGGGGCCGCCAAACGACTAAGGGTGCAGGACCAAAATAAAAACCAAGGAGAAGACCTATGCAATTCATGATGCTGATGATCCCCAATGTTTACAGAGGCAATAAGAAGTTGGACCCCGGCTTTGTG
>WNFO01021448.1_pt1 | contig 11729 bp, 14 predicted proteins | sample 5400251 | NCBI WGS metagenome assembly WNFO01 (sample SAMN13153354, study PRJNA577476) | soil metagenome | isolation source: 100 cm saprolite under Madrone tree | place: USA:California | collected 2016-06-14
TAAAATTCTGAAAAGATTTGTACATATCCTCGACCTCAAAAGTCAATGGGTCACTTATGGGCACTAAGCAATCAGAGCACATGGTGTTATGTTATGCTCAAAATAATGAAAAGTGCACAACCCAGTTGAGGCAACACTAAATTATTGACAACTACAAGTTAATTTTGTCTTCAAGAACTTTCCAAGAACAGGGAGAACACCGGATCATGCACTTATCTTCATGCAAGGCAGACTGCATGCATGGGAGTCAAGTGGACCCAATACCATGGCTCATCAAATATAAGGTACATGTCCCATCATGTCAGGGGTGTGTTGCATTATCTTCGGACCTTGGTATTTCCACTTTGACCCCTTTGACCCCATACCCCTATTATTCCTCCCGATTAATTGCCCAATTGTCAATGATCTAAGTTTCTGATCAACTGCAGGTTGACGTGCACTTTGGCATTCTATAAATATAAATCTTCCCATGGATCCCACCTAAGAGCAAATTCAAGTTTGTCTATGGCACTAGGCACTCCTTGCTGAAATCCCATTGTAGTATGCTCCCCCTTCCTACCCATTATTCCAGACAACCCTCTCCCCTATACTCAGAAAGTACAGTGTAGGCTACCTATTTGCATTTGGCTTGCAGGGTGGTGCCATGTGATCATGCTGGAAGAACCCGCACGGGCCGCACACTCTCTACTACACCCCAGAAATTTGTGTCTTTCACTGCCCATCTCAACCAAAACACAATATGAAGCTAACCTAATCCACTAGAGCCAATGTGTTTTCGTAGTTATGTATATTACCTGCAGTTAAATGCAGTTTTTTTTAAACAAAGAAATCACCGTGCCTTGGCATTCATTTTCCTCCTCACCACGATGATGCGCTAACAACCATCATCCTGCACGACCATCATTCTGCGCTGGGAACGTGTCATATAAGCCTCATCTTCCCTTCGCGCCAATGTTGTCACCCATGTGCTTGGGTAGGTGTTTCGCCGGGCTCCTCACTCTTCCGGTACTCCCATCCGCAGACTGCAGCGCTGTAGCTCGATCGATTTTCAGCGTCTCAACGTGCATTTTTTCACACCTACACTGACATCCATGCGCACGCCGCCATGCTATACTTCAACCCTCTCTTTGGATGCCACGACTTTCACCGGCTCCACCGTCCTGGGCAGGCAACGACGAGACTTTGAGCCCCGACGCGGAGTGAATCCGCAACGCAATGTACAACACCGCACCCCTCAAAACTCATCGGTGTTATTTTCTTCATTGTTGTATTCGTTGTTCTCGTTTCGGCAGGCAGGGAACGCCAACGCCACTTGGACTCGGGTGTGGCGGTAGAGGCTATGCTCGACTGCGCGGGGGTACGTGTCCTCGTTCTATAATCCGGCGAGGGCATGTCGGCTGACGCGTTGTTGTAGGCTTACGACGCGCGACATGTACGGCAGCATCCGCCACTGCCGGTGCCAGCGGTGGAGGGGTCGATCGAGCCACGCGTCGCCGTCTAATAGGTCTAGGTCTGCAAATACGATTTACTCGCGCGGAGGACAGAGGTAAGAGGGCAGAGGTGCGATCGTGTATGTGTTCGGCGGCAGCAGGGCGGATTTACGTGCACCTTATGATGCGGTGCTCGTTCACTTGTTCGTGTATCAAGGCAGCTAGTTACTACGGTACGTACCATAGTGGATCGTTTCCTCCCCTCCCCGAGGTTCTTTCCCTTTTTTAATCCGACCATACGTACACAATGAAACTTCCGCACGAATAGTTGCGCCCATTACACTTTATCAATACTCGCCGTATTTGCGCGACGGCTTCCCTGCCAACCCCCACCGCCACCCACACATCCGCGGACTAGAGCGCACCGCTGTACGACGATAGAATCTCATCAAAATCCTGCACTTCTGCTTCTCCGACGGTCGCGTTCGTACAATGACCCTCAAACTCTATCATCGCGGCCGGACCACACTGAATCCTCACGGGAAATGGGGGAGAGTGGCTTTAGATGTGGGCCTGTATAATTGTGGCGAGGTATTTCTGGACGGGCGGATGTGTACGGCATCTGCTGATATTGTCGGAAGCCCTTCTTGCACTGTTTACAGTAATTGAATATTGAAGGGCTGTTGTGTCGTGCACAAACTTTGCACTTGCGGGGGCAGCGCAACTCTCTCCGCAACTGTTACGTAAACACAAGTTTTGCACGTGATGACGGATTGTCTGAAGCTGTTCTTTTGCGTCTGGCGTCTGTTGTCACTGTTACTGTACAACTATAGGTTAGACGACCCGACAGATGTCCCAATCCCTTCGCGCGGTCAAGCGGTTTCGCATACGTGAGCTCACACTCTCCTCGCCAAAAAACTCCCGAATACCTCCAGCGGCGACCGCCGCTTCAAATTTACACTCACCGGAGGGGTCTTCGCCTTCTCGGAGTGGTACCGGCGCCCTCAACCCATTCCTCCCGCACAAGAATCAAGAATCCGGGCGGTGGGCTCCACCCAAGTATTCCCTCCGTCGCCAGGCGGACCTCGTCAAGCATGCGCGCGCGAGCGGGACGTCGCATCTCCTACCTCCAGGTCCGAAAATGAGCTCTGCGCAGCAGCAACTGTTGGCCACTCCTTCACATTCTTCTGTTTTGGCTAAAGGCCACGTGGAGGAGGAGATGGAGGTAGGAAGTGGGTTGGTGAGTTTGCGGCAAGGAGAGGTTCAAGAGCAGGAGCGGGAACTGGGACTGGGACAAGGACAAGGACAAGAGGGGGCGGAGGAGGGTGAAGCGCGAGGGGAGGTGCCTGCTGCGCATAGTTCACTGGACACTCAGGTTGACTGGGCGAGGCCTGTGGAGTGGGTTGGGACGGTGCGGGAACGCAACGTTGCAGGTGCAGACGTCGGGAACCGTCTGTATGCAGGGAAAAAGAGGATGTTCAAGGGGCACAAGTGGGAGCGTGTGCGCGAGCGACGCGTTGGCCGTACGAAGATGCTGTTGGGCGACATGGACAAACGCATACAACGTTTCAAAGGGGTACGTTATTGTTCCCGTCTCGTCTCCGGACCATCACTCCCCCCCTTCGAGTCCCCCCTTTTTTTTGTCTTCCTTTGGCTGACGGATTTTTCCTTTATTTCTTTTTGCATTTTATTAGTACCGTGCTAAGGGCAAGCCATTGCCGCTGGCAAGGAGGAACAACGTGTTGAAGAAGACACAGAAGCTGCCGTTCTAAGTGCCTAGAAATAAATTATATGCCTTTCAATTACTATTTCACCGTTCACCGCGACCCCCTGAACGTTCTTATCGCGCAGTGTGACCCATCCGTGCGTTCCATGCGTTCCGTGACATGCCACGACACATTCTAACGAGTATGTGATATTCTGGTGCGAGAAGAACTGTCTCGTCTCGGCGAGGTCGCCATGATCTCTCAAAAAATCTGTACATTGACTGCGATCGTATCCCGCCCGGCAATACGATCACTTCAATACAAGCCCACTTCCACGTCTACGTCAGAAGTGCTAGCTGAGACCGACGACTTGAGTGAGTGAGCCCTATGCTTGAGTGTGTGTCGTAAGCGTGTGTCATCTCTACTGCATAGCGAATCCCCCTGCTTACAGATGGGCTGGACCGTCGGATACTCCGCTGGAAGTGGAAGGCCGCCACTACCGGCGTGCATGTCCATCGCATCGATGTTGTTGTCGCACCCGCCACCTACACCTGTCCGATCGTGCCCCGTGTACTGCGTCGTGGCGTTCTCGAACTGAGGAATGCGAATATGATTATGACCCAGGGGAGAAGAATTGCCCATCGGGGCGCTGGGGTAGGACCCGGCGCCGCGGTAATAACCCGCCTGTCTGTCAATGGACGATCCGGGTGCCGCGCTATTCTGGACTGGCCCTAGACCCGCCACCTCGGATGCGTGGCGCACCGCATCTTCAGCAGACGCAAGCTGCTGATCATTATCGTATTTGATGGTGGTAGGTACATGAGCATTGGCACGTCCTGATGAAAAACACTCGTTTAATGTCCCTGCCAATTGGTGAGACAGAGGGGCGTGGGATGACGGGTTTCGAGGAAAGGACTGGTGTCGTCCGTGTACACGATGGGGTCCACCGTGAAAGGTTGCGGATGTGAAAGCAGGAATTGGGCTGGTAGATAGTGAGAAAGAACCTCCTGGGGAGGGAATGCGTCGCCAATATGTGCGGTGGGGGGGCTGGAGAAGGGCCATCGATAAGTACACAATTTAGTTCTGAGTAGATGGTCGGGGTGATGTTGGGACTTGGAACAAGAAACTTACTACATTAGCTTTGCTGCTGACATCTGTGCGATGGCCGACCATCATTAGCACGGTCGGCCGTCGAACTCAAGGAAAGGGGAATAGACAAACGGGTCATGATGCAACCAAATACCTCGAAATTATTGCCGACTCTAGCACCGGCGTGCGAGCCTTTATGAAATAAAATTCCAGTATCCCAAAACAAAGTTGTGAGTTGCAGGCCGCCAGGGCTGAGTGTGGATTCCGGAAAGACTTCTTTGGGTGGAGGACGGATCTGACAGCCTGATCGTCGTGCCATCATGGCAAACAGAATTAGCAGTACTCCCGTGGGGGAAAGAGGGGAGGGACGGAGAGGGGAGAAAGAGAGGGGAAGAACACGCAGTGGATGGGTGGACGGGGCCAAAGGCGAGTGAGGGGTTTAGAGCGAGAAGAGGCGATGGACCGAAAAGAAATAACGGTGGGCCGCAAATCCACAGACTGGGAAGGGTGAGGCAACCCAGCCCTACGAACGCAGGTAGTACCTTGTCGAGGCGAGAACGCCGGCGACGGAGATAAAGGCCAGCCGCGCCCAGAAGCCACAGATTAGGGTTTTATAAATTTAGGAAAAAGGGAGCGCCGGCCGGTGAAGCGTGGAAGAGTACAGGGATGAGGATGCCCATGGCGGACTCAATCGCGTCACCCAAGTCCAGAAAATACGAGGGGTCGAACGAAAGCGATTGGACGATTTGTTTCTGGCGGGAGGGGCCTGGAACAGCATGGATGATAGATGACGAGCGAGGGGCTTCTCTCTCACTTATGTCGTACACACGGACCTTGGGGATGGTTGCCTCCGCATTCGGTGCCAGTTGATAGCCAATGGCGAGAAAGCAGCATAAAAATCGGAGATCAGGTCGGTAGCATAAGCCATGAGGGGACCCAGAACACGCCTCCTCCTGCCATGGCCTTTCCAAGTAACCCGGCCACCTGGCGGCCCTCTTTGAACATAGATCTGTCCGTTAATAAGCCAATTGTGAAGCTAAGAGGCCTTCCCGTTCAAGCGGAGCACAAATGTCGGGCGTGTTGGTCGTATTTCCGTATTTCGTAATCACCTGCCCCCCTGCGCGCACACGTGCCACTGATCTTGATCATCAAATCACTGCTCCCGAGCCGCCACCGCAGCCAACACTTTACGTACTGACGCCAGACGGTCATGGTCAAGCGTCAGCGCACTTAATTTATTTGCGCCCTGCTCGGAACATGCAACGCCACGAAACCGAGAATCGAGAACGAATAGAACCAATCGAGCGCCCTCCGAGTCGACACGTTCTCGCCTTGAGGATGCCTTCGACTCCTCAACCCATCGCGGATAGGCATTTTGACCAAATCCAAGATCTATTCTATAGTAAAAACAATAGCAAACGACAATTATAGTAGGTTTCAATAAATAGGCGACAGATTCCAATAGGGGACCTGCGGAGTGATCGATTAATCAATCCAAGTAAAGCCAGGCGCCCTCAAGGCCCTGGACGTCGAAGACAGCATGGTCCACATGACAGGTGATACCATTATGCATTATGTGCTGATGTTAAGTGATCCCAGGAACGCACACAGGCACAATAATAATCTTACAGTAAAGTACAGAACAAGCCCCACGTTGATTCGAAATAAATAGAGGTGATTGCCGATCACGTGAAATATGAGCATTTAACTCAGTATAGGCGACGATTGAGTTGTATGATGGGCATCCAGCTGCCTGAGGAGACGTGTACGACGCCGACTAAGATGATGTCGTTGCGGGTGATTCCATTGGGCTCAATGCGCCACGCCACTATAAAAGTCGAGATGAACATTTCTAGAAAAAACATGCTTCCCAGAAGCGCACTCACATTGATCCGAACATGGACGGACGTCCTTCCGCCCACATTTACCTGCTGTATAGAGTCCATAAGCCGTCGAAAGTTTCCATGGATCACGTCCGAAAGCGACATGCCAATCGTCCCGTCGTCTTGGCGGAGAAAAATGGGTAGTTGCAAGACCGCATCGGTTACATATTTGCGCAAGTCCCGTGGAGTCTGTGGGAACCAGGGAACCTGCGGAACGATGGTGCCCCTCGAGAGGTCTGCTCTGTAGTCCAGCACCATCATGAGATATCCCCGCGACGACATCGCGTTGGCCGAGACGGTGGGGTTATTGATGTGAGTGATGAAGAACGCTGCTGGCCATCCTGGGGCCGAGAAACCGACTTGGAGGGCCCTGGGGGAGGTCTTGAGAACTGCGGAGAAGAATGACTCGGTGTGGGACAGAAATGTGAGCCCGATGTAACCATGCTGGTACATGTTTTCTGCGCCTGTGGCTGGGGGTGGGTAGTGCACGGTCTGCGGCGCGAAGTTCATATCTGGACAGAGAATTGGACGTGCGTGTAGGTCGGCGTGTCTGAAGGGGTTTGGTGGTGGGACGAGGAGGAGTAATTAATGGCACAGGTACTTGGGATACTATGATCTAATTATATTGGGGAGAGGCGGCGCCCACAAGCGTCACAAACAGGCAGCGAAAGAGTCAATCGCCAGCGACCTGGTAGAAACCCACCGGAGAATGATGCCGGGTGAAGAGACGGTACCCAAACGAGTCAGCGGCGGACGCTGCTACGCCGCAACGACATATCATATCGCCAGGCCACTGATCGCAGGGGGTAGCCAAAACGCCTTGAGACGGGGCGCTCAAACGTGATGAAACGCTTCCGTGGAGAGATGGCAAGTAAGCCAGCAGTGCCCCGACAATTGAAGCGCGTGGCCAAGATAGCGGGAACGTGTCACAGGCGGATGCGGTGGGTGGCCACGCATTGGCTTGGCGTAATCATCGTGATCCAAAGCAGATCGAATCGAAAAGGACACTGCAAAGAGCGGCCGATTGGGAAAAAGATGACTAGAGCAGCGAGCGAAAGAAACGGAAGATGGGGTTGGGATGCGCACTGCCGCACTGACTAGCACGCGGGTGCGCACTCGATCGGGTGCCTGTCAAGTACGACTTCGGCGCCGTTGCCATAATCCCGGCTGGGCCTCGTCGGTGCCAACCAACAACACTGCATCTGCGCTTGGCGCATAAAACAAGCCTCCGGAAGTCCGGAATGATTGTCTGCATATGATACCCTAGGACGTGCATGTGTTCTCCCCCGACTGGGCCCCGTGGGGACATGTTTCCACGGACGTGTCTCTCTCTATCGCCGTCCCCAGAGGGCTTTCATGTTCCTTCCTTCCAATCTCACACGTACAAGTACAACAAACTCTTCTTTCCTCATGCTACTGCCAGGGGTTTTTTTTTCACCGAAAATCAGCTCGACTGACAAATGGACCTTTTTATGCGCCCAGAGCCGAGGTGCCGCGGTTACTTTGACATCATTGGGTGGGCATAAAATTTACACGCGTACTGATGCTAAGTCGTGAGCGTCATTACATGACATCGTTTGATGTCAGAGGGAGTCGAGGGGGTCATCGAGTCATATTTCCTTGCTGCGATTTGATCAACGTTCAACACCGTGTGCCTGGAGAGCCTAGTATGCGGACCCGCGCGACGTCGTTCAGTTGATCTTGCTACAGTACGGCGCTCAAGGCGATGCGGCTATCCCAAAACGGTTCAAGTCCACCATTGACTAATTTTGACTGCGTGCTGCGCTGCTGGCGCCTTATTCTCTCCGACTACTAGGATGGCCTGAAACTTCCGGTGTGTCGAGCGGTGGTCTTTCCTTGGGACCGATGTTGCGGGGGCCGGTCCTTGACTCGGATCCATACTCTATCACCCTCCGATCTCGACGCGATAAGTAGTACATACTCCAAGGCATAGTGCGGTAGCCTTGGGGACGAGACATCTATTAAACGATCGCCTCTGGATGATGGTCGTAAGAAGCATGCGCCCGTACATTGATCCATCAGTACAGCTCGTGCCATTGTGCCAGAGTATGCGAACTTCGGATACGTCGGGGAATACTGTTAGGTTTAGTGGCTCTAAATTCCTAGATAAGATTGTTAATTAAAATTCAAATGCCCCGCCAAGGGCACGTTAGAGTCCCTTGTGTGGGATGTGCCAGTGGTGCGTGGTGACCGACTTGACCGAGTTCATCACATGATATCGGAACATTTAAGTTCTTGGGATCCAAAATTGCCCTTTGCCTGCAAGTTCGGATGTTGTGTGATGAAGGAACGTATCGATCTCATCTACTGAGCAATACCAGAAAATCATGGCACCAAAACATAGTGACCCCGTGAAGAACACAGGAACTAATGAGACTCATGCCAGTTCTATATACAAGAAACCCCAAAACTCGCGGATAAGGTGAGGTGGGTTCTCCAGACCCCGCCATACAGTCTTCCTTGCCCACATGGGGGTCTGTATCGTCGAAGCATCACCAGATGCTCACCATCTGTTGATGTCACAACGCAGAGCCCCAATGTTTTCTCCTGCGAGACGACAGCCGACCCGGAGCCGCGGCACGTTGAACAGAGTAATAACCTAGCGCGAATGTTAAGCGTTTCGAGTTGGAGTTGCGTAGCCACGTATCATCAGTAGCATCCCGACGCCTTAGTAGTGCAGTATTAGTAAACATCCCTTTCCATCGCTCGAGGCGAGGTTCGCACAGCTGATGATGAGGTATCTTTTTCTTGAGCATACAATTACTGGATACATGGTGACATTGATCACGACGTGTTTCTGATCTGATGCATCTCCCTCGTTGGAGTATTGTCTCCGGGGAAAGCACGGAGCCGCATTTAGGAAATTCGGAGCCTTATCGCCACGTCGGTGGCTAAATGGTGCCGCCCCCCAGGGTGGAAGTTGCAATCACATGAGTGACCGGGTTGTGCGGCAAGACGGTCAGAATCAGGAAATGAACACCTTCTTCAACTTTGAGAAGTCACACTCTTCCTGAGTGCGAGGACACTTGACCTTTCCCTCGTTTTGGGCCGACATCTCTTCCAAAGCCTAATTATGGTCAAAAGTGTATGAGTACAGATAATATCAAGGCACACTGCTGAGAAATGAGGGTATCCACTTGGCGAGTCGATTCTTACCTCTCGGGAATAAACATAGCCGTTAGGAAACGCCATTGGGGCATTATCCTCGTCCATGATTTTGCCACTCAAACGACAGACAATAGTCGAATTAACGTGATGGCTGAATGGGACTTCTTCTGCTAGTTTACCAAGCCAGGGGTCACAGACAGGACAGTCGCGGTTTTTCATATCGTGGTCGTAACATGTCGGGAGTTTCAGTGATGATAAACCACCGTAGAGAGAGAGATGGAGTAAGGGCTCAGAGGGCAAAGTATTGAGGCTAAAAATTGCGAGCCGGAAAGATTGGATGAGGTTTGACCAACGGCTCTCGTCGTACAGTCGCTAGGTTGAGGAGTAAAGACTCTAAAATATTTGCCTCACTAAACAGACGCACTTTATATGGGTTACATGATGTTGTCTGCGGAAACGCGAGTAAGGCAGAGGCCTGTTGGATTTGCATCAAATGGGTTTCTTGCCATGGTATTAGGTGCTTCTTGGAGTAGGCAATGGCATCTGTCGTCCTTCGTACACGGGCCAGCTCGATGTATTCTTGAAGACGCAGATCAAATTCAAGTGTGCTCTACCACGACATCAGAGTCAAAGGATGAGTTCGGTAGGAGATAAGAACCTTGAGTTTCCGGAGAGCGTTCTTGTTTTCGCTGCACCATGCCAGGGCCTCCGTGCAGCTGTGGCTACTCAGGGCATCCTCTATTCGACGTATGTCCATGAATAAATCAATGTCGACCAGCTCCTACGACACGATCAGAGATGTCACAACTAGCAAGATCGGGTGTCTTGAATACCTCGATGCTCTTTTCTTGGGCGATATGCCGAGCCGTCTGATCCCGACCATGACGGAGGACCCAATCCACTATCCACCTGTCCAGGCGGGTGTCAACCCATCGAATGTACTCAAGATCTTTGGGGCTCTGGATATCCTCGATGACGGCAAGGTGTTTACATCGCTCGCGCATGACATCCAACGTCGGTGAGCCTGCAGTCGTTTGCAAATCGGATAACTGATCCCCAATGTGAAATGAGCGGCCCGAAAGAGGAGCGATATACAGACTTTTCGCTTGAGACCTTCGACTCTGCCTATCATGCCCTCGAGAGAGTTGATGGCCTCCTGTGGATCTTGGCAGGAGTTGTGAGCATTCTTTGCAAGGTCATTGGAGATTGTCTGTATGACCCCAAGTTCACGTTCTATGTTCTTCTGAGCGGATCGGAAGACCTTGCGGTAGTTTTCATATGGGACCTGATGGGGGTTCAGGGACAGACGAGGGAGATCGGGATGAGACGAACGCGAGCAAAGGGCTGCTCAAAGATCAAAAGGCCGTCGAGACTAGGTTTGCTAGTTGCCATGGACTCGGAGAGACGAGAGGAGGGGATGCTTACGTGATTGTTATGAACTTGACCTGGTCTCGACCGACGAGTGCAGCTGCTCGCCATGTCCCATCAATACGCACATCTCTACCAGCGACAGCACCCCCAGCCCTACGATGACTACCACCGTCCTCAGCCTCCCTTAGAGCCCTTACGCCCTCAGCCCTCCTATCAGCACGCCCAGCCATTACCTCCACCCGTCACTCCAATTCCTGCGCATTACCACAACCCAATTTCAGCTCCGAGTCCTCAATACCCTCAGCAACTCCCGGGCGTTCCTCGTGTAGCATATTCCTCCCCTTCCACGAGCCCTGTTTCCAGTGGTCTTTCTCGAAGGCCACTCCCCACACCTGGCGCGCCTCCATCTCAGTTCTCATCTGCCTTTCGTCCCCCTCTGCCTACGCCTGGGCCTACTCCAGCGCCCACTTCGCCACAACCCCATAGTCGCGCTTCACACACTAGTTCGCGTCCCGCGTCTAATATTGCCGGCCCCTCGCAACAACCTGCCTCCCTCCCGTCCGCTTCTCCCACTTCGCCCACGAGTGGCAGGCGGCCTCTTCCTCTTCCCCGCGCAGCTCCAAGTACTTCCTCAAATACTACCACCAGGTGTTCTAGTCCGGCCAAGGATGCCCTCAAGTCCCCCGCTCTACCAGCGGCGTCAGCATCTCTCCCTCTTGATCCATCTTCCTCATATCATTCACAGACGAAATTTGTTCCCTATTGGAAACGCACACTTCCTGATCCCTCTTCAGATCGTGCGGCCAATGCATCTAGCTCACAAGAAGCTGCCAATCCAGGTCCTTCCGGATCTTCCCGCTCCCTTGTGTCCCCTGGTCCTAGTCATCAACTGCGAGATCGCAGCAAAAGCTTCACTACCGGCCGGCCCTTACCGCCGTCTCCCCTCGATGGCTCGGTTGGCAAACCCCCTGTAATTCCTCCCACAATTGGCGTCTTGGGGGAAAGTTCACGGGCACTTCCTAATCCTTCGTCCTCTCCCGTGAGAGCGAGCACTGGGCCGTCATCACCCATCAAACTCGCCAAGAGTACTTCCTCTTTACCATCTTCGGCCGGATCTTCGG
>WNFO01018970.1_pt1 | contig 11728 bp, 11 predicted proteins | sample 5400251 | NCBI WGS metagenome assembly WNFO01 (sample SAMN13153354, study PRJNA577476) | soil metagenome | isolation source: 100 cm saprolite under Madrone tree | place: USA:California | collected 2016-06-14
TAGTTTTCCTCGTTTGACGTGCGGTTCGAACCGATGAAGCCAATGGAATCCCCGCCGCCTGCGCGATAAACCTGTTTTAATTTTGCGGCAGCCGTCTGCACAGCCTCTTCCCAAGGAACGGGGTACAACTTATCGCCCTTCCGTAGAAGCGGCTGGCGAATGCGCTCAGGGTGTCTGGTGAAATCGAAGCCGAAACGCCCCTTCACGCAGAGAAAATCCTTGTTGATGCCGGAGAGGTCGCGGTTGTTCGAACGCAGGATTTCGTGATTGCGCACGCTCAGCGTGGTCTTGCAACCGTTCGAACAGTGCGTGCAGATGGTCGAGACGTACTGCATCTCCCAGGGGCGCGTTTTATAGCGATAGGTGCCGCTGGTCAGGGCGCCCACGGGGCAGATATCAATGCACATCCCGCATTCTTCGCACTCGAGGTGGTCTTCGCGGTTGGGGATGATGATGCTGTTTGCGCCGCGCATGCCGACCCCAAGCGCTTTCACGTCCATGCCCTCATCGCAAACACGCACGCAACGGAAGCAGAGGATGCAGCGCGGGGCGTCGTAATAAACGAGCTCGGACCATTTCTCCTCGGGCCGGTGAAGCTTTTCTTCGACGAAGCGGCTGGAATCCGCGCCGTAGCGGAAGACCATGTCCTGCAATTCGCACTCACCGCCCTTGTCGCAGACGGGGCAATCCAACGGGTGGTTGGTGAGGAGAAATTCGAGCATGTATTTGCGGGCCTGGCGCACTTGTTCGGTCTCGGTGCGGACGACCATGCCTTCCGTCGCAACCATAGTGCAGGCGGTTTGGAGCTTGGGCATCTTCTCGATTTCGACGAGGCACATGCGGCAGGCGGCCTGGAGCGACAGCCCTGGGTAATAGCAGAACGAGGGAACTTCCGTTCCGATGCGGCGGGTCGCTTCAATCAGCAGCGTGCCCGGCGGCACCTGGACTTCGCGGTCGTTGATTTTCAGCGTGACGAGCTTCTGGTCTGCCATTTGGTTCTACCGCGAGCCCCCTTTACATTGCCCCAGCGAGCGCTTCGGCGGATTTGTACGCACAGCGCCCATTCAAATGATCTTCGAATTCGTTGCGCCACTTCTGAACGATGCTGATAGTCGGCAGCGCAGCGGCATCGCCGAGCGGGCAGAAGGTCCGCCCGAGCATGTTTTTGGCGAGATCGCCGATGATGTCAATGTCCTCGGGGCGCCCAAAGCCGGCGTGGAAGCGCTCCAACATCTTGCGGAGCCAGGAGGTGCCTTCGCGGCAGGGAATACACCAGCCGCAGGATTCGTGCGCATAAAAATGCATGATGCGGCGCGCCATGTCCACCATGCAGGTATCTTCGTCCATGACCACCATACCGCCGGAGCCGAGCATCGAACCTGCTTTGGCGACGGAGTCGTAGTCCATGGGGATGTCGATCTCATTGGCCGAGAGGATCGGACAGGAGCTGCCGCCGGGGATAACCGCCTTGAGTTTCCTTCCGCGCGGAATTCCGCCGGCGACTTCGTAGATGAACTTCTTCATGTTCATGCCCAGCGGAATTTCATAGATTCCGGGCTTATTGACATGGCCGGCGACGCAGAGCAAGCGCGTGCCCCCATTTTTTGGCGTGCCGCGGTTGGCGTATGCCTCGCCGCCTTCCAGGATGATCGGGGGGACAGCGCTGAGCGTCTCCACATTGTTGATGATGGTGGGACAGCCGTAGAGGCCAACGACGGCGGGAAAGGGCGGCTTGATACGAGGATAGCCGCGCTTGCCTTCAAGTGATTCCATCAGTGCGGATTCCTCGCCGCATTCATAGGCGCCTGCGCCGGTGTGAGTGACCACATCGAAGTCGAAACCCGAGCCGAGGATGTCCTTGCCGAGATAGCCGTGAGCGTAGGCTTCGGCGACGGCAGCTTCCACGATGTCGAGGACGTAGCGGTATTCTCCGCGGATATAAATAAAACTGAGATGGGCGCCGATTGCGCGCCCCGCGATGACCATGCCTTCGATGAGCTGGTGAGGATCCATCTCCATCAGCGGGCGGTCTTTGCAAGTGCCGGGCTCGGATTCATCGGCATTGCAAATCAGGTATCTCGCTTTCGGGGAATCCTTCGGAACGAAAGACCACTTCATCCCGGTAGGGAAGCCCGCGCCGCCACGGCCGCGAAGGCTGGATTTCTTCACTTCGTCGATGATGCTTTCCGGCGTCATCTGCTTCAGGGCTTTTTCAATCGCCTGATAGCCACCGTGCTCTAGATAGACTTCGATCTTTTGCGAATTCTTGATGCCCCAGTGCTTGCTGATGAGCGGCGTCTCCGCGGGGTTGCGCTCGTGCAGGGCGCCGGAGGTGACCGGCTCCGGCTCTGGCTTCCTCCCGGCGTCAAGATCTTTGATAATGCGGTCGAATTTGATTGGACTCAGGTTTTCGTAGAAATCGTAATTCACCTGCATGGCCGGCGCGCCGGTGCAGGCGCCGATGCATTCTACTTCTTCGAGGGAGAAGATGCCGTCGGTGGTGGTTTCCTTGTGGCCGATCTCGAGGCGCTTCTTGGCGCGGTCGAGGACTTCATAGCCTCCGCGGAGCATGCAGGCCACATTGGTGCAGATTTGAACGTGATGCTTGCCCATGGGCTTGCGCCGCAACATCGAATAATAGGCGAGGGTTTCCTCGACTTGAAGGGTGTTGAGATCGAGGCGCTGGGCGATCTCCGCGATCATTTCATCGCTGATGGAGCCGTGCTCATCCTGCGCGTACATGAGCATGGGGATGAGCGCGCTGCGCTTAAACGGATAACTGGTCTGCAGTTTTTCGAATTTCGCCGAGAGCTGGGGAGAGAGTTGCATGGGTTACCGGTCTTTTCTCCTGTGCGAACTCACCTGTCGGTTTCTCCGAGAACGATGTCGATTGTGCCGATGCACGCGATCACGTCGGCAATCAATTGGCCCTCGATCAGCTTCGGCAGGGCTTGCAAATTGATGTAGGAAGGCGCCCGGAAGTGAACGCGCAGCGGTTTGGGCGAGCCATCGCTGGCGATGAAGCAGCCCAGCTCTCCGCGCGGGGACTCGATGGTCGCAAATGCTTCGCCGGGCGCGGGCGAGAATCCCTCGGTGAAAATCTTGAAGTGGTAGATGAGCGCTTCCATTTCCGTCTTCATTTTTTCGCGCTGCGGGGGCACGATGCCGGGGGCCTCGGCCCTGATCGGGCCTTCATCGGAAATCTTGCCGAGCGCTTGGCGGATGATTTTCAGGCTCTCACGCATTTCCGCGACGCGGATCATGTAACGCCCGAAGCAATCCGAATCCGTGCGCGTGGGAACGTCGAAATCGAATTCCTCGTAGCTCGAATAAGGGAAAAACTTGCGGTTGTCGTAGGGAATCCCTGCGGCGCGGAGCGTTGGGCCGGTCATGCTGAGCGCAACGGCGTCTTCCCCGGAGATGTAGCCAACGCCCTTGGTGCGCCCCATCCAGATGCGGTTTTCCGTGAGCAGCGTTTCGTATTCGTCGATGCGGCTGGGCATCATCTTCAGGAAACGCTCGACCGCCTGGCGCCAACCGGCGGGCGGCTCCAGGGCGAGTCCGCCGATGCGAATGTAGCTGGTCATCATGCGCTGGCCGGAGAACATTTCGAAAATCTTGAGGATTTCTTCGCGCTCGCGGAAACAGTACAGGAAGACGGACATCGCTCCGAGGTCAATGGCATGCGTGCCGAGCCAGACCAGGTGAGATGAGATGCGCTGCAGCTCAACCATCATGACGCGGATGTATTGCGCGCGCTTGGGGGCTTCCAGGCCGAGGAGCTTTTCGACCGCTAGGCAATAGACGAGATTGTTACCGAGCGGCGAGAGGTAATCGATGCGGTCGGTCAGGGTAATGACCTGCGAATAGGTCTTGTCTTCGCAGGACTTTTCAATGCCGGTGTGCAGATAGCCGACGTCGGGGACAGCTTTGACGACAGTTTCCCCATCGAGCTCGAGCAATATGCGCAGCACTCCGTGTGTTGACGGGTGCTGCGGCCCCATGTTGAGCACCATGGTTTTTGCGGCGCCGGTAGCGGTTTCGACCGTGGTCATGGTGCGCTCTTCCTGAACAAAGCTCCGGTCGAAGGAACGTCACGAAACCCCTCGACGGGATAATCCCTGCGCAAGGGATGGCCTTCCCAGTCTTCAGGGAGGAGAATGCGGCGCAAATCCGTATGTCCCGTGAAACGGATGCCGAAAAGATCGAAAACCTCGCGCTCCAGCCAATTGGCGCCCGGCCATACCGGAATAAGCGAATCCACGACGGGATCGTTTCCCGGCAGGCGGACGCGAAGCCGGACTCTGTCGCGCCGGGGGATGGAGACCAGGTGATAATTCAATTCGAAGCGCGGCTCGATGGGAAAACGGTCGACGCAGGTGGCATCGGAAAGGAGGTTAAATTGAAGGGCGGCGTCTTGGCGGCATCGCTCGGCGGCGCCGCGCAGCAGTTCGCGAGGCACGACGACGGTTGTTTCGCCGCGAAACTGAATGACCTCGGCGACAGCTTTTGGATTCCACGCGCTCAGATGTTCGACCACAACATTAGCGCTTTGGTTGGTGCTGTCCGTCACAGTGTTCAACGCAATTTCCGGAAAAGGAGGCGTGGGCTACTTATGCCAGTCTAATGCGCCCTTTTTCCAAAGATAGAGATAACCGACCAGCAGGATGGCGATGTATAGCATCATCTCCGCGAAGCCATACCACTGTAAGCTGCGAAAAACGTAGGCCCAAGGGTATAGAAAAATCGCTTCCACATCGAAAAGAATGAAAATCATCGCCACCAGGTAAAACTTGACGGAGAAAGGTTCGCGGGCGGTTCCTGTGGGTTCCATGCCGCACTCATAAGGCTGCAGCTTGGCGCGAGTGGGACGCCGCCAGCCGACCAGAACGGAGACAGCCGTCAACGCGCCAGCGAGCGCTAAGGCCACCAGCAGGTGTAAGAGAAGCGGAGCGTAAGATTGAAGGCCGGAACCACTCATACGTGAAGAGTTATAATAACGATTCAACTGCCAGTCGGTCAAATGCGGCATGGCAGGACCTCGAGCGGACGGGAAGATGATCTTTGGACACAACACGAACGTGAACGTGGACGGGACCGTGTACCACGTGCAGACCGAAGAGCATGGCGCAGCGAATGCGCTGATCGATACGACGGTCTACTGCAGCGGACGGGTGCTGCACCGGCGGACGAATAATTATTTTGATTTGCTGCCGCTGAATGCGGACCGCGAGGGAGCGTTGAAGGAGCGCCTTGATAAACAGCATCGGAGCGTGCTGGAAGAGATCCGCACCGGCGTTCTGCTGCTTAAGCCTCCCCCGGCGCCTGCGGCCCCGGGACCATCCGCGCTCGCTCTCGAGCTGGTGAACGCAACGAGCTGGCTGGAGGGGAAACGCGCCACATTGCAAATCGCCGTGCGGCACAAGGAGAACGGAAATGGCGTCGCAGGCGCGGAGGTCGCAGCCAAGATCGACGGAGCTGCGACGCCTGGGGAGTTCAAAACCAAAACCGGTAAAGACGGGCAAGCCCGGCTGGAATTTGACATGCCGCGTCTTGCCGGCGCCGAATCGGCACTCGTCATCGAAGCCAGAGACGGAGCCGCGAAGACGCACTTGCGATTTCAATTGCGGCCCAAGCCGCGCGCACGGCAGAGCTAAGAGACAGCGATGAGTACAGCAATTATGATTTCGGTGAACGGAGAAAACCGCGAGACAAAGGTCGGGATGACGGTGACTGGTCTTTTGGGTGAACTGGGTTTGGATGCCGGGCGCGTCGCCGTCGAACGCAATCTTGAGATTTTGCCGCGACCCATGTGGCTGGAGACGCAAGTTGAGGCCGGCGACCGCTATGAAATCGTGCAGTTCGTCGGCGGAGGTTAGCACGCCCTGGAGCGTTTGGTGCCCTGCCGCCTACCTTTTCTTTTTCCTCTTTCCACCTTGCTGCTTTAAAGTCCTTCGAGCAGATGGCCCATTTTGGATTTTTTCGTGCGCAAGTACGCATGAGAAGTTTTGGAAACGCGCGGCTGGCACGGAACCCGCTCAATCACCTGGATCCCTGCGCTTTCGAGTTGGCGGACCTTTTCGGGGTTATTGGAGAGCAGGCGGATCTTTTTTGCGCCGAGCTGCTTGAGAATCTGCGCGGAGAAGCCGTAGTCGCGCGCGTCCGCGGCAAAGCCAAGATTTTCGTTGGCTTCGACCGTGTCCATCCCACCGTCCTGGAGCTGGTAGGCGCGAAGCTTGTTCATCAGTCCGATGCCGCGGCCTTCCTGCGGCAGATAGAGCAGCACACCCGAGGGCGCTTGGCCAATCTTCCGCAGTGAAAGTTCGAGTTGAGCGCGGCAGTCGCAGCGCAGCGAAGTCAGGACGTCGCCAGTCAGGCACTGGGAATGCACACGAACGAGAGGCGCACGCGCCGCAGAGTTTTTTTTCTTCGGAGATTTGCGCGGCCGTAATTTTTTGCTCATGGGAAACGAGCAGTATAGCAGGTAGGACGGAAGCGAAAAAATCGCGCCAATGGCGCCGAACCAGTTCCGCGCAAGCACGAGGACTCTTTACATCGTTCGTTGGATTGGCTAGCGTTAACTGAGGCGGTTCTCCTTTCGAAGATGGATACCCTCACGTCATTCAAAGACCTGCTGTTTACGCTATTGCTGAAGGTAGGCGTAGCGTCTTCCATCGCCGCCTTGCTGGCGCGGTGGAACACCTTTCGCCGTGTGCTGTTCACGGAGGAACGCGATCCCGACCAAAAACTGAAATTGATGCTGTTCATGACGCCGCCATTGATCGTTGGCGTAACGCTGCGCCTGGTTGGATTTCAATACCAGTTTGCCGACGGATCGCTGGAGGGTGCATTCCTGATGGGACTCCTGGGCGGGCGCGTGGTGGGCCCGATCGGCGGAGCCATCATCACGATTCCCGCGTTGATGGCGCACGAATGGCTGGCAATGCCGGCAGCGTCGGCGGCTGGCCTGCTCGGCGGATTAATCCGGCAAGCGATCCCCAACAAAGAGGACCTCTGGAATTTTGGCCCGTTCACATTCTTGAATATTCCGAGGGCCGTGGTGCGATTCGTGCGCAGAGCGGAGATTTCCTGGGAAATGTTGCCCCTGATGGCCTGCGTCGGCCTGGAGTTGGTCCGCGTGGTGCTTGTCAAGGCCACGAAACCGCAATGGCTGTTCGCGGTCGACGCCCGGTGGGATTGGTGGCAGATCTTGGTAGTGATCGCGACGCTCATGTCGGTCGCGGCGCCGCTGAAAATCTGGAACAACACGCGCGTCGAGATGAACCTGGAGCGGCACCAACAGTTGCTACTGAAAGCGCGCATGGACGCGCTGTCCCGGCAGATCAATCCACACTTTTTGTTCAACACGCTGAACACGGTGACGGCGCTGATTCGCCTTGATCCGGATGCGGCGCGCGGCGTAGTGCTGAAGCTGGGCAATATTTTGCGGCGGCTGCTGCGCAAGCATGAAACGTTCGTGCCGTTGCGTGAAGAGCTGGAATTCATTGACAACTACCTAGACATCGAAGTAGCGCGGTTCGGCAAGGACAACCTGGAAATCGTGCAGCAGATCGACTATGCGGCGCTCGAAGCGTTTGTGCCGAGCATGCTGTTGCAGCCCATCGTGGAGAATTGCCTGAAGCATGGCCTGGCGCCGAAAATTGGCGGCGGAAAGATCGAGCTGCGGACCACCAACACGGATGGACGGTTGCGCATTGAAATTGAAGACAACGGCGTGGGCATTTCCGAAGAGAAGCTGCCGCACGTGTATGTAGAGGGAATCGGGCTGAGCAACGTGCGCGAGCGTCTGCGCGTGCTGTATGGTACGGATTTTCAGTTGGACATTCAGAGCCGGCCGGATGAAGGCACGGTAATCCGCATTGAGATTCCCGAACTAGTGCCGGCGATGCAGCCGGAAGTCGCGGGCCAGGTGCCTTGATCGGTGGACCGGGCTCTGCGAAGCATTGACCCCGCCGGAAGTACGACAACACAAATGGAGACTTAGGGCAGGAGGGAAGAGCAGAAAAAGGGCTTGACAAGCGAGTGTCCATACTGTATATTCTGTAATTACAGAAATGAGCGAAAGAACAAAAACGCCGCTGACTCCCGTGGCCCAGAAATTCATCCTCCATTGGGGGGAAATGGGCACCCGCTGGGGCATCAACCGCACCGTGGCGCAGGTGCACGCGCTCCTGTTTCTTTCGCCGCGGCCCGTGCCTGCGGATGAGATTGCCGCCACGCTGGCGGTGGCGCGCTCGAACGTCAGCACCAGCCTGCGCGAGCTGCAGGGCTGGGGCATCGTTCGCGTGGTGCATGTGCTCGGCGACCGGCGCGACCATTTTGAGTCGATCAAGGACGTCTGGGAGATTTTTCGCATTGTTTCCGAAGAGCGCAAGCGGCGCGAGATCGATCCGACTCTGCACGCGATCGCGGAGTGTGTGCAAGAGCTGAAGGCGAATGCCCCGGGCGACGCTTACACCCGGGAGCGCCTGGAAAGCATGCTCGAATTCCTGACCGCCATGACCGGATTGTTCGATGAGATTCTGAGAATGCCCGCGGGCGCGTTGAAGGGCGTCGTAAAGCTGCGGGGCAAAGTCATTACGCTGCTGGGGGCAGGGAAGGCCAAGGCTGCTGGATAAGAGTTTTGTGGTGCCGGGCGGAACTTGTCCCGACCAGGTCGGGAGTCCGGCGCACCACCTGCACAAGGGACGCGGCGAGAATATCATCATGATTTCACTCACTTCAGAATTCACCGAGGCAAAAGGAAGGCACGCGCGCGGCTGGCTGTTTTTTGACGCGGAATGCAAATTCTGCACGCGGATTGCGCGTTGGCTGGCGCCGATTCTTGAGCGGCGCGGACTGGCCGTGGCGCCTCTGCAGGATCCGCGCGTCGGCGCGCTGCTGGGCCTGTCACGCTTTGAATTGATGCGCGAGATGAGGTTTCTCCTCTCGGATGGCAGCCAATCCGGCGGCGCGGATGCGGCGGTGGCGCTGGCACGCGAGATCTGGTGGGCGCGTCCGCTGGTGTGGATTTCCAAGATTCCTCGAATGATGGAAGCATTGCGGAGCGCATATCGCTGGATCGCTTCCCGGCGCAGTTGTGCGGCAACCGTGTGTCCCGCAGGCCAAATCTCTCCCCGAGCGTAACGCAGCATCGCCGCGCTCGGGTTAGTGGAAAGCAGGCCGACAATGGACTTCCAAAGTTTCTGGAAATTCAATGGCAAGGTCGACCGAAGGACTTATGCGATCGTTGGACTGGCTGCGTTCTTCCTCAAAGAAAACCTGGACCGCGTCGTTGCTGGGATTTACTTTCACCGTGCGTGGAACATTTTCCATTACTGGATGCCGCTGAATTCGACCGCAAGCATTCGCTCACTTCCGCAGAGGGACGCCCGGTTCATCGCCGCGATGGTCGCGCTGGCGCTACCCTTCATTTGGCTCGGCGTGGCGATGACTGTGCGACGATTGCGCGACATCGGCCAACCTGTCTGGCTCGTGGTGTTATTCTTCATGCCCTACATCAACCTATTGTTTTTTGCCGTGTTGTGCGTGTTGCCCGCCCGGGAACAGCTTCCTCGGACGGAATCGGCGCCCTGGCCGGGGCCACGCGCGCTAGACGGTCTCATCCCGAAAACCCAGCTCGGCAGCGCGATTCTTTCGATCGTCCTATCCTCCGTCATCGGCCTGCTGTTTGTGCTGCTTGGTGTCCTGGCGGCAGGCGCGTATGGTTGGGGCCTTTTCGTGGCCCTGCCGTTTTGCCTCGGTTTGTTCTCCGTGTTGCTCTACAGCTACCACGCGCCGCGGGAATTCATTGATTGCGTGACCCTCTCACTACTCCCCGTGGCCATTGTCGGGGGTGTGCTGCTCTTGGTTGCGATCGAAGGGCTGATCTGCATCATGATGGCCGCGCCGATTGCCGGTGTCCTCTCGTTCCTCGGAGGATTCCTGGGCTACCTCATCCAGGCAAGGTACTGGTGGCGACGCGAAGCTCCAGCAATTTTGTCGGTTGTGCTGCTGGTTGTGCCGGCATTTTTTGGCATGGAGCACGCGGCCGGACTTCTGCCAGAGACCTTTCGAGCGCAAACGGCAATCGAGGTAAACGCACCGCCGGAGCAGGTCTGGCAAGAGGTGATTGCGTTTGCAGAGATTCCGCCGCCCAAAGAGATGCTCTTCCGCGCGGGAATTGCCTATCCCATTCGAGCGGAAATCTCTGGGCGCGGACCCGGGGCGGTGCGGCGGTGCATTTTCTCGACCGGCCCGTTCGTGGAACCGATTGAGATTTGGGATGAGCCGCGCCTCTTGAAGTTCGGTGTTACGGCAAATCCTGCTCCTCTCCAGGAATGGACGCCATATACTCACATCGAGCCACCGCACCTACACGGCTATTTCGTGTCCGAGCAGGGGCAATTCTTGCTCACGGCATTGCCCGGTGGGCGGACGCGCCTGGAAGGCACGACCTGGTACCGCCACACGATGTGGCCCGCGGCGTATTGGCACCTGTGGTCGGAGTACATCATCCATCGCATCCATCTGCGGGTGCTCAACCACATACGCGAAGCGGTGGAAAGTCCACGCGGGGGCGCCGGAAGCTTTGATTTCAATGAATAGGAACTAAGAATAAAAGATGCCACAGATTTCTCCAACGGAGTTTTACGCGCTACCGCTTCGCGTGCATACGCTTCTCGCCGACGTCCCGCTGCACGACGTCTGGGCGGTTGACCTGCCTACCCACCGCGACGGCGTTACCCTTTCTGAATTTCTTCGCCGGACGAATCAGGGCGGAATCAACAGATTTCCGCCAGCGGCCCGCGCGCTTATCCGTCTGCGGCTTTTTCTTGGACGCATTTTTCGACTTGAGGCCGAACCGAAGGATGCCTTGGCAGCCTCGTTTGGAAGTCGCTTAACGCCGGAGGATCGTGCTCGTTCTTGTGTCGTGTCGGGAACGCCAGAAGGACTGTTCCGCGTTGTCTATCGTTTCGAGAACGAACAGCTACTTGAAATACAGAATCGTACCGTCCATGCCGCGGCCCTCAGTGCCCTCGCTGAAAAGGCCGATAGCTATCGATTCTACTTTGCGGTCTACGTGCGTCAGAGAGCGTGGATTACGCCGTTCTACATGAGCTTAATCGATCCGTTCCGAAAATGGATTATCTATCCGGCCATGCTGAAAGCAATTCGTGCAACCTGGGAACAGAGTATCTGACCAAACGACTCAGGACAGGCATCCTTCGTCGGGTACGAAGAGAGGTCCTTCACTCCCGATGGTCGTTCAGGATAGACATGCTTCGTCGCATGTCTAGTTAACCATAACTGCTACCCCTCCCCCTGGTTATCTGTAAGTGTTGCATCCAAAGGACTTAGAGATTGGGTAAGTGGTTTAGAATCAACACTTGCGGGTATTTCTGTAGGTGTTGATTCTAAAGGCGTTTGCGGTGGGGTGGGTTGGGGCTCGGATTCCGTGGAATCGCTAGCATATTCGAAGTTTTGGTGGACGGAATTGCGGACGGCCCCGCGCCACCCGTCGGTGCCGAGGGCGTTGATGTATTCCTGCTCGGCAAGATGGATGGTTTGGACGAGGGTTTGAGAGAGATAGGCGATGGTGCGGGCGGAGCGGGGTTTGATGTCCCCGCGGACGACAGCGGGCAAGAGGCGGCCGAGGGCGGCGCTGAGATCACAGGCGGAAAGGTACTCGCCGGAGAAGAAATAAGACAGTTCGCGGGCGAGTTTA
>WNFO01007100.1_pt1 | contig 11726 bp, 12 predicted proteins | sample 5400251 | NCBI WGS metagenome assembly WNFO01 (sample SAMN13153354, study PRJNA577476) | soil metagenome | isolation source: 100 cm saprolite under Madrone tree | place: USA:California | collected 2016-06-14
CGCCAACTTCGTTGACCTCCTGCTTGACGTCAAGCGCCACCGTGCCCTGCTCGCCGATTCGCGGGATCACGGTCAGGATGATCCCCGCGTCCCGGTACTCGACGGTCTGGGTGATGGAGTTGCCCGTGAAGCCGCCCGCCGAGACGGGTACCTGCTGCGAGGTCACGATGGGCACCGAGGTCGAGACGTTGATCACCGCCTTCTTGTTCTCGGTGGTCATGATGGACGGGTTCGACAGCACGTTGACCCGGTTCTCGCTGGCGAGCGCGTTGAGCGCGGCCAGGAACTTGTCGGCTGCGAATGTGAAGAAATTGAAGCCGACGGGGACCGCACCACCCAGCGGTATCAGCGACTGCAGGGGTCGACCGGGCAGCTGGCCGGACGGCGAGGAGCTGACGTCGAAGCGCCCCGACCGCACCGCCCACTCGATCCCGAGCTTGGTGTCGTCGGTGAGCGTGACCTCCGCGGCCAGCACCTCGATCAGGACCTGCCGCGGCATCTTGTCGAGCTTCTTGATCGTCTCCTCCATCTCCTTCCACAGGCGCGGATACGTCGTCACGATGACCGCGTTGGTGACCTCGTCGGCCACGAAGCGGATCTCGGCGCCGGGTGGCGGGCCCTCGCCGGAGAGGCCCGGGAAGGCGACGGGAGCGCCCGGCTGGCGCGGCACCCCCGTCAGGACGGGGGCTGGAAGCGGCAACCCGGTCGACGGCAACGTCGTCGGGAAGCCCGTCGGTAACGTCGTCGACGGGGAGGGGAAGCGGCCCGTGTAGGACCCGGAGATGCTGGAGGACAAGGGCGGCGCCTGCTGGGTCCCCGTTATCACCGGTCCGCGGTCGCCCCGACCATAGATCGCGTCGAGCGTGGTCGCCAGGTCGCGGGCCTTGGTGTTCTCCGCGAAGTAGATGAAGACGCGCTGCCCTCCGTAGATGTCCACGTCGAGCTTCTCGATGAGCCGGCGGATGACTTCCATGTCCTGCTTGCGCGCGTGGACGACGAGCGAGTTGGAGCGTCGTTCCGCGACGATCAGCGGGCGGTCCGCGGTCGGCGCGGCCGGGCCCGCACCCGGCGGAGGCGGCGAAGCGCCCGGGGGCGAGGCCGGCGGGGCGAGGGGCCCGGGGGCGGATGGGGCGCCCGGCGCGCCGCCCACGCGCCCGCTCGCGAAGAGCTGGGCGAGGAGCTGGCCCAGCTCCTGGGCGTCGGCGTGCTTGAGGGTGATGATCTGCAGCTCGCTCAGTGCCACTTCCACGTCCACCAGCGCCAGCACCTCGAGGAGTCGCCGGACATTGGCGGCGGTGTCGGTCAGGATGAGCACGTTCGTCTCGCGATGCGCGGCGAGGGCGCCCTGGGCGGGCACGAACGGGCGGAGGAGCGCGACCGCGTCCTGGGCGCCGATGAACTGGAGCGGCACGACCTGCGTCACCACCTCGTCGGGCGGCAGACTCGCGCTCACCTCCCGGCCCACGATGGTCTTGACCGGCGTCTGCGGCGCGCCCTCCCGCGGGATGATCCGATAAAGATTGCCGGACCGCACCGCGGCCAGCCCGTTGACGTCGAGGATGGTGAGCAGCACCGCGAAGACCTCGTCGCTCGAGATCTTCCCCACTGTCTGCACGGTGATCTTCCGGCCGCGCGCGGTGGGCGCGAGTACATAGTTGAAGCCCACGATCTCGGCGGCGGCCTGAATGACGACCTCGACGTCCGCGTTGTCGAAGTTGAGCACGAGCTGTCGCGCGGGCGGGCGCGCCGCCGCCGGCGTGGGCGCTTCGGCCGCCGCAGCGGGTGGGGCGGCAGCCGGCGGGACGCCCGACCCGGGTGGCGCGGGCGCGGCCGTCGCCTTGTCCGGCTCGGTCTCGGTTGCGGGTGGCGCCGGCGCGATGGGCGACGGCGGGACCGGCGCGCGCGGGATGGACGGCGGCTCGGTGGTCACCTCGACGCGCGGGCGGCCCGGCTCAGCGGCCGGCCCGCCCGCTGTCGACGTCCCGGGTGGTGGCGCGGCGGAAGCACAGCCTGCCGCGAGCCCGACGACCAGGAGCCAGCACGCGGCGCGGCTCGAGGCGGTCATCGCCGCTCCGCTTGCGCGGTGGGCGCCGGTGGCCAGGGCGCAGGCGCCGCCGCCGGGGGGGCCTGGGCGGCCGGACCAGGCGCAGGGGCAGCCGGTGCCGGCGCGGAGGCCGTCGGGGCCGGCTTAGGCTTCGACGGATCGTGCAGGAGGACCTCGAGGAGCCCGTCGCCGCGGACGATCACGACGCGGTCCACGGCGATCGAGTCCACCCGGCCACCGCCGATGGTGTCGCCGACCACGTAGCCGAAGGTGCGCTTCAGCACAGGGTCCTCCAGGTAGGCCCGGCTCTTCGGCCCGTCCATCACGACGCCATGGAGCACCGGCTTGGGGCCCGCAGCGACCGCCAGACCGGCCTGGGCTTCGGACCGGCTCGGGCTGAAGAGGTTCTTCGCTGCGATGACGCCGTAGGCCGCCCCGGACGGCGGCGGGGTGGCCGTCGCAGCCGCGGCGGTTAGCGCCACCGGCCGCGCCGGGCGCGGGACCGGTGGCGGTGGGAGCGGGTGGGCGGCCAGCAATTCGCGGCCGAGCCCGGCCACGAGCAGGCAGCCCACCAGGCCGAGCGCGACATTGGCGATGCGGAGCCGCCCGGACATGAGAGCTAGGTCCCCATGCCCGGGAGCAGATAGCCGACCACCGTCAGCGTGGTCAGCAGGTCGCGCGGCTGCCCGGGCGCGACCACCCGGATCTTCACGTCCTTCAGCGCGAGCAGCCGATCCGTCCGCTCGAGACGGGCCAGCGCGGTGACGGTGTCGCGGATGCTCCCGACGAGGGTCAGCTCGATGCCGATCTCCTGGAGGCCCTGCTGGTCCACCGGCGGCAGGACCCGCTCGGTCCTGACCTCGACGCCGCCGACGGGCAGCAGCTCCTTGAGCAGCTTCTGCAGCTCGGAGGCGGCCAGCGGTGGGGTCGGGCCGCGGAGCAGCCGAGCCCTGTCGCTCCCGAGCCGTTCGTCGACCGCCGCCAGCTCCTCGGCAAGCCGCGGCCGCTGGCTCACCAGCAGTCGGCGCCGCTCGAGCGTGGCCTCGCGGGCGGGCACCAGGGCCTCCGCGTCGCGCGCGCGCATCAGTAGCGGCTCGACGAGGAACAGATAGCCGCCGACCACGAGCGCCACCACGGCACCCGCCCCGACGATCACCCGCTCGCGCCGGCTGAGCGTCGCCATCTACCGCGACCCTCTCCGCTCTGGAGAGAGGGCGGGCTGAGGGGCCTTCTCCCAGGCGGCGCGGATGCGAAACTGCTCCTTGCTCTGCGTCTTGGTCACCGGTGAGGTGAACTCGGCGCGCTCGAGCCGGTTCGACCCTTCCAGCAGCGGGATCAGCGCGCTGGCCCCGTCGGCCTGGCCGGTGAGCTCGACGCCCTGGCGATCCATGGCCAGCGCCTGCAGCCAGGCGCCCGTGGGCAGGATCTCGGTCAGCTCGCGCAGCACCGGCAGGGCCGGGACGCGTGCCTCCTCGGCGGATGCGAGCGCGGCGAGTACACGCCGCTTCCGCCCGAGCTCCTCGACCAGGGTGTCGATCGCCTTCGCCTCGGGCTCGAGGCGGCGGATCTCCTCGGTGACGCGTCCGAGATATCGCTCCTGCCGGACCACGTGGACGAGCGTCACGCTCAGGCCCAGGAGGGCGACGACCGCGACCATGGCCGCGGTCACGAGCTGGCCGCGCGACGGCGCCCAGGGCCGCGCCGCGGCGGGCAGCAGGTTCAAGGCCGGGCTCCGGCTCTCCGCGGCGACCGCCAGCGCGAGCAGGCCCGCGCCCGCGTCATCCGCGGGCAGGGCTGCGAGGAGAGGCAGGACGGAGGCGGCGAAGGGCGGCGCGGTCGTGGGGACGCCCAGCATGACGGTCAGGTCGTCCGCCCAGGCCCCGGCGTCGTCAGGCGACAGGCCGGAGAGCCACACCAGGTCGGCGCCGCTCCAGCGCACCACCGGGAGGCTCCGCCCGATCTCGCGCGCCAGCTCGGCCGGATCCGCGGTGGCTACCTGCCGGCTGGTCAGCAGCGTACGGCCGTCGAGAAAGAGCAGGTCGGCCACCCCGTCGTGCCGGTGCGCCCACACCGCACGGCGGGCTGGGAGCGTACGCGGCAGGAGGGCGATCAGCGCGTGGCAGGCCACGGTCAACGCGGCGGGCTGACGCTTGGCGCCGGCCACCAGCGCGAGGAGTCGCTCCACCGTGTGGGCCTCCGCCGCCACCACCAGCGCGCGCCTCGGCTCCTCCGGCCGCCCCGGCAGCTCGAGCCAATCGAAGCGGGTCTGCTCGGGCGGGAACGGCACATGTCGCTCGAGGTCGAAGCCGACCATCCGCGCCAGGTCACTGCCCGTGGCCGGGGGCAGCTCGATGGCCTTCACCACCGCGAGCCGGCGATCGAGGCCCACGCGGAGCCGGCCGCCGCCGAGCCCGCGCGAGTGCAGCTCGCCGGCAAGCGTCCCGGCGGGATCCTCCGCCGCGTCGACGACCACGTAGGTCAGCCGGTCGCGGCCGGTGAGGGCGACGACGGTGAGCCGGTCGTCGCGGAGGAAGACCCCGATCCGTGGCGGCCTCATGCCTCGGGCTCCGGGCGCCAGGAGAGGATGGTCGCCTCGAGGGGCGCGTTCCGGCGCCCGCGCTGCACGACGGCCACCACGCGGCTGCGCACCACGCCGGCGATCCGCCCCTCGGCCTCGATGCGGAACACGCTGCTGCCGACCGCCAGCCCGCGGCCCGCGAAGCGGCCGGGCACGCTCGGGTAGGGGGCACGCGCGCGCGCCTGCACCACGTCCGCGATCTCGGCGTCGGAGAGGCCGAGTGCCTTCAGGACGAGCGGGGAGGCGGTGTTGAGATTCACCGCGCTCGCGGCCGCTGCGGTGACCAGATCGCCCAGTCCCGGCCGATCCCCGGCGCCCCAGAAGAGCTCGGGAGTGACGCCCCGGATCTGGAGCAGCTCTGCCGCGTCCTGGAGATTGGCGTTGCGCGCGCGATAGGGCACCGGCATGGCCAGGTAGAACTCGCTCTCGGCGCCGTGGAGGCGAGGCAGCTCGTCGGCGTCGCGCCAGTCCTGGAGCGAGTCGACGATGATGTCGCGCTCGCTCGCGTCCACCCCGAGGGCGTCGAGCAGCCGGGCGAAGCGGTTCGGGGCGGGGGTGTTGAGCCCGAGTCGCGCGCTCTCGTCGGCGAGGCGGTAGGAGAACTCGCCGGCGCCGAGCGCGACGCGCACGCGGGGCAGCGCGGGCAGGCGGGTCGGCGTGGTCTGCCCGGGCAGGACGCGGTAGAAGACGAGCTGGCCCGTGTCGTCGAGCGCGGCCACCTGCGCCGGGGTCGCGATCTCGCGGATGGCCTGCTGCACTGCGGCCTCGGCCAGGTGCCGGGCCAGCACGCCGTCGCGGTAGGAGCGCACCATCGAGGCCTCGAGCCGGGCCGAGAAGGCCAGCTCGGTCACGACCACCGCCAGCAGGGTCAGCACCAGCAGGACGGCCAGCAGGACGAAGCCGCGCTCACGCCCCCGCGTCATGGCATGGCCGCGCGGATGGGCACGGTGAGCACCTGCGCGGCGGCGCCGCGCGCGCCGTCGCGGCCCACAAGCGTGATCTCGACCGCGCGCGGGATCGTCTCCTCGCGGCTCATGTCCCACGCCTCCTGCCAGGCGCCGGGCTCCTCGCCCAGGTAGCGGAAGCGCACCGCGGCCGTCCCCCGGTCCACCAGGACGGGCGCGAGGCGCTCGAGAACGAGCGGGCTGGGCAGCACCTGCTGGCGGAGCGTCAGCCCCGTCTCCTCGCTGGAGAGGCTGACCGCGGTGAACGCGATGGGCACGGCTCCCGGAAACGGCGGCGCGAGCGTGGCGAACGTGACCTGGTCCGGGCGACCGTCGAAGAGGACCTGCGGCTCCCGCTGCTCCGGGGCGACGAAGCGGTAGGGGAAGGCACCGTCGAGCGCGCGCTCGAGCAGGACGATCACGCCGCGGGAGTGGTCCAGGCGGGCCGCGCGCGCCTCGCCCTTGCTCCACGCGGCCAGCCCCACGCGCAGCCCGCCGAAGACGATCACGAGGACCGCGGCGGCGATGCTGAGCGCGAGCACCACCTCCACCAGGGTGAACCCCCTCACCGCGCGCGATCTCCGTCTCATGGCCCGGGCTTCTCCGCCACCGTGCGCAGGCTCGCCAGCTCCAGCGTGCGGTCGCGACCCCAGCGCACCGCCACCGAGAGCGCGTAGAGGCGAAGCTGTGGGCCCGCGCCGGGGGTCAGCTCCTCGGGCACCGGCACCAGGCGCAGGTGCCGCTCCCAGCGGAAGCGTCCCTCCTGCCCGGCCTCCGTGCCCTCCTCCACGAGGTCGGTGGCACGCGCGACGCGATCCGCTACGACCACGGCCTGCTGGTAGTCGTCGGCCAGATGGAGGAGCCGGAGGCCCTGGGAGGAGAGCTGCATGAAGGCGACGATGGCGACGGCCAGGATGGTCAGTGCCACCAGCACCTCGAGCAGCGTGAACCCACCCCCTCTCCTTCGTCGGGAGGGAGAGGGCCGGGGTGGAGGTGGGCTCATCAAGATCCTACCCTCGATGTGTTCACCCGTCCGGTGAGCGGGTCGACCGTGATCACGTACGCGCGCGCCCCGGGCGTGGCGATCGAGAAACGCGCGCCTGTCGACATGCCGTGCGGGAGAAAGGTGACGGTGGCCGTCGGCGGGTCGGCCGCGATGTGCAGGAGGGGGGAGACGGGCCGCGTCGCCTGCACCTCGACCTCGGCGGCTTGGCCAGCGCGACGCATGACTAGGGTATGGGTCTTGTCGTCGACGCGCACCTCCAGGGCCTGCTGGCGGCTCACCGCGTGCTCGCGGGCGGAGCGGAGGAAGGCGGCGACGGCGCCGACCTCCGCGCGGGCGCGGACGCCGTCGGCGGTGCGGGCGACGCCGGGGGCCACCACCGCGGCGGCGAGGGCGAGGATCGCGAGGACGACCACCAGCTCCATCATGGAAAAGCCCCTCGCCATCAGGCCCCTCGCCATCAGGCCCTCACCCTGCCCTCTCCCCAGAGGGGAGAGGGATGTGCGGGCGTCACTTCACGTCCCAGGAGGTGACGTCGGCGTTCTCGCCCTCGCCGCCGGGGGCGCCGTCGGCGCCGGTGGTCCAGATGTCGTAGTCGCCGTGGTCGCCTGGGCAGCACTTGTACTGATAGGGGCGGCCCCAGGGGTCCGACGGCACCGCCGGCTTCTTGAGATAGGGCCCGTTCCAGGCGGCCAGGTTGGGGTTCTGCACCAGCGCCTGCAGGCCGGCGCCGGCCGGTGGATAGGCGCCGATGTCGAGCCGGTACTGGTCGAGCGCGGCGCCGAACAGCTCGATCTGCGCCCTGGCGGCGGCCACCTTGCTCTGGCCCACGCGGCCAAAGAGCCGCGGACCGACGAGGCCCGCGATGAGCCCGAGGATGATGATGACCACGAGCAGCTCGATCAGGGAGAAGCCGCGTTGATCCCGGAGGAATCGTTTCAGCGACATGGCTCGCCTCATATGGGCAGGTCGGTGACGGAGAGGATGGCCAGCAGCATGGCGACCACGATGAAGCCCACCACCAGGCCCATGACCAGGATGATGCAGGGCTCGGCCAGGGCGATCAGCCGCTTGACGAGCTTACGCGTGTCCGTCTCCAGGGAGGCCGCCACCTGGAGGAGCGTCTCGTCGAGCCGCCCGGTCTCCTCGCCCACCCGCACCATGTGCACGGCCAGCGGCGGGAAGGCGCGGGCCTCGGCCATGGGCTGGGCGAGGCCCGCGCCGCGGCGGACGCCGTCGCCCAGGCTCTCGACGGCGCGGGCCAGCACCTGGTTACCGAGCATGTCCTTGACCACGGTGAGAGCCGGGATCATGGCGACACCGCTCCGCAGCAGGGTGCCCAGGATCCGCGTGAAGCGGGCCACCTCGCTCTTGACGATGACCTCGCCGGCCAGAGGCAGCCGCAGCAGCAGCCGGTCGGCGCCGAGCCGCCCGCGCGGAGTCGCCAGCACCATGCGGCTTCCCAGCGCGCCGGCCGCGGCCAGCAGCGCGAGCAGCCACCAGTAGTGCTGAATGAATCCGCTCGCCTCGAGCAGGATCAGCGTGGGCAGCGGGATGGTCGCGCCCAGGTCCTTGAAGATGGCGGCGAAGCGCGGAATCACGAAGGTCATCAGGAAGACGACCGCCGCGGCGCCGACGCCGGTGAGCAGCGCCGGGTAGATCAGCGCGGAGACCAGCGCGTCGCGGAACTCCTGCGACTCCTCGAGGAAGCCGGCGAGGCGGCGCAGCGTGGTCTCGAGCACACCGCCCTTCTCGCCGGCCCGGATCATGTTGATGTACAGGCGCGAGAACGGCCGCGGGTGATGCTTGCCGAGCGCGTCGGCCAGCGCGGCGCCACCCTGCACGCTGCGCAGCACGTCGGCCATGATGGCGCGCAGCCGGGGCGTGGGCGCCAGCTCGGCCTGGATGGCCAGCGCGCGGTCGAGGGGCAGGCCCGCCTCGACCAGGGTGGCGAGCTGCTGGGTGAGCGCCACGAGGTCGCGTCCGGCGACCCGGCCCCGCCCCGTCTCGGGCCAGGCCAGCCCCAGTAGCCGGCGAGGCTGGTCCTGCGCGTCCACCGTGATCGGGAAGTAGGCGTCGCGCTGCAGGCGCTCCACGACCGCGCGCGCGTCCGGCGCCTCCATGACTCCGTCGATCGTCTGTCCCCGGCGGTCGGCCGCCCGGTACGCGAAGACGGTCACGTGTCCTCCTGCGTCACGCGGAGAATCTCCTCCACGGTGGTGAGTCCCGCGCACGCCTTCGCCCACGCGTCCTCGCGCAAGGTCACCATGCCCTGCGCCACCGCGTGCCGCCGGATCTCGCCCGCCGGGGCCTTGCGGACCACGAGGCTCCGCGCCTCCTCGGTGATACGGAAGAGCTCGTAGATGCCGGTGCGCCCACGGTAGCCGGTCCCCCGGCAGTCGTCACAGCCCTTGCCGTGAAAGAGCTCGGTACCCGCGGTGTCGGTCACGCCGAGGGCGAGCAGCGAGGCGGGATCCGGATGGTCCGGCGCCCGGCAGGCCTGGCAGACGCGGCGCACCAGCCGCTGGGCGAGCACGCCGCTCAGCACCGAGGAGACGAGGTAGGGCTCGCAGCCCATATCTTGGAGCCGAGTCACCGCGCCCGGCGCGTCGTTGGTGTGGAGCGTGGAAAAGACCAGGTGCCCGGTGAGCGCGGCCTGGATGGCGATCTCCGCCGTCTCCAGATCGCGGATCTCGCCCACCATGATGACGTCCGGATCCTGGCGCACGATGTGCCGGAGGCCCGAGGCGAACGACAGCCCGATCTTGGGCCGCACCGGGATCTGGTTGACGCCCTTGAGCTGGTACTCGACCGGATCCTCGACGGTGATGATCTTGAGATCGGGCCGGTTGATCTTGTCGAGCGCGGCGTAGAGCGTGGTGGTCTTGCCGGAGCCGGTGGGCCCGGTGACGAGCACGATGCCGTGGGGCTGGTGGATCAGCCTCTCGAAGGCCCGGGCCTCGGCCGCCGTGAAGCCGAGACGGTCGAAGGGCAGGAAGACCGAGGAGCGGTCCAGCAGCCGCATGACGATGGACTCGCCGTGGATGGTCGGCACGGTGGAGACGCGGATGTCCACACGCCGGCCCCCGGCCGCCGTCACCCGGATGCGCCCATCCTGGGGCAGCCGCCGCTCCGCGATGTTCATCTCGGCCATGATCTTGATGCGCGAGGTGAGGGCGGCCTGCAGCCGGCGGGGCGGCGCCTCCTGGTCGTAGAGGAGCCCGTCGACGCGGTAACGTACGCGCAGGCTGTCCTCGAAGGGCTCGATGTGGATATCCGAGGCGTCGGCGGAGAGCGCGCCGTCGATCAGGAGATTCACCAGGCGCACCACCGGCGCCTCGAAGGCCATGTCACGGAGGTGCGGCCGTGCCCATACCCTCCACGATCTTCTGGAGCGCGGTGCTGGCCCCGTAGGCCCGCTCGATGGCCTCGAGGATGGCCACTCCGGGCGCCACGCAGAACCGGATGACCAGGGGCAGGGTCTGCTGGAGCTCGTCGAGCAGCAGGGGGTTGGTGGGATCGGCCGTCGCGACCGTGACCGTGGACCCCTCGACCGCGATCGGGCAGGCGACGGCCTGACGCAGGTACCTGGGCGACAGCTCCTTGAGCACCGGCGGCGTCGAGGGCAGCTCCTCGGCGGAGAGATACGGCAAGCCCTGCTGGGCCGCCACGGCCCTCAGCACGTCCTCGTCGGTGGCGGCGCCCAGGGCCACCAGTGCCTCGCCCAGCCGCCGGCGGTCCCGCGTCGCGAGCGCGAGGGCCTCCTCGAGGAGATCGTCCGTGATGACCCGCGCCCGCACAAGGATCTGGCCCAGACGGGGCGGCTGCGGCGAGCGGCTGTCCAAGGTGGCCGGATTATGGTCGGCGGCTCGTGGGGACGTCAACCGTCACTCCGTGTCGACACCGTGTCCTTACTGTTTCGGTGTCGGGGTCGGTTCAGTGTCGCGGCCGAGGCGGCAGGTTGCTGTACGTCACGACGTCGTCCGGTCCGGCGTAGCGGTAGAGCGCTTCCGCGCTCGCGACGGAGTCGGCCAGCCCCGCCCGGCGCAGTACTCGCTGGACATACTGCTGCGTCTCGGGATAGGGGGGTACCCCGCGATGGCTATCGACGGCGCCCTCGCCCGCGTTGTAGGCCGCGAGTGCCAGCACGACGCTGCCCTGGTAGCGATCCAGCAGGTATCGCAGATGCCGGACGCCCCCGCGGATGCTCTCGCGCGGGTCGAAGCGGTCGACCACGCCGAGGGCCGCCGCCGTCCCGGGCATGAGCTGCATCAGCCCGCCCGCGCCTTTCGGCGAGACCGCGGTCGGATCGAAGCCCGACTCGGTGCGCGCCACGGCCTCGATCAGCGCCGGGCTCACCCCGTGCTCTCGCGCGATCTCCTGGATGTCGGCCGCATAGCGGTTCCACGCGCCCCCGGGCAGCCGCAGCCAGCCCGCGCGAGTACCGGACGCGACGGACAAGCCACGGTAACGCGGATCCGCCGGGACGTTGGTGATGTGTACGACGCCGTCGGGATCGAGGAGGCGCAACGAGCTGTCGGCCGCGGCCGGTGCTCCACCCGCCAGCAGCAGGGCTGCGATGCTCGCAGCGTAGCGTCTACGCATGCCGCCCGCACCATACCTGAGACGGTGAGACTGAGCAAGCCAGGAGAATGGTACTGGCTACATCGAGTCCCGCGCGCCGCGCGGGCTATGCAGATTCTGCATCTGCGATCTCGCCGCCATCGTGAAGCACCTCGACCCATTTCTTCGGAAGGAATGTCTCTTGACAAATTTTCTGCACTCGCCTACGGTCACAGCGCCTCGACGAGCGGTGTAGCGCTCAGGAGGAACGTTGTGCAACGTCAGGCGGCATGGCAGATCCCGCAGGCGAATCGGGAACAACGGAGGAGACAGGTACCGGGCCAGGCGCGTGCGCAGGTCGAGCGTGGGCGATGGGGGGCCCCAGATGTGGATCTCACGGGCGGGCTCGTAGAGCGGCTCGCGAGGTCGGAGGGTTCGAGGTCGAGGCCGCGCTGGTTTGCCATCCCGGTTCAACGGTCGGATACCGGGTCTCCGAGCGGAATCGCTCGCTCGCCTATCTGCCGGATCACGAACCCGCCCTGGGTATGCGCGCGTTCCCCGCGAAGCCGGAGTGGACGTCGGGATTCGACCTGG
>WNFO01004791.1_pt1 | contig 11722 bp, 8 predicted proteins | sample 5400251 | NCBI WGS metagenome assembly WNFO01 (sample SAMN13153354, study PRJNA577476) | soil metagenome | isolation source: 100 cm saprolite under Madrone tree | place: USA:California | collected 2016-06-14
ACGAAACATCGGCGCGCCGCGCCACGTCGGAAACCACCGCCCCCGGCGCAAAACTCTCCGCGACGATCGCCCGCTTCTGATCCTCGCTCCACCGGCGCCGACGCTCCGGGCCGGTGATCACCTCAAATCTCGCCATCGCACTGCCGCAAGCACCAGTGCAAGCACTGTCATTTGCACCCGTGCTACAACCTGACTACCCCCCGCGATGGCGCAAGGCGGTCGTCGGCGGATGGTTACGGCTCTTCGACGCATCCAACGCCATTGCGACGACGTGACGCCGCTTCGGGATCGCCGACCGCTAAATGTGCATCGGCTCGCAGCGCCAGCAGATACTTTGGCTGTTCCCTGGACACTAGCCGTGCATCCCCGACTTTCGCCGGAGCGCCGAGCGCCCGATCCCCGTTCGCCAAGGCCCTACGATCAGCCTCACTTGGCTGTCGGTTTGACGGTGGTTCGGTATTCCTTCGGCTTCTTCCTGCCGCCATCCCGAAGCAGTCCGTACACGACCAATCGCGCAGATCCCGTTTGCTCGCCGTCCGAGTCCTCGGGAGCAAACGTAGCGACATAGACCTTGCCATTCGCGATCGTCGGCGGGTCGAATTTCGCAAAATATCCGAGCCTGTCATTCCGGGCTTTCTCGCTGTTCCAAATCTCCTTTGTGACGTCTAGAGCATCGAAAGCTCGAAGAACTCCCGGGACGTTTCTTCTGTTCGCATCTTCTTTCACGGGGATCGTTGCCCAGAGGATCCCCGTGCCCTTTTGGTCGCCATTTGCGGAGATGGATAAAATTCCGCCTGGCATAGAGGTCAAATGGCCGTGCAACGGCAGTGGCGCCGAGATCGAGCTATGCCCATCCGGAACAAGCAGTCCGGCGTTGATCTTAAACGCCTGCAAATCTTCCATCTCCGGCCAAACGTAGAGACGGGCCCCCTCGGAAGTATTCCACAGTGCTGGAGACGCATGAATGTGGTGGAAGTAATTACTTGTCGCAGTGGTTAGGTTTACTGGTAGCTTGGTTATTTGGAGAGATTGCAAGATATGAGAGTTTTCGTCAGCCTCGTTTGCGCTATTGTGACCCAAGTTATTGGGATTTAGAAGGTAAAGTTTGCCCTCTTTTCCTCCAGCTATCAGAATCTGAGGTGACACCAATACCGGCCCGCCAGACCCGAGATCAACATCCTTGGTGTCAAGTCGGCTGCTGTGGCTCCAGGGCGTGAACCAATCGAGTAATTTTAGATCTGGCCCAAGCTTTATAATGCTGTCACTAAAATCGCGTTCACCATCCCAAAGACCGTCACCAGTCGACAGGTATACATTGCCGGGTGAATCGGCTGTGAGCCCACCTCCCGATTGCCAAACTCCACCACCGGCCTTGCGATTGGGGTCACTGAGCGTGGCTGGTGTAGTGCAGAACACTTCCGGGGGCTGATCGATGTGAGCCGCCCGGTACGCAAAGACCCAGCCATGATAGGGCGGTGCATCTCCTTGTGATCCAAAAGCGATGTAGAGTTTTCCATTGGCGAGTAACAGGCCTGGACGGTTCAACTGAAGAAACGGCGCAAAAGCGAGCACTCCGTTTTCTGCGTCGGACGTATCTCCCCGCACACTCCCCCGGATATCCGTGGGAGGTTGGGCATTCTCACCTGTCCCCAACTTAAGGGCATGGAGGCGATATACGTATGACGGATTATCAGGGTCACCAAGTTTGAGTTTTGCCACTACGAAAAGAATCTGATTTGAAATGTCGATCGCAGGGGTGCTGGTGATACCAATATCTGGGTATAAATCCAGATAGTTCCAACTATTTCCCAAATGTAGAATATTTAAACCGTAAGCCGTTATATCGATCGAATTCATGTGCGGGCCGAGGTTTTTAGACCAAATCTGTTCGCCAGTATCGGCATCGAGCGCATAGATGTTATTACGTTCCGTCGCAACGTAAACGATGTTTCGAGTGCGCCGAGCTCCAGTATTAGAGACATTTACGTCGGATACGTAAAGCAGTTGCCCAAAAATATTCCCGTCAACTGTGACAGAAAAGAGCTTTCCAAATTTGGATTTTCCACTTATGTTGCCAACCGTGAGAATTTTCTCCTGCACGTTGGCCCCCGAACGAGCATTGTCATTGCGCTGCGTCAGCACATTTATCTTATGAGCGTCAGCCTGCGCGTGGGCGTGCCCACATAAACCGCATAAAGAAAACAATAGGCTCGAAACGAGCGCGATGGCGCGCTGCGATCGAGCCTGTATGCTAAGGGCGCGATGCTTCCTTGGTCCGAGTTTTGCGCGATTTTGGTAGGTCATCAATGCTTCCTTGAACTCAGACCGTCGTCGGGCAGACGCGAGCAGCCGCGCTTTTGCAGTAGCTTACCGCTCTGCGGCAATCGCCGGCTCCGTCAGTTCGTCGAGCAGCGCCCTGGCCTCTTTGAGGTCAGCGGTATCGAAGCCTTCGCTGAACCATCCGAGGATCGGCTTAAGCAGGGCGACCGCCTCTTGCTGACGGCCCTGCCGTCGCCTCAGGCGGGCGAGGCTCATCGCACCGCGCAACTCCCAGGATTTCGCGTTCTGCCGGCGCGCGACGGCGATGCATTTCTCGATGGCGGCCTCGGCCTCGCTCACCGTTCCGGCGCCGGCAAGCAAAGCCTCGCCCTTGAGTCGATAGAGTTCGGCTTCGAGCGGCGCTCCCCCCGTCTTTTCGACCGCGTCCAGCCCGGCGATTGCCGAGGCGAGCGCCGCTTCACGATCGCCCGCCGCCAATTGCACATCGGCCTGCAACGCCAGGAGCATATGTCGCTGCGAGCCCAGACCGTAATCTTCCACCGCTTGGGCGATTTGGGCCAGCCCCGTCTCGCTTTCGCCAGAGGCGCCGAGCGCCCAGCCCCGTTCGCAAATGGCACCCGCGCGCCATTGCACGATGCGGTGCTCGTCGCAGATCTGCACGGCCCGTCCGGCATAATTCGCGGCCGTCGATGGCTCGCGGCGAAAGATGTGAAGACGCGCGGTGTAAGACAGCGCTTGGGCGAGGGTGAAGGGGTGCCTGAGCGTCTCGGCGGTTTCTAGCCCTGCCCTCAGGTTCTCTAGCGGCCGATCCGGGTAACCAAGCATCCACGAGATCACCATAGGGAAGATCTGGCATTGCACGCCCGGGTGGGAGCCCGGCCAATCGGGGAACCGCATGTTCGGATCGAAAAGCTCCAGGCACCGCCGAAATTGCGCAAGCGCCGATTCAAGCTTCCCCTGCGTATACTGCACTGCGCCAAGCGCCAAGTGTGCCCCGACGACACGGGCCTCATCGTGAAGCCGTTCGGCTACGCGCAACCCCTCCTCGGCAAAATGCTGCGACTTATCCATCTCAAGCAGGTTCTGATGGTGAACCATCAGACCGCGAAGCGCTGTGATCCCCCGGGAGTCATCCCCGAGCTGCCGACAAAGCTCCCAGGCTCGCGCGTAGGTTTTACCGACATCGGGATGACCGTGGAGCTCGGTCGCGAACACGGCGGGACCGAGCGCCATTTGCAGCTGAAGCTCGCACTCGGCCCGCTCGCGCATATCCGGCAGCGCCTCGACGAGTGCCAGTCCTCGGCCAAATTGGTCGACGGCCTCGAGGTGCGCCGACCTGCTCGCCGCCGCGGCGCCGGCTTTCTGCCAGTAGGCGATCGCCTGCGCCGGACAGCCCGCTTCCGTATAGTGATGGGCGAGCACTTCCGGCCGGGTTTCCACCAATTCGGGAAAGTGCTCCTCCAGCGCTCCCGCAATCACCCGGTGCAGTTCTCGCCGGCGAGTGCGGAGCAACGTGCTGTAGGCGGTGTCCTGAACCAGCGCGTGCTTGAAAAGATAGCTGGCGGCCGGCGGCGTGCCGCGCTGGAAGATGAGGCCAGAATCGACGAGCCCATGCAGCGCCTCCTGCAATTCGCCTTCGTCAAGCCGAGCGGCGGCCGCGATCAGCTCATAGGAAAAATCGCGGCCAATCGCCGAGCCGACCTGCGCGACATGTTTGGCGGTCGCGCCAAGGCGATCGAGCCGGCCCAGCAGTGAGGCGTGTAGTGTCGCCGGCACCGCGAGCGAGACGGCCTGAGCCCCGGCGTTGGCTCCCGCACGGTGATCGGCCCCGGCTTCGAGCACCGCCTTAGTCAGTTCCTCGACAAACAACGGCACTCCGTCGGTGCGCTCGACAATCTCGGTGACGATCCTGGCATCGAGCGGCGCGTTCCCCACCAGGTTTTTCACCATGGCGGTGCCGTCCGCGCCACCAAGTCGATTCAGAACGATGATCGCGACATGCGGCTGGCCAACCCATGGTGGGCGGAACTCCGGCCGAAAGGTCATCACCAACAACACCGGCAATTGCTGGATGCGGTCGACGATCAGATCGAGGAGCTCCCGCGAGCTCGGATCGGCCCAATGCACATCCTCAAACACCATCAACACCGGATTGTGGCGCGCCACGCCCTCAAGCTGGTGCAGCAGTGCCTCGAACAGCCGCTCGCGTTTTTTCTGCAGACTGAGGTCGGGTCCGACCATCTCGTTTGGCAACGACATGAGTCCGGCAATCAACGCGATCTCGCCGCGGTCACCACCGCCGGCGACAAGAAGGGTTTCGAGTTTGCGCAGCCGCTGCTCGGGCGCATCGTCGTGAGCAAACCCGGCAGCACGTTCGAGTTGCGCCGTAAACGGGTAGAACGCGCTGTTCTGATGGTGCGGCTGCGCGAAATAGCGCAACCTTGTATGTCGCTCGCCAGCGACCTTCTCGGACAGGGCCGCGCCCAGGCGCGATTTGCCGATTCCCGGTTCGCCCGAGACCAGCACGATCCGGCCCTCGCCCTCCTTCGCCTGGCGCCAGCGCCGCAGCAGGAGGTCCAGCTCCTCGTCGCGCCCTACAAGCGGCGCCGTTCCCGAGCGCAGCGCCTCGAAGCGGCTCAACACGCCACTCTCGGCGACGATCCGCCAGGTGCGCTGCGGCTCGCTGAAACCTGCGATGTCTCGCAGGCCAAGGTCCTCGACCTCAAACAGACCGCCGAGCTGCTGTCGAGTGCCGTCGCCGATGACGATGCTGTTGGGTGCTGAGAGGGTCTGGAGGCGGGCGGCGAGGTTCGGCGCCTCCCCGACTACCTCATGCTCCTGGGTCGCACCGCCACCGATCAGGTCGCCGACAACAACGAGTCCCGTGGCGATACCAATCCGCACTGCCAGATCCTGCGGCAGGTCCAACCGCCGCACCGCCTCGATGGCGGACAGGCTGGCGAGGACTGCCCTTTCAGCATCGTCTTCGTGCGCCTCGGGATAGCCGAAATAGACGAGGACGCCATCGCCCATGTATTTCGCGACGAAACCCGCGAGCCGGCCAACCGCTTCCGTCACCGTGCGATGATAGGAGCCGATCACCTCGCGCAAATCTTCGGGATCGAGGCGCGTGGCTAGCGCCGTCGAGCCGACTAGATCGCAGAACATTACCGTTAGCTGCCGGCGCTCCGCTTGGTCGCCGCGGTGAATGGCAATCTCCGACACCGGTGTCACCGGCGGTTCGACGCGCAATTCGTCAATCGCGCGTAGAATTCGCCTGCGGTGACCGAGCAGTACGCCAAGCCGTTCGAGATCGGACTCTGTGATCTCGCGAAGGATCCGCAGGTCTATGGCATTATCGCGGAAAACTGCCTCGTACCGCTCCAGGCTGAGACGCCGCAGCCAATCAGCAATCTCCACGGCGAAGTCCATACGCTGTCTGATCGGCGCGCCCTCCGTAACCTTGCCGCGCGCTTCCCGCACGTGATTGAGGTTAACGCCATCGACTCGCCCCGGAAGGCCGATCAGCTCGCGAGACAGGGCGGTGATTTGGCGGTGTTCGTCAGAGGACGTTGGATGGGGCTCCTGCGCGGTCTCGGCATGCGGCGTCATGAAGCCCCGTTCAGCTTCCGTGAGGACCGGCCCGATATACCGATAGCCGCGGCGGGGTAAGGTCTCGATCCAGCGGCCGCCGTCCGGGGCTGTTCCAAGAACACGACGGAGTGCGGCGATCTGAACGGTGAGGTTGTTTTCCTCGACGATCTGGTCGGACCAAGCCGCCTCGATCAGCGTGTCCTTTGAAACGAGTTCGCCGGGCCGTTCAACCAATGACCGCAACAAGGCAATCGCCCGCTTCCCGAGCGCCATGGGCTCGGTTCCGCGCAACAGCAGGTCGTTCCGGGTGTCCAGGCGAAACGGCCCAAGCGCAATGATCGTCATAGCAGCAGAGTTTTAGTCGCTTTGGCAACTTTTTAGCACCTTTTTCAGCCCGGCTTCAGGACTATCGATCGCGCTGCCCGCAAGCTTCGCACCACGCCGGAGAGGCCCGGTGGTCCTTGCGGGGAGCGTACTCCATGAGTTTCACATCCGACTCGGATCCGCGTGCAAGCCTCGGCCGCTCAGCGGCGTCCTTGTCCCCGCACCTGCCCATCCGCGGCCTAGTCAAGCGGATCGGTCTACTACTCCTGCTCGGGTTAGCCCTTAGCGCACTCATTGCGTCCTCGCAAGCCGGGGTTCTTCCGGTTGGAAGATTGGCGGCCGTCGCTGGCATCCTCGTCGCAGGTGCAGTTTCCGGGATCAGCGGGCTCGCCTTCCCGTTGATCGCCGGTCCGATCTTTTTGCTCATCTATCCCGCGCCCGAGGCGGTCGCGCTGACGGCGATGTGCTCGCTGACCGGACAGCTCTTCAGCATCGCTCTCTTGTGGCAAGCGATCAGCTATCAGTATCGCGTTCCTCTGATTGCCGCCGGTTTGTTGGGAGTGCCGCTCGGCAGCGCGCTGCTCTGCAGCGTCGATTCACACGCCCTCCGCGTTGTTTTTGGTGGGCTGATCGTGGCGTCGGGGTTGTGGCGTTCACTGCGGATCGAGACGGCGACGACGCAAAAGCCGTCGCTGCTAGCCGAGGTTGTGGTCGGCCTCACCGGAGGACTGACGGGTGGTCTGGTCGGGGCATCGTCGGTCGCGCCGGCCATTTGGTGCGCGGCCAGCGGGTTGGACAAATCGCACCAGCGGGCAATCACCCAACCCTACATCCTGACGATGCAGGCGGCCTCCCTGGTCTCGCTGTGCGCGTGGGGAGCCGTCGACGGCGCCGTGGTCGGCCAATACGCCAATTTCGTTTTTGCGGTTCTGGTCGGGGTCGGCCTTGGCGTGGCCGGCTTTCGCGGCCTGTCATCGAGCACCGCGACCCGGGTGATCATGGGGGTGGTGACCGCCTCGGGTCTCTCGCTGCTGTTTCTATGAGCCACCTCGCGTCGACGCCGGCGCCCAGTCTCGTCCGTGGTGAAGGAGGTATCCATGACTGTAGATGAGTTCAGAACGCAACAGGGTGCACGTCGGCCGGGCCGCGATGACACAGTGTTCCTGCAATACCTGGAGTTGGCCAAGATCTGCCCCGAATTTCCAGTCGACCGCCGGCAGGAATTGGGTCTCCTTCCACCCGTTCGCCACCCGGCTGGACTGGGCGAGTTTTCACCCTCACGACGCGGAGTTTTTCAAAAAGCTAAAGACCTAATCCGAGCAATTGCTCGGTTAGCGGGATTTCGGCGTGGTCGGGTGTCGACCGCGTCTAATCGCGGCAAGCCCGATTAAGATTGTGAGCGGTGCAGTACAGCGGCCGCATGTCGCTGCTGCGCGCCGCCCGGAAAATCGCGGTCAAACGAAACGCCGAAGCCTATGCCGCAATATGGTCGATGCCATCCTTGTAACTGAGGTATGACAGATCACTTCGCCACCGAGGCCGTCCACCAAGCAACCGGTCGCCGCCGGACCCGAGGACGATCGTCTGCTCCCTCTTTTCTCTTTATCGGATTCCGGCGAAGATAATTTTCGCACCGGTTTCCGTCGGGGTTATCGACTCGATCTTTCCCTCGAAGAAATATGGGTGAATTTCCTCCGCCGGCGGAACCTTCTTGAATGCGAAGTACAAGGTAACCGGCTTGTTGTGAAGCTGCTGGGCGGTGACGTACTCCACTAAGGCATGCTCGAACGAATGCAGGGCGTTCTTCCAGGAATGCTGCTTCGGAATGTTCCTGTTGGGCTGGCTGTCCGACGCGTTCACCCAAGTCCAGATTTCGTGATGGTCCTGGTCCACCATGTAGCGGAACCAATAGTCGTAGGTCTGAGGCAGGTAGCGGGCATAGGCCGGGTCGAGCATCCCAAGAGTGGCGGAAACCTCATCCAGCTCGGCCAGGATCCACCACTCCTTGTCCGGTTCCAAATTGCCTTTGTCGTCGATGCGCCGCCCCCAGGAACCGGTCTCCGGGATGTAGGCGCGTTCCAGAATCTCGGCGGCGTGGACCCGGCCGAAATCGATCAGAGCGACATCGTTGGTCAACTTGCCGATCTGATAAATCATCCAGAGGGTTTTGACAGTGTGACCAAAATCGGTGTGTGGCTGGCCTAACTGGCGCGACCAGGAATTGGTGATCGCGCCCCAGAACATGTTTTCCCGCGGGGTGAAGAACTGGGCGATCATGATATGGGCGAGATGGCGCAAATTCTCGGTCCAGATCCTTCTGTGCTTCTCTGGCAGAGCCGGGGTCAGCCACATCATGTAGGCGTAGACCTGGTCCAACTGGCCCACCAGCTCGAGCTGGTCGGGGCTGTCGCCGTCGGGTGACCTCTGCTTAACCCAGGTGATGACGTCCCGGCTCGGATCGTAGTAGGTGGAAAAGATATATTCCTTCAGCTCCAGGACGTCGTTCAGCACCTCGGGATCACGGGTCAGGTAATAGTAGAAGCTGACGCCAGTGGCGGCATAGGCCAGATCCTGGCTCGTCCGCTCGGGCGGGTTCGGGCCACGGACCCGATCCTTGCCCTGGAAGTAGGTGTATGCCCCCCGCACCTTGCCCTCTTTGCGGTCCAGGGCAAATTTTCGCAAATAATTTGTGCCCTCGCGACAATAGTCTAACCACTTCTTGTCGCCGGTCATGTGATAGGCGACGCCGTAGGCGAACACCTGCCGGGCCTTCATGCGCACGTAGTCGCGGTCCAGCTTTATGATGTCCTTGACGGAAGGATCAGGATTAGCCAATTCCGGGCACGGCGCTTTGAGATCGAACAGGCTGCCATCATTGCATCGATAGGTCGGGAAGTTGCCGACCGGGTTACCCAAGGCATTGGCGTTGTCCCAGAAGGGCAGCAAATCCTCCACGAGGTGGCGGATCCAGCGCTCGCCGTCGGGCAGCTTGGACAGGTCCGCCAAATCCACCCGCGGCTGCGCTGGCATGGTGAGCCGGCTCAGGTCGGCCGAGGGCGAGGGCACGACCTGCGCCGCAACGGGGATCGAGCCGAGCGCCGCCAGCAAGCCAATGCCAGCGGTGGCGTGGCGAAACCTCGTTGCGGTTATCATCGGCAATGTCCTTCTGTAGCTGTTTGTTGGTCCAGCCTCCGCCGTCGATGCCCGATCAAGGCGACGCTGACATCCTCCGAATCCCAGGCTATCAGGCGCTGACGGGGCTTGTCCTCTCCGCTAAGAGCCGCTTTCCATAGTCACCGATCGCCTCGCAGAAAGCCTTCTGAGACTCGGGTTGTGGATCGGGACTAGTGATCAACCTCTCGTTTTCGTCATAGACGACCGGCCTATCTTCAACGACGACAAAACCCGCGTTCCTCAGATCAACCCGTATATCTTTCACGCCAGTCACCCGAGTACCTGCTGGAAAGGCCTTGGCGCTAACAAGTACCTGCGGGCCGTGACAGATCGCGGCAATCAGCATACGACGGCTGTAACTGTCTCGGATAAATTCCAGGACGGCATCCTTCGACCGAAGGATGATCGGGTTCCACGCACCACCCAGTATGATCAGCGCATCGTAGTCTGCAGCCTTGACATTCGATAGCCTCTTGTCTGCCCTGACACACACATTCACCGCCAAAAATTGGGCCAGCACCACCATCCCGGAAGCTTCTCCAGGCTGGTCGTCAAATACCCAGTCTTCCGTTATTACATCCACTACTGCACCGCGATCGCGCAAATAACGCACCGGGACGTGGAATTCTGACAGTTCGGGACCGTGAGACATGACAAGGGCCACGCGGAACCCCGTCAGCTCTGGGTTCATGTCGCTGAATTCGGGGAGCAAGTAGTTCGCCCCTGCCAAATTGAGGGCCGGCGGGATCGGGTTATACTCGGTTTCTAACTCGTGGGAGTACATGTGCTCCTACCTTTCGCTTCCGCTAAATGAATCGTCGTTGACGATCCTACACCAACTGGGCCGGTGCTGTTGCTATCGCGTAGGGTCGCCTTTGGGGCAACTTGAGCGGTTCGTTGGCGGTCTCTCGGACGGCCGCTTTTCAACCGACCTAGATCCTTATGCGCTCGCCCGGTCACGGCGTAGCCGCGCAATTTTTTGCGGAGCCAGTGGCCGCGAGGCGGGACATGGTCCAGATTACCTTGACCATGCGCAGTCGATATATTACATCATGCCAAACGGTCGTTAGTCCATTCGTAATAAGGGTCGGGGGCAAGATCATGGGCGACAGCTTCATTTCGTATCTCCGCGTCTCGACCGACCGGCAGGGCCGCTCCGGCCTCGGAATTGAGGCTCAGCGCGCTGCCGTCGCATCCTACCTCGCCGGCTTCGGTGCGGCACCGATCACGGAATTCGTCGAGGTGGAAAGCGGGAAGCGCGCCGACCGCCCGGAGCTCACGCGAGCGCTTGCCGAATGCCGAGTGCGGAAGGCAACCCTGGTCATAGCGAAGCTCGACCGCCTCGCCCGCGATGCACATTTCCTACTCGGGCTGCAACGCTCAGATATCGCGTTCACGGCGGCGGACATGCCGAACGCCAACCGGCTCACGGTGGGCATCATGGCGATGGTCGCCGAAGAAGAGCGGCGCGCCATATCCGAGCGCACCAAGGCCGCACTTGCCGCCGCCAAGGCGCGCGGCGTGAAACTCGGTGGCCGGCCGGAAAGCCTCAAGAACACGGAACTGGGGCGGCAACGGGGAACCGAAGCGCGACGGGCGAGGGCTGCGGCGCGCGCTAAGGATCTAGCACCGGTCATCGAGGCCATTCGCGCCGAAGGCGTTACCAGCGCTACCGGCGTCGCAAAGGCATTAAACGAACGCGGGATCCCCACGGCGCGGGGCGGCAAATGGCAGGCCGTCCAGGTGCAGCGGCTTGAGCAGGCGCGACGGTAGGGTTGACTCCTTCTAATTCCTGTCTCCACGCGGAATCGAGGTTTGGCAAGTCGGCGCCGACGCGGCCGGCGCTGAGCGAATGGGTAGAGGATCCCGATGCCCGGAGATGGCCGATGAAGCTGCCCGCCGATTGTCCTTACGCCGTGACCTCTCCGGAGCGGATTTTAGGAGATGTGATCGAGGCCGTGCCGTGCTGCCGCGCCCATTGCCTGTTCCGGTCGCTGGGTGACGGCGAGGTGCCGCTCTGCCGGAGCCGGGGGGGCCGAAGTCTACCGCTTCACCTGGGATAGCTCGTTCGACGGCGATGCCGTGGTGCGCATCGCCCGGTTCAGCGATGAGATCATGCTCTCTCGCGTCTATCGTCCGTCGCATTTCGCCCGTACTGAGCGCAGCGATGCGAGCCTGACCGTTGCTGATTGGGCGCGCTTGCAGGACGCGCTGATCGCCGCGAACTTCTGGGCGCTTGAGCCGCACGGCGAGGCACACGGTCTCGACGGCGCCTATTGGACGATCGAGGGCCGGCGCAAGGACATTTTTCGCGCCGTGCATCGATGGAGCCCGCACGGTGCGATCCACG
>WNFO01004793.1_pt1 | contig 11722 bp, 8 predicted proteins | sample 5400251 | NCBI WGS metagenome assembly WNFO01 (sample SAMN13153354, study PRJNA577476) | soil metagenome | isolation source: 100 cm saprolite under Madrone tree | place: USA:California | collected 2016-06-14
GAATTGCCGTGAATGCCCATCTTGTGTTCGATCGAGCCGCAGGTCACGCCATTGCGCGCACCCAGCGATCCGTCGGCATTGACCAGGGTCTTCGGCACCACGAACAGCGACACGCCCTTGATGCCGCTGGGCGCGCCCTCGATTCTGGCCAGCACCAGATGGATGATGTTTTCAGTGAGATCGTGCTCGCCGGCGGAGATGAAGATCTTGGTGCCCGATATCTTGTAGCTGCCGTCGGCCTGCTTGACGGCCTTGGTCCGCAGCAGGCCGAGATCGGTACCGCATTGCGGCTCGGTCAGGTTCATGGTGCCGGTCCATTCGCCGGCCACCATCTTCGGCACGAACATCGCCTTCTGTTCGGGCTTGCCATGCACCATCAGCGCCGCCGTCGCCCCCATGGTCAGGCCGCCATACATCGAAAACGCCATATTCGCCGAGATCTGGAATTCGCTCACGGCCTGGCTCAGCGTCACCGGCAGTCCCTGCCCGCCATATTCCGTTGGCGCCGAGAGCCCGAGCCAGCCGCCTTCCGCCACCTGCCTGTAGGCTTCCTTGAAACCTTTCGGGGTGGTCACGCTGCCATCGTCGTGGCGGACGCAGCCCTCGAGATCGCCGACGCGATTGAGCGGCTGCAATACCTGTTCGCTGAGTTTCGCGGCCTCGTTCAGAACGGCCTCCCGCACGTCGGCGGAGGCGTCGCTGAAACCGGGCAGATTGTCGTAGCGGTCGATCTGGAACACATCGTTGAGCAGGAAGCTGACGTCTTCCAGGGGGGCTTTATAGCTTGGCATGATGTTCCTCTCGGCTCGCTGACGAGGCCTCGTTTAGGGAAGATTTTGCAGCGCAGCAATCGTCCAGTTGCATAAAGGCGACCTTAGACGGTTCCGGACGTCCAAGGCAGCCGTAAGGCAGCTATCGAACCGCCATTGCGACAACATGACCGGCGCGGCCGGCGGCGGCCGCCCGCCAACGGTCAATTTCGCGCGCCACGCAACTTTCAGCTCCTGCTGGCTGATTCTTTAACCCGTTCTTTACCGTATCACGAAAAAGTCGATGCCAGAGGCAGACGCCCTGCGCGGAATTCTAGGGACGCGCGGGGAGGCTGAAGGCGCAAGTGACGCGCCGGATCCGGAACCGGACGAGAGCATGAATTCGCGCCTATCGTGGAGTGTAGAGGGCATCGATCCATCCGTTCGCGACAGGGCCGAGGCCGCCGCGCGGCGCGCTGGCATGTCGCTCAGCGACTGGCTCAATTCCACCGTCGGCGATTTCACCCCTCCCAACCTTGGTAGCCCCACCGATCAACCGCCGGTGCCGCCGATCCGGGAAACCCCTGATGTCCTGGACATTCACCAGCGGCTGGATTCGATCACGCGCCAGATCGAGCAGATCTCGCGCCCGGCGCCGCACAGCGAGGCGCTTCGCAACAACACCGTGCGCGGCGAGTCGGCTGTTGTCGCCCGGCAATTGAACGAAGCGATCTCGCGCCTCGACGCGCGGCTGTCGCAGATCTCCAATCCCATGCCGGCCAAGTCAGCCAAGCTCATGGACGACCAGTTCGACCTGGTCGAGCGCGCGGCTGCCCAGGTCTATCGTCCCTCTCCCCCGATCAGCCCCGCGTCACTCGACGTCGCGGTGGCAGAGATCGCCGCACGCCAGAACGAACTCGACAGTGCACCACGATTCCTGCCGCCGCGCAGCGCGCCGCCGATGGTGCCCGCAACGCCGGCGGGGCCGGACTTTTCCGCACTCGAGCGCCATCTGATCCAGATCACCAGCCAGATCGAAGCGCTGCAGCATCCGGATGGCATCGAGCAATCGATCGCCGCATTCCGCGGCGAATTGGCCGAAATTCGTCACGCCATTACCGAGGCGATGCCACGCCAGGCGATCGAATCGATCGAAAGCGAAGTCCGCGCGCTGTCCCGCCGCATTGACGACACCCGTCAAAGCGGCATCGACGATTCGGCGCTGGCAGGCATCGAACGCGCGCTCGGCGAAATTCGCGAGGTGCTGCGCTCCCTGACGCCCGCGGAGCAGCTCGCCGGCTACGACGACGCGATCCGCAATCTCGGCGCCAAGCTCGACCTGATTTTGCGCGCCAGCGAAGATCCCTCCACGGTCCACAAGCTCGAAAGCGCCATCGCCGCGCTTCGCGCCATCGTCTCCAATATCGCGTCCAACGACGCGCTGGCGCGGCTCAGCGACGATGTCCACACCTTGTCGTCCAAGGTCGATCAGCTTGCCCGTTCCGAAGGCCCCAGCGATTCGTTTACGATCCTCGAGCAGCGCATCGCCACGCTCGCCCTGACGCTGGAAAGCCGCGAGCAGCCGGGGCCAAGCGAAAGCTCCGAGCAACTCGAGGGCGCCGTGCGGGCGCTGTCGGACCGCCTCGACCGCATGCCGGTCGGCAACGACAACACCTCGGCTTTCGCCCATCTCGAACAGCGCGTGTCCTATTTGCTCGAACGCCTGGAGGCGTCCACCGATCACCGCGCCGGCCATCTCGGACGGGTCGAGGACGGATTGCAGGACATTCTGCGCCAGCTCGAAAACCAGCAGGCGAGGTTTGCCGCGGTGGCCGAAAGCAGCCGCGCCCCGGCCGAGCCGGCTGACAGCGGCGTGATCGATATCGTCAAGCGCGAATTGTCCGATATCCGCTTCAGTCAGACCGAAGCCGGCCGCCATACCCAGGAATCCCTCGAAGCCGTCCACAGCACGCTCGGCCATGTGGTCGATCGGCTGGCGATCATCGAAGGCGATTTGCGCACGGTTCGCGTCCAGCCGGTTGCACCGCAGGCGGAAACGCCGCCGGCACCTCCATCCGCTCCGGCGGCCGCGCCTGCCATCGCGATAGCGCCGCAACCGAAGCCTGAATTGCCAAATCCGGCCGCGTCGCAGAGCCATTTCGCCACAGCCCCGCGGGAATTCCAGGCCGCGCCGATCCAGCTGCCGGCGCTCGCCGCGGCGGCACCAAGGGCCATCAGCGAGATTCTGGACCAGCATGCGGCGCCACCGCGCGCCACGATCGAGCCGGGCCTGCCGCCCGATCACCCGCTCGAACCGGGAACACGTCCTTCCGGGCGGGTGCCGTCGCCGTCGGAACGCATTGCCGCCTCCGAAAGCGCGATCAGCGAAATTACCGCGGGCACGCGCGAGCCAACCAGCACTTCGAATTTCATTGCCGCCGCGCGCCGTGCCGCCCAGGCCGCCGCGGCCGCGCCACCCGTCGACAAGCCCGCCCGCGGCCCGCTCAAGGATCCCGCCCGCGACAAGGCCAAGGTGACATCGACGGAAGCATCGACAGTCACCTCCAAGATTCGCTCGGTGCTGGTCGGCGCCAGCGTGGTGATCATCGTGCTCGGCACTTTCAAGCTGGCGATGACGCTGCTTGACGGCGGCAGCGTTCCGGCGCTGCCGGCGACAGAGAGTTCGGGCGAGCAGACGCCTTTAATTCAATGGCCCGCGGAGGACGCCGCCAAGCCGCCAGCGCCGGCCATGCCTTCGATGACGTCGCCGACGCCGATCGGCCGGCAATCGTTCAATGGTTCCACTCCGAACGCCTCCGACGACACCGCGTCGGCCGAAATCCTGCCGAACGCGCCGATACCATCCGCTTCGCCGCTCTCCGCCAGCGACATCACCGGCTCGGTTCCGATCGCGCAGGTAGCGCCAGTCAGTCACAAACTGACGACGGTGCAGGTCCCGCCGACGGAAAGATTGCCGGACGCCATCGGCGGCCCGGTATTGCGCGCGGCCGCGTTGAAGGGCGATCCCGCAGCTGCCTATGAGATCGGCCTGCGCTTTGCCGACGGCAAAGGCGTTGCGCCGAATTTGGATGAGGCCGCGAAATGGTATGACCGCGCAGCGCAGGCCGGCGTGGTGCCGGCGGTCTTCAGGCTGGGGACCTTCTACGAAAAGGGTCTCAGCGTGAAAAAGGACATTGATATCGCGCGCCGCTACTACATGCAGGCGGCCGAGCGCGGAAATGCCAAGGCGATGCATAATCTGGCCGTGCTCGATGCCGACGGCGGCGGCAAGGGCGCCAACTACAAGGACGCGTCCCATTGGTTCCGCAAGGCGGCCGATCGCGGCGTCGCGGACAGCCAGTTCAACCTCGGCATTCTCTATGCCCGCGGCATCGGCGTTGAACAGAACCTCGCCGAATCGTTCAAATGGTTCAGCCTGGCGGCGGCGCAGGGCGACGCGGACTCGATCCGAAAACGTGACGATATCGCCAAGCGGCTCGACGCCCAGTCGCTGGCTGCGGCCAAGCTCGCGATCCAGACCTTCACGCCAGAACCGCAGCCCGACGACGCCATCAACGTGGCGGGCCCGGCCGGCGGTTGGGACTCATCGCCGGCACAGGCAGGCGCGGCAAAGCCCGCGGCCAAGCCGGTTTTGACCAAGCGCGCCGACCGCTAATCTGAAATCATTCGCCACACTTGAAGGCGCGCGGCCGGCTGCGTCAAAAAAGCCGTTGCAAGCGGATTCTTTAGTCCCTCCCATGGTCGATTTCGGATATGCAGGGGCGCGGCATTTGACCCTCGTTCGCGCCCATCCCGTGCGGACGAATCCCACTTGCTCGATCAGAAATCTTGCCGTGAGCGGTTTCGGCCAGCTTCAAGGCTAAAATCCAAGAAGCAAACGCGCGTGCAGCTTTACCTTCCAATCGCCGACATTCCGGTCAATGTTTTCCTCATCCTGGCGATGGGCGCGGCGGTCGGTTTCGTGTCCGGCATGTTCGGCATCGGTGGCGGATTTCTGATGACACCGCTGTTGATTTTTATCGGCATTGCGCCCGCGGTCGCAGTCGCCTCCGTCGCCAGCCACATCGCGGCCTCGTCGTTCTCCGGCGCCATCTCCTACTGGCGCCGCCGTGCCATCGATCCGGCGCTGGCGCTGGTGCTGTTGACCGGCGGCACTGTCGGCACCGCGCTCGGCGTCTGGACCTTCACGCTGCTGCGCTCGCTCGGCCAGCTCGACCTCATGATTGCGCTGTCCTACGTCGTTTTGCTGACCGCCGTCGGCGGCTTGATGTTCTGGGAAGGCCTGCGCGCGATCCTGCGGACGCGGCGCGGCATGGCGGTACCGATGCGCCGCTCCGGCAGCCATGGCTGGATCCATGGCTTGCCGCTGAAGATGCGCTTCAAGCGCTCCAAGATCTATCTGTCGGTGATCCCGGTCGTGGTGGTCGGCCTGATCATCGGCTTTATCGGCGCGGTGATGGGCATTGGCGGCGGCTTCATCCTGATCCCGATCATGATCTATCTGCTGCGGGTGCCGACCTCGACGGTGATCGGCACCTCGATGGTGCTGACGCTGGTCACCATGGTGTTTGCCACCATGCTGCACGCGGTCACCAACCATCTCGTCGATGCCGTGCTGGCGCTGATCCTGATGGTCGGCGGCGTGACCGGTGCGCAGTTCGGCGCCCGCGCCGGTCAGAGGATTCGCGGCGAACATCTGCGGCTGCTGCTCGGACTGCTGATTCTGGCGGTCGGCATCCGGTTTGCGATCGAACTGGTGATCCGTCCCGACGATCTCTTCACCATCCGGGAAACCGGAGGCGCCGGATGATCGCGCGTATCTCACCTGCGGTGGTCGGCCTTGGGCTGGGGCTGAGCGCGGCTTTCGCGCTATCGCCCGCGCATGCCGAGCGGCTGATCGTCTCGGTCTCGAACCACCGGGTGACGGTGACGCCGAACTATTCCGGCGAGGAGCTGGTGCTGTTCGGCTCGGTCGAAAAGGATGCAACCACGCCTTCGACCCGCACCAGTTACGATCTGGTGGTGACCGTCTCCGGACCGCGCGCGGACATGGTGACACGGCGCAAGGAACGTAAATTCGGCATCTGGATCAACACCGACTACCGGCAGTTTCTCGGCGTTCCGACCTATCTGGCGTTGTTCGCCAATCGGCCGTTCGACGCCATCGCTTCGCCGGAAGTGCAGCGGCGCCAACAGCTCGGCCTCAACAATGTGCTGCTCACCCAGCGCGTCGGACCTGATTATGCCGACGTGGTGCCGAACGACGCGTTCCGCAGCGCCTTTGTGCGGCTGCGCTCCGAACATGGCCTCTATCGCGAGGCGACTTCGGCCGTGACATTCTTGACGCCGACATTGTTTCGCACCGGCATTCCGCTGCCCGCCGAAGTGCCGATCGGCACCTACGACGTCGAAATCAAACTGTTTTCCGATGGCGCCTTGGTGACGCGGGCCGAATCGGCGTTCGAAATCGTCAAGGTCGGCTTCGAACAGTTCGTCGCCAACACCGCGCGGCAGAACGGCTTGGTCTATGGATTGGTCACGGCCTTCATGGCGATGATGACCGGCTGGATGGCCTCGATCGTGTTTCGCAAGGATTAGGATTTTCCGAAAAAAATCCCGATCGCCATTGCGACCACGCTGAGCAGCATCGCCGCGGTCGAGAGCCAGCCCAGCCAATATGGCGGCCCGCCGATCACAAAACGCCCCATCACCTCCTTGCGACGCGCCATGATCATCAGCAGCACCATCACCGGGACGGCGAGCACGCCGTTGACCACCGCACTCCAGTACAGCGCCGAGATCGGATTGATCGAGGTGAAGTTGAGCGCGATCCCGATTGCTGCCGACAGCGCCAGCACCGCATAGAACGCAACCGCCTCCTTCGGCTTGCGCGCGAGCCCGACCGGCCATTTCCGCCCCTCTCCCACGGCGTAGGCGGTGGCCCCCGCGAGCACCGGAATGGCCAACAGTCCGGTGCCGACGATGCCCAGCGCAAAAATCACTTCCGCGAATGTTCCGGCGATCGGGCGCAGCGCTTCGGCCGCTTGCGCCGAGGTCTGGATATCGGTTTTGCCGGCGGCATGCAGCGTCGCCGCCGCGGTGACGATGATCGACAGCGCGATCAGGTTCGAGAATGCCATGCCGACGACTGTGTCGGCGCGAATGCGATGAAATTCCTTTTGCGCGCCATATTGCCGCTCGATCAGGGGATGCTTGGTGAGATCGACACGCTGATCCTCGGCTTCCTGCGACGCCTGCCAGAAAAACAGATAGGGCGAGATCGTAGTGCCGAAAATGGCGACGATGGTGGTGAAATAGTCCGCATTCCAGGTGAGCCGCGGCACAAGAACACCAGCCAGCGCCTCGCCCCAGGAAATGTGCGCAAAGGCGAGCGCCCCGACATAGGCGAACAGGCTGAGCGTCAGCCATTTCAGCACCGACACGTAGCGCTTATAGTCGAGAAAGATCTGCGCGACCACCGAGGTAACCCCGAACGCCACCACGTAAATAATGCCGGGCCCGCCGATCAGGAGTTTTGTGGCATCCGCCATCGCGCCCAGATCAGCCGCGATGTTGATGGTGTTGGCGATGAACAGCAGCGTTACCACCACGTTGAGCAGCAGCACCGAATAATGCCGGCACACATTGCCGGCAATGCCGTGGCCGGTGACCCGGCCCACCCTTGCCGAGATTTCCTGGATCGCCGTCATCAACGGAAACGTCAGCAGCATGGTCCAGCCGATGCCGTAGCCGAGCTGCGCGCCGGCCTGGCTATAGGTGCCGATGCCGGACGGATCGTCGTCGGAGGCGCCGGTAATCAATCCCGGTCCGAGCGCTTTGAGAAACGCGCGGACGTGAAACGGCTGGCGGGCCCCGGTCTTCAGTGCCGGCTTTTGGCCGCTGGACTTCTGATGATTCTTGTTGTTGCTCTTGCGATTGGTCTTTTTGCGATTTGTCATGCCCAAGTCCAGCCGCCGCGACAACGATCCCGACAGGTTTCGGTTCCGGGCCGCGAACTTGCCTGAGGGCGCCCGGCGCGGCAAGCAAACCAGGCGGGGAGGCACGACGGCGCACGCGGCTTTGGCGCGAAGGCTAGTTGGCGGCCGGTCCCACCCAGTTCGCGCGGGATCGGATCACGGCTGTGAACGCATCCACCAGCGGCGTCGAGCGGCCATAGGCGATCGCCAGTTCGTATTCGACCGGCGTGCCTATTCCGGTGAGATCGCGAAATACGACGCCGGGCCGGTTGGCGGTTGCGATGATGCGGGTAACGAGCCCGACCCCCATGCCGCCGGCCACAAGACTGGCGATGGTGTCCATCTGCGAGGCTTGCTGGCCGACCCGCGGCACGAAACCGGCCTGCGCGCAGGCGGTAAGCACGCGTTCGTGCAGGCCCGGCCCCTGCCGCGCCGGAAAAATGATCCAGTCTTCGGACGCCAGATCCGACAGCGAGATCGATTGAAGTTGGGCGAGCGGATGGTTTTCGGGAAGTGCCGCGACCATCTGGTTTTTCGCCAGCACCTCGACACTCAGTCCGTCGGCATCGCGAAGCGGAGGAATCACGAAGCCAACGTCGGCTTCATCGGTCTGGATTTTGGTGACCTGCTGCGCGGTCTGCGCTTCCGTGAGTATCAATTCGACCTCTGGATATTGTTCGCGAAACGCGCGCAGGATGGCCGGCAGGATTTCCCGGGCTGCGCTCGCCACAAATGTCACCCGCAGCGCGCCGCTCAGGCCCGCTCCGGCGCGGCGTGCCGCGGCTACCGCGCGCTCCGCCTGCATCACTGTGCGTTTGCATTCCTCGAGAAATACCCGGCCCGCCGGCGTCAGGCGCGCGATACGATTGGTGCGCTCGATCAGCAGTGTTCCCAGTTCTTCCTCGATCTGTTTGATCGTGACCGTGAGCGGCGGCTGCGCCATGTGCAAACGATCGGCGGCGCGGCGAAAACTGAGTTCTTCTGCAACGGCGATAAACTGTCGAAACTGACGCAACTCGATCATGCCCTGGCCCGACGTCCCCCATTTCCGTTGTGAACAGGGTATCGGATCAAGGCAAAAAACACGAACGAATTCAGGTTCGCGAGCAGGCGACGCGCCGGTCCGGATCGCTCGAGGAAAATGAAAGCCCCCACCCCCGCCCTCCGCCGCACGCGGGGTTAGGGTGGGGGGGCACTTTTTGGCCGGCTCGGTTCAGGCGGCCGGGCTTGCCTTGCTCAGATAACCGTCAATTTCTTCACCGGCGTGGGATCGAGGTTGAAGATGCGCGCCGCGTTCAGCCCGAGAATGTTGCGCTTGGCCTGTTCGGTCAAAAACGGCAGATCGCAGATTTCCTGCGGCAGGTCGAAATCGAAATGCGGCCAGTCCGATGCGAACATCAGCTGGGTTTCGGCCTTGATCATCTCGAAGGTATTTTCCAGCGCCCTCGGATGCGTCGTCTCCATCGGCTGGGTCGTATAAAAACAATTCTGGTTCATGTACTCGCTGGGCATGCGTCTGAGCTGCGGAGCCTCGGAGGGGCGCATCAGATACTGGTCGTCGAGCCGCTGCATCAGGAAGGGCACCCACGCCAATCCGCTTTCGACCCACAGCGTCCTGAGTTTCGGGAAGCGCTCGGGAATCCCGTTCAGCACCCAGTTCGTCATATGGACCATGTTGCACCAGACAAAGCCCAGCGCGTGCATGCCGAGAAACCGGTTCACGGTCGCCAGCGAAGGATCCTGCCAGTGATAGCCGGCGTGAAACGCCAGCGGCTTGCCGCGCTCCTCGATCATGGAATAGAGGCGCATATAGTCGTTGTGGTGCACCGGCTTGTTGCGGGTGCTCGTTACACAGAAGCCGATCACGCCCTTTTTGTCGCCCAGTTCCTCGACGGTCCGCTCGGCCTCTTCGGGCGTATTGAACGGCAGATAGATCAGGGATTTTATCCGGTCGTCCCCGGACAGAATGCGATCGATCAGCCAGCGATTATAGGCGCCGCCGAGCCAGACTTCCATTTCCGGCTGGGGGTGCATGCCGAGAAACAGCATCGGCGTCGGAAACACCACCATGTTGTCGATGCCGAGCGAATCCATCGCCCGGCGCGTCAAGATGACGTCGCGATGGACATCGGTTTCCTCGACGATTTCCCGCTGACCATCCTGATGCGGGATACGTCCACCGACCGACTGGTAGCGCAGCCCGAGGTCGCCGTTCAACCCATAGGGCGGTGCGCCGAGCCGCTCCGCCTGAAATCGCATCGCGTTATCGCGGACCACGGGATCCTCGATGTAGGTGACGATCTCCTTCCAGGACACCGTCTCGACGTGGTGGGCGTCGATGTCGCAAACGAACCAGTCCTGCAGACCGCGCTTGAGCGCGTTGCGCCTGGCATGGGCGAGGATGTCGCGGGTGTCGGTATGAACGTCGATCTGTTGTACCGGCGAATATTGCGGTCCGAACTTGCCTTGAATATTCATGATGTTTCTTTCGCGAAATAGGTGTCCTCGTCCGGGCGCCGCCGATACCAGAGTGCCAGTTCCATCGGGCCGAGATGCAGCGCGCGCAGCATTTCGGAAACCGCCGATAGCAATTCGGTGGGCGTCATCTCGCTGTCGCGGGTCCCCGCGATCGGCGGAAAGGTCCGTTCTTCGCCGTCCGATTTCGCGACATAGAGGCGGATCGCCGCTGTCAGGATTTGCGCGACGGCTTCATCCGAAACGCGCGACGCCTCGCCCTTCTCGACCAGTTCGCGCGAGGCACGCAGCAATTCCGGCGCGGCGGAATCGATCCAGCCATAAAGATCGTTTCTGCGGTCGCGTTCAGACGCTGACATGGATCTCTCCGTCCCGGATCGTCAGTTCGGCCTTGCGCAGCCGCACCCGGCTGTTGCCCTGATGAAATCCGCTTCTGATGCTGAATTCGTAGCCGTGCCACGGGCAGACGATGTGGCTCTCGGCTTCGTCATAGGCTTGCGACCGCGTAGTCTTGTCGCTCGCGACCGGCTCGAGCACGCGCTTCATGATGCGGCCCTGGCAGACCGGGCCGGCGCGGTGCGCGCATCGGTTATGCCAGGCGTAGAATTCATCCCCGATCCGAAAGACGCCGACTTCCTTGTCCCCGCACACGACGACCTTGCGATCGCCATCGGCGTAATCGTCGACGTTGCCAGCCATGTACTCGGCCATGCGCCTCCTCCAATTTCTTTTTGCCGCAAGCGAGCGGAGCTACCGGTCGCCGGTCCAGCTACCGCCGATCAGCATCGGTATTTGGCGTGCCATCATCGGCGGCGCTTGGTCGAGCCGCCAATACTAAATTTGGATGGAGCGATAGCTGGCGTGTATCGCGAGCAAGCCATGCCTCACGATACGCCATCACCGACGCATTGCATGTTGCGACAGCGCAACAACGACCGAAGCCGAACCGTCATTCGTTCGCATGAGGACAGACCCTTTTGAAATCAATTACCATGAATGAGCTGAGTGCAGCGCCACAAGCTGGCACCAGACATCCAGAGGTCGTTCAATGCCCGCCTCCCAGGCAAGCGAGAAAACCGATTCGAGAGCTGTGGGCCGGATGGCGAGCGCGCCGATTCCATCCGGCGACTACGACAGCGATGTCGGTGCCTTCTCGAAATTCTGGCTTCAAGGTCTTTCGTACCTTGATGGACTTCCGGATCGGGCCAAACGAAGCGAAACCGAGCAGGCAGACGCCGCGGCGTCACTTTCGCAAGCGCGGCAGGCGCGTTGCAGTTTTCTTGGCGCCCATGTGGGGCGGGTCTATCGGGGCCTTACTGACGGGTTGCGTTCATTCCGCAGGATTGAAGAATTGGCGGTGCTGGCGGGCGAGAAGATCCCAGGTCTTTGCCCGACGTCCCTGCGCCTCACCAGGGAAGCCAGTCGCGTTCAAGCCGAGAAGGACGGTCACGAGATCGATCAGGGATTGTTTTTCAACTACGTGCTTGGCGATGAAGCATG
>WNFO01016524.1_pt1 | contig 11720 bp, 6 predicted proteins | sample 5400251 | NCBI WGS metagenome assembly WNFO01 (sample SAMN13153354, study PRJNA577476) | soil metagenome | isolation source: 100 cm saprolite under Madrone tree | place: USA:California | collected 2016-06-14
TGTTCAGCAGCCGTTTGACCCGGGCGAATGCCGCATACCAGAAAGGTACAGCGGCGCCGTAGAGCACGGCGCAGGTCGAAGGACTGAGATAGCCGTCAGGGATGTGCATGCGCTAACAGGCCGCACCGGCGACAAACGAAGCGTTCCAAATCGCCAGAGTAGCACATTTGTAGCCTTCGTGTTACGGGGACTGAGCGGATCCGGAAACGCGGCGGAGGCTATGTCGGAGGCGTTCCCCATGATGAGGATGACTGGGGCCGGTTAGCCGTCGGCACTATTGTGGGTATCCATCTTCCAACCCTGCGACACAATCCTTCGACTTACGAACTGCTTCCCTTCGCGCACCAAACTGATGGCTTTGAGGAGCTCCAGTCCCGCATCGGTCTTGGCGACATATCCGTGACCGCCCACGTTCAGCGCATCTTTCACCATTTGCAAGGAATCGTGCTGGCTCAGGAAGATGATCCTTGATTTTGGCGAGACGCGGCGGATTCGTCGCGCAGCTTCGATGCCGCTGATTCCGGGCAGGCTGATGTCCATAAGGATCAGATCCGGTTGAAACTCTTCCGCTTTCTGCACCGCCTGCTCACCGTCTGCGGTCTCACAAACTACATTCAAAATGGGGTCGCCGGAAAGGAGTGCGCAGACAGCCCGTCTGACCACAGGATGATCCTCGACAACAAGAACGCGAATTACCGACATTTCAGACATTTCAGACATTCGACGAAGGCCGCACCCAACCAGCGATTCTATCGCACCTTGCCGCCCTCATCGATACATGACAATGTGTATTCCAGATACGGGAAAGCTTGTATTGACTTCAAATGTATTCAAGAAACAAGTGAACATTCTTCCTACGGTTCATTCCTTACGCCCGTCAGTAGAGACGGCACGTCTCGCAAAAAGACGCCACATTCGACTCGTGAGCACCGCGGCGGGGAGGGCGGACGCCTGCACATACGCCGGCAGCCTAGTGACGATTTATCACCGCTTCCACCAGGTCGCCCAGTTGCTGCGCGGTAAACTGGTTGCCCTCGAGGTTCGCGGCCAGTTCCCCATGGCGATCGATGATGACGGTGTGCAGGGAATGAGTCATTAAACCTTCGTCCGTCCACGCCTCTACGCCAAACCTGCTGCACACTTGCCTGACGTCCGGTAGCGGCCCGGTGAGAAAGTGCCAGGTACGAGCATCAGCCTTCCACGATTTGGCGGCATCGGCCAGAATTTCGGGTTGATCGTGTACTGGATCGAAACTAACCGTCAGCAGCACTAAATCGCGTCCCATGCGATCGGCGAAATGCTTTTGCAGGTTGGCAAAGTTGTTGGCCAGGCGGAAACAGAATTGCGGTAAGGCACAGCGAGTGTAGATAAAGTTGATGGCCACAACCTTGCCTGCGAATTGGCGCAGGGTGACCGGCTGCCGGTTCTGGTCTACCAATTTGAAATCCGGCACGGAGTCCCCGACGGACAGGGCCTTGGTTGTGGATGCAGCGGGCGCAACCAAGGCTTGCAGATTCTTCAACTGATGGGCCGTAAACGGATCCTGCTCCGCACTCTCGAATTTGCGGACGCGAATATTTTCGGCATCCAACGAATCCTGGCCTGGCACCAACGTGAAGTCGACCATCATCCCCGGTCGCAGGCTCATCAAGGCTTTGGGATCGCGCACAGAAAACGGCATGACCATCGCATCCATGTAGCCGGGAATTGTCTGGCAGGACACAACCAGAGTCTGATGAGGCATGTCGACGTTGACAACCAGACCAGCCGCAGAATATCGCTGCGCGGCCCATCCCTCGCTCGTCCAGAGCAGACTCGCTGCGAAAGCAAGCAAAATCAGCAATGCCCTGTGTTTTCTCATTCTCGCATCATTCCCTAATGCCAATGCGCTGCTACCGGCTTGCGTTCTGGGTTCGACCACCGCTGGACTCAGATTCCCGCTTCGCCCCTCCCAGCCGGAAGGACTTCCGATCGAGCTTAGTGTAGTCCTTAGCCAACTCCTTGATCTCGATGAACTGGTTCTTGCCCACGTTCAGGAAAGTCTGGCGCGTGTTGCTGGTTGGCCACCAGACTTCCAGGTTCGTGATGCGCGCGGACTTGCCCAGCCCGATGTGCTGTTCCAGCGGCGATGCGCCAAAAGAGCCGCCACTGCTTACCGTGCGGTAAATTGAGCGTGTCCCCTGGCCTTCATTTTCCACTGTCACCGTGATGCGCACGCCGATGGCTGCCCGATTCGTCTTCACGCCGACTAGCCGGACGTTGATCCAGTCATTGTTGCTCCCGGGATTTTCGAAAAAGCGGAACGCGTGACTATCTCCAGGCGTGGCGCCCCCGATAACGGTCAAAATATCCTCGTCACCGTCGCGATCCATGTCGGCGAAGGCAACGCCGTGTCCTTTGTGCAGTTCGCCGGTGCCAGCGGAGGCCGTAACATCGACGAAAGATTTCCCTTCCCGGTTGCGAAGCAACACGCTGGGGACCACGGCGGTGTACGGCGACGCCCCAGAACCCAGGTAAATATCGAGGAACCCGTCGTTATCGATGTCCCCGAAATTAGAGCCCATGGGCATGAAGATGCGGTCGAGGCCGACTTCCTTCGACACGTCCTTAAAAGTTCCGTTGCGTTGGTTCTTATACAGTTTCAGGCTTTCGGCATTTGTCGCAAGCCCGAGATAACTGCGCATGACCTCGTCGCTCGATCCGGCGTAGCTGCTCACGAACAGATCGGGCCAGCCATCGTTGTCGTAGTCGAAAAACCACGCGGGAAAGCTGGCCCACGGATCCTGCACGCCAGCGAGGCCGCCAACCTCAGTGAATGTGCGGTCGTGATTGTTGTGATACAGAAAGTTGTTGCCGTTGTAGTTGGAAAGATAGAAGTCTACATACCCGTCATTGTCGTAATCTCCCGCAACTACTGCCTTGGTGAACGCAGTGCGGTCTACACCCGCTGAATGCGCGATGTCCTCGAAGGTCCCATCGCCCTTGTTCCGGAAAAGCTGGGCCGGACCACTCTCGCTGCCCACGAACAGGTCGATGAAACCGTCGTTATCGATGTCGGCCCACGCTCCCGCCTGGGTTGCGTTCGCCACGGCGGCGAGACCGCTCTCACGGGTAACATCGGTAAAAGTTCCGTCGCAATGGCCTTGCAGGAGCGACATCCGCTGGGGAAACTCCCATCCGCCGCGCAGTACCAGAATGTCCAGGCATCCATCATTGTTGTAGTCGGCCTGGATCAGGTTTAGTCCGCCAAGTTGATCGGCGAGTCCGGATTTCGTGGACTGGTCTGTGAATGTTCCGTCTCCATTATTGTGGAAATAGTGCATGGGCTCGCACACCCCCACGCTCGAGGTGGCCACGTCCAGCAGTCCGTTGCTTTCGAAATCGTCCACAATGATTCCGCCCGCCATGGAAAACGTATTCATCCCGAGCATGGGAGCCACATCCACAAACCGGCCGACCTCTTCTTTTGATTCGAACGCCGTGGCCGGAATCAGATATTTCGCCGGAACCCCGGCGGGATAGCTTCCCAAAGTCAGATAAGCCATATTCAAGAGCCATTTCACTTCCTGATCGTCCGGCTTCTGCTCAAGATACTTCAGGAAATATTCGATCGCTTTTTGGGAGTCCGCTGTGTCTTGATACTTCGAACTGGCACGTGGAGGAAAGATGCATCGGTCGCGGGGATTGCGATAGGCGTCATTCTCCATTTCAGACTTATGCAAATAAGCGATTCCCAGCGCCTCCAGAAACTTGGGGATTGCCGCTGGCACAGCGTCGGCTGCGATCTGGTACGCGGCCTGCCATTGCCCGATCGCCTTATCCATGTTTCCCTGGTAGGCCTCGATTTGAGCCAGCGAATGATGCTCTCCTAGTGCATCGTAAGGATGCAGTTCCGCATCGGCGGCAGACAGGCGTTTCCCCAACTGCTCGGTGGCCACGGCGAGCGACTGCTTCCGCGCCTCGCAGATGGCATGCAAATCCTGTTGCCACCCGGCGGGCTTGGGCAGGGCAGTGAAGACAGCATCCGCATCGTTGAGGCCGCCCACATTCAGCGCGTAGCGCACGCTGCCTCGGGCCGCCGTGGAAAGGGTCGGACGCGAGCTGTGGCTGTTCGCCGTGTCCGAGGGAGATAGCACTTTGAGGATGGCGTAGCCCTCGGAAATCTTGACGACGCCGGTGATTTGGCCAGGCCCGATTCCTTTTAATGCGTCGCGCAACTCTGCCCGCAGAGTCCCCGGACTTAGCGTTCCCAGGTAACCGCCAGTTGCCGCGCTTGGGTCAACGGATTTTTGTTTTGCCAGAACCGTAAAATCCACTTCGCTCTTAAGCTGTTGCAGAATCCGCTCGGCTTCGGTTGAAGATTCCACCACGATGATTTGTACGTTGATCTCGCCCGATTTGTCTCCCTGCCAGGCCGCGGTGATCGGAGAGATCAACAGCGCGCACACAAAGGTTGCCACCAATCGCCACCGGAATTTCCCCGAGCATTTCATCGCAAAGAAGTTTCGCATCTTGTCCGAGGCGTCATCCTGAGAGGACTGCTTCAAACTGCGACAGTTCTTTATTACTTCCACTTACCTTGACCTTCGACAATCGTGATGTAGCGATCGATCGGCAGATCAGTGAAGCGTTCCTTCGCGTCGCTGGGCTGCGGCCAGGCCACTTCCAGCCAATCGATTTTCGTGTTTTTCGCCATGCCCAGCACCAGGCGCGGATCATGCGAGGACAGATAGCTTCCGCCGCCAACCTTTACCCGGGTCCGCTTCAGATCTCCGGCCTGATAGGTGACGCGCGCGCCGATTCCGTCCGGATTAGATTTTTTTCCTACAAGACTCACTCCGAGCCAGTGGTTCTGGGTACCGACCTGGTTGCGAAGCAATAGAGGCGCTGCGTCATTCACGGACACCAGGACGTCCAGCGCGCCATCGTTATCGAAGTCGCCGACAGCCATGCCTCGAGCAGAAAGAGGCTTCGCAAATACGGGACCGCTTTGCGCACTCACGTTCTGAAATTCCTTGCCGGTGTTGTGGAACAGCATCAGTGGCTCGCGGTAGGTCACGCCGGGGTGCAGAGTTTCGATCAGATCATCCGGATTTCCGTTCGCCAGAAACAGATCCAGGTTGCCATCGTTGTCGTAGTCAAAGAACTTCAATCCCCAGCCGCTCATCATTTTGGTCGCTTTCGCAATGCCGGTGGGCGAGGCCATATCGTCGAAGGTTTCGTCGTGGTTGTTCTGATAGATCGAGTACATCTCGCCGTCGATGTTGGCCACGAACAGGTCCATCCACCCATCTTGGTTGAAGTCAGCGGCATCCACTCCCATGCCGGAACGGGCCCGGCCCTCGGCGCTATAGGCCACGCCGGCCTGGTCAGCGATTTGATCAAAATGACCATCGCCCCGGTTGACGAACAGGAAGTTAGCTACGGTGTCGTTGCCGACGAACAGATCCATTCTCCCGTCGTTGTTGATGTCGGCGGCGACCACTCCCCACGCTGTGCCGGGATATTTCGCGATGCCGGACGGCTTGCTGACATCGGTGAAGGTGCTGTCGCCGTTGTTGTGAAAGAGCCAACTGGCCATCGGCCCATAGAGCCGTGGGATGCAGTACTCAGGCTTTCCTCCCGCGCCGCAGGGGCGATTCTTGGCTTTGTCAAAATCTACAAAGCGGCAAACGAAGAGATCGAGGCGGCCGTCGTTGTCATAGTCGAACCAGACCGCGCTTGAGGCCCAGCCCGGGGCCGCCACACCGGCTTTCTCCGTTACATCCGTGAAAGTCCCATCTCCGTTGTTGTGGTAGAGGATGCTCCGCCCGTATTGGGTGACGTAGAGGTCAGGAAAGCCGTCGCCGTCGTAGTCGCCGACTGCCACACCTTGGCCATAGCCACCACCGGCGACGCCTGCTTTTTCGGTGACATCGGAGAACGTACCATCGCGATTGTTGCGGTAGAGAGCGTTGCGCAGGGGCGGGTCAGGACTCAGAAAGTCGCACTTGCCGCTGTTAACCAGGTAAATGTCCATCCAGCCGTCGTTGTCGTAGTCGACGAATGCACATCCGGCGCCGGTGGTTTCGGGCAGGTACTTCTCGAGCGATTTTCCTGCGGTGTGCGTCCACAGGATGCCGCTGGCAGAAGACGAAATCTCTGCAAACGCATAAACCGGATCGGGCAAGGCATCGGCGAAGCGCGATAATCCTGTGCAAACCAGGCTGCCAGCCATCCCCCACAGAAACTGGCGGCGGGAACACCCAATCGAGCCACGGGTTTGACGCGAGATCAGCTTGTTCAAATCCGTGAAACCGTGTGCCCATGACCAAATGAGGATGAAATCACCCACCGCCCGACGCGTGCTCAGTTCGGATTCTCCTGCGGTGACCCCGGCTGCGGCTCCGCACCCGGACCGTTCTGCTCGGTCATCTTCCGGTGAATGGCGAATTCCCTGTCGGCATCGGTCTGGCGCCCGCCGCGCCGGTACGCTACCGCGAGACTGTAGTGCGCGGTGGGATTCTGTGGTTCCAGCTTGACCGCAGTTTCAAGCGGAGGAATCGCTTCAGAATACTTTTTGACCGAAACCAGCGACGTGCCCAGATCGAGGAAGGCATCGCCAAAACCGGCATCGAGTTTCGCCGCCCGGGAAAAGTGCTGGATGGCCTCGTCCCACTGCTGGTTCTGCCGCGCCAGTGCGCCCAGCACATATTCCGCGCCGGCGTTGGATGGATCGATCTCCAGCTCCTGCTGGAACTCAGCCTTGGCTTGTTCCGCAACTGCCGGACTGAAATCGGGCTTGGAGAGCAGAATCCGCCCCAGCTTGTAGTGGATGCCCGGCATGCGCGGGTTTTCCTTTCCCTGCACTTCGAGCGCTTCTGCGTTCAGCTGATGTGCCTGCGGAGAAGCCGGGGCGGTAGTGGCCAACTCCAGCGAGGCCCGAGTCGAAAGGTCGGAATAAGTATGGACCGCAAGATAAAGGACGTCCGGATCGCGGGGAAATTCACGGTTCAGAAAACGCAGGAAATCGACCGCAGCTTCGGTCTCGCCGGTAGCCATGGCACAACGCACGCCTGCGAAGCCGGCGTCACGCTTCGATGCCGGATCCACGCCGTGCTGGGCGGCTTTCTTCAGCGCGGGAAGCGCCTCCTTGCAGTGTCCTGTTTTTGCCAGATTCACCGCTTGCTTCGCGGAGGATGCCGCATCAGGCGTTGGCGGCGTCTTCCTGGCAACCGCCTTTTCGGCAAGCGTTTTTTCGGTAACCTGGGCGTGGGATGCTACGCAGAGAAATCCAAAGACAAGAAAGAGAAGCAGAGGAGCGAGCGCCGGATGGAAGTATCTGGGCATAAAAAAACAGGCAGGCGCCGAAGCAGCGCCTGCCCAATCATACAACGGTCAAAAGTGGAATTTCAGAGCGAACTGAATGTTTCGTTCTCCTTGTCCGGTGGTGATCTGGCCAAAGGTTGAGCCCAACAACATGTTTGGCGCATTCAGAATCGGATGGTTGAACAGATTGATGAACTCCGAGCGGAACTCGAATCCTTTGTTTTCACTGATGGCGAATTCCTTGTGCACACCCAAGTCAACCTGAGCCAGCGTAGGTCCGCGAACTGAACCATTGTGGCAATCGCCGAAGGTGTTCAACCCAGGCACCGTGAACGCGCCCGGAGCAACCCATTGAATGCCGGTTTGCGATCCGGTGAGATGGGTCTTTGGATAGCTGGGCGCGCCGCCGCAGTCCGGTCGAGCGAACCCGAACGGACCGTTGCCGCCGGTTCCAGAGTTGTCAAAGAACGCTAGCCCTGCGGTCATCGCGTTCCCACTGTGAACGGTAATAATCGGACTAACTTCCCAACCACCCACAACTGCATTCGCCACGCGATTCATGTTCGCGCCCATCTTCTTGCCGTGGCCGAAGGGAAGCTGGTAGTTGGCATAGGCAGAAAGGATATGGGTTTGGTCGAAGTAGCAGGGTCCCCATTCCGCCTTGCGATCGTAGATGTTCTGCCAGAACGACGCCGGCAGACTGGTCTGCGTGCCGCCCCAGCCACCACCGAAGTATCCGGTAGCGTCGGTCATGCACTTTGAGTAGGTGTATGCCACCTGGCCCTGCAGACCATTCGAGAAACGTTTTTGCAAGACTGCCTGCAGTGCGTTGTAGGCCTGGTTGGAGGCGGAGAAAGTAGCCAGAGCGGCCGGCAACCCGGTGAATTTAGCGCCGCCGCTGATCTCATCCCTGAGGGCGGGATTTCCCGCAAAAAATGGTCCGGGGGTCCCAACGCAGGGAGAGGGCGGAGTCGTAGGCGGGCAAGAACCCGGGGCAGCCAAAATACGCTGGGTAATAATCTCTGGCACCACCAGGTGAGCGCCGCGCTGGCCGACGTATCCGACCTGGAAGGTCATATCGTGGGTCAGCTGTTGCTGGACTGAAAGGTTCCATTGCTGCACGCTGGCCGGCCTGAGGTTCGGATCCCAGGGAAAGATTCTCACGCCGTTGTAGCAAGCCAGATCGGCCCCGGCGCAAAGAGGAGCAGGCGCCCCGAAGCCAGCCGTGGCGTTGCTTTTGGTGACTGAGGAGACGGCTGGAACGAATGGCCGGTTCTGGCTCATGCGAAGGTTGGAGCCCATCCCTTCCATGTAGGAAGAGACCGAGTAAGCGGCACGAACCACCCCTTTTCCCGCCAGAAAACCAGGGGTCCAGGCGAATCCAATTCGCGGCTGGTAGTTGCCGATGCCGTTGTAGGAGTTGACCAGCGCGCGGCTGTTGCCGCCCTGCCCGGCAACTTCGATCGCCCCGGTGAACAATCCGAAATTCACCATACGGTTATGAATTTCCGTCCAGGGAGTGTGATCCTCATAGCGCAGGCCGATGTTGACGGTCAGGTTGCTGGTGACGCGCCAGTCGTCCTGGACGTAGGCGGCATAGGTATCGCCGCGCATGCCCCATTCCTGACCAGCGCCCTGGCGTGCTCCCGTGGACACCAGACCCAGCCAGAAGTTGGCGGCATCCGACAGCGTCTGATCATTGGCGAAGTTCAAATGCCCCAGCACGCCGTCGTTTCCGGAGTACGCCGAATTTTCCCGCATACGCCAGTACTGGAAGCCGAGGTGAATGATATGACGGCCGCGGGTCCAGATCAGGCCTTCTGAAAGCTGCAAAGTCCCGTCCCCGAAATGCTGTTCGACGTCTTGCGTACCCAGGTTCAGGGCAGCATTAGCGAAGTTCAAACCCAAAATCCCAGGCGCCTGAGCGTTGCCACCGGCGATGCCGAGACTCTCGGAGAAGTTCCCCAGCCCCAGATCGGTATAACCAGAACTGAAGCGTACGTGGTTAATGCCAACCCGAAGGTCGTTCAATAGACTCGGATTGAAGCTGTGCGTCCAGGCGATGGAGACGTTTTCCCCGGGCTGCTCCGAGACATCCGGATTGGCCCGCGCCCCCAGCACAAACGTCTGGGTGAATGGATTGGACACGTGGAACTGTGAGTAACGGCCAAACACGTGATCCTTTTGTGAAAGGTTGAAATCAATCTTGATGTCGCCCTGATTGTTGTTGAGCTGATTTCCCACACCGCCGCTGAGGTTGGCGCCCACAGCGGTATCCACCTGGGCATGGGGATATTGAGATGAGGCAAATAGCGCGGCAGCCACAGGATTGATGGTGAATCCCGCGTTAGCCAGATTGTTGAAGGGAATAATCGCATTCGTGGTCGGGTTATGCAGCTGAGTAGTTCCCTTTCCGCCTGTGCAAGTTCCTGTGCCGTCAAAGGCCCCGCCCGCCTCGGTGCACAGTTGACCGAAGTTCCCGGCGCGTTCGCTATCGGTAAAAACCTGGTACCGGGTGGTGGTCTGGGGGTGATCGAAGCGCTGCCCCTGATAGTCGGCGAAGAAGAACAGCTTGTCCTTTACGATCGGGCCGCCGATAGTGGCGCCAAACATGTTCCAGCGCAGCTGCGGCTTTTTGCCCACGCCGTTGGGTTCCTGCACCAGCGGGTTCGGGTTCGCGGCTCCGATGGTCAAGCCGTTTTGCCAGGTATTCGCATTCAGGATGTCATTACGGAAGAACTCAAAGGCCGAACCGTGAAACCTGTTTGATCCGGACTTGATGGTGGTGTTGACGATGCCACCCTGATACTGGCCGAATTCCGCCGACGCATTCTGCGTGATGAGGTTGAATTCCTGGATCGCGTCCACGCTGGGCTGGTAGGCAACCTCATTGTTGATGTTCTCCTGGTTGTCCACGCCATCAAGCAGAAACGAGTTGGCCTGCTCGCGGTTGCCGTTGATGTAAGGGCGGCCGGAAGTTGTCATCGACTGGGCTTGCGTCAGCCCCTGAGGATTGACCGTCGTGACCCCAGGCGCGAGCAGCGTCAATTGAATATAGTTGCGCGAGGCCAGTGGCAGGCTTTCGTTGGTCTTGGAGTCGATGATGGTGCTGATCTCAGTGCTCTGCGTCTGCAGCAGGGGCGCAGCGCTCGTCACCTCGACCGTCTCCGAGACCTGGCCCACTTTCATCTGCACGTCAATGCGCGCCGTCTGGTTGAGCACCAGGGTAAAGGCGGAAACCGCCGCCGTCTGGAAGCCCTTGGCTGCGACCTTGACCTCGTAGTTTCCGACTGGAACCCGGGGCAAGCTGTAGGCGCCGGTATCGTTAGTGGTGGCGATCCACGGGACTCCCCGGTCAACATCGTTAGCGGTCACGGTGGCTCCCGGTATAGGAGCGCCGCTCGGATCCGTGACCGTTCCCACGATGGCGGCGGTCACCTGCTGGCTCCACGCAGTTTGCGCCGCGAAACCAACAACCACGGCCAGCATCAAAAGTCCCAGTCCAACTCTGACTGAATGTCGCATCACAAAACCTCCTGAAAGACGCTTCGGTCGATCTCCATCCCCACAGCGGCCCAAACCACGAAAAAAGGCAATGCAGATGCTATATAGCAGGCAAAATATGGAAGTCAAGAAAAAAATGCGACGGACCCCATTTATTTGCGGATCGACCTTGAAACACTCTATAGCAAACAGCCGGATATTGGGGCCGGTCGGTTATGAAAAATGGAAGCGGCGGGAGCAGGTCCTCCACGATTTGGTATATCGATTTTATCGATGATAGAGCCTGTCCTGCGTGGTATACCCGAGGGCATGCGAGCTTTTTCGCGAAAATACTATGCAATCAACTGGACTCCCTCACCAACCGATGGCATACTGACGCTATATAGCGGTATCGGGGAAGAAAATCAGTGTGGGGACATGGGCGGGTAAGAATATTGTTTTCTGTAATGTCCACTACGCTCTATAGCAGTGATTGACAGTTTGTTTGCTACGTGAACGGGATAGCTTGATGCCAACCACTCACAGCAACGGAACGCCAGCCTACAAGAGGATCCGGGCTGCAATCCTGAAACGCATCGATGCGGGGCAGTTGAAAGCCGGAGACCCGGTGGACTCCGAGCGCGAGCTGGCCAGAATTCACAAAGTGAGTCTCATGACGGCCCGGCACGCACTGGCGACGCTGGAAAAAGAAGGAACGGTGGAACGCCGCCGCGGCGCCGGAACTTTCGTTGCTCCCCCCAAAATTCATTTCAACAAGCTGATGAGTTATACCGAGCAAATGGCCAGCCGCGGCCTGGCGGCGTGCTCGCGCCTTCTGTGCAACAAGGTTGTGGACGGTGCTCCGGATATCGCCGCGCGGCTGGCTTTGCCGCTCAACAGCCGCATGATCAAAGTAGAACGCCTCCGGC
>WNFO01000222.1_pt2 | contig 11719 bp, 18 predicted proteins | sample 5400251 | NCBI WGS metagenome assembly WNFO01 (sample SAMN13153354, study PRJNA577476) | soil metagenome | isolation source: 100 cm saprolite under Madrone tree | place: USA:California | collected 2016-06-14
GAGCGATCCGTCCGAGACCGAACTTCGAAATTGAATTGAATTGAATCCGTTATGGACGTCGATGACTTTGACGACCGCTCGACATATAGTCTGTCGCCTGCAGATGAAAGCAGCTCGTCTGATGAAGAACAAGAAAACATCGAGCTTCCAGGGGCGGAGCTTCGGATAGAGGGTGACTTCAAGTGTGCAACACCCTTCCTTCACCCCTACCGTTGCATTAACATGATCATCGTCTCTAGCCGTTTAGTTCAGAATATCAGGCTGGCCGATTCATCCACATTCGGCGTCTTAGGCAAAGAGTGGGATCTTAACATTGGGGAGCAGGAAGTTGAGTTCCGGGATGACCTGAGGGCCGCGTCTGGTATTGGCAAAAGGCGGAGAAAGGTGTGGTATTGCCGTCGCCATTAAACAGGACCATTGGATGACTTAAACCTCTACCACAGCGTCATGGCCGGCGTGCAGGGGTGGTGCTATCTCAGCAAGTCAAAGCCCTCATCGGAGAGGGAAACCAAGCATACATCGACGGAAGGATACAGGAGAGCATTCAAATCATGCAAGAAGTTATTCGAATAGAGCCCCGAGCTATGTCGGCCTGGTCTGTGCTTGCCAACTGCCACCATGATCTCGGACAGCCTCAGAAGGCGCTGCAGCTACGCATAATGGGCGCCCATCTTCACCACGATGCAGAGGAGTGGGAGCGATTGGCCAAGGAATCGAAGTGCGCACATCAATTCTGCCGATAAATGTCCCAGTCGTGAGATGACCGCAGGGAGATGGACTTCAACCAACAAGCATTGTACTGCTATGGAAAAGTCCACAGTCTAGACCCGTCAAACCTTAATGCGCTGTGGGACCGAGCAGCGCTTGCCAAAGAGATTGGTGATAATCGAATAGTAAGCACTTCTTTACTTCTCATCTCCTCGGACTGAATCAATTTAAGGCAAAAAGTTCGCTGTTGACCTTGTTGAAACGAGTCCCACATGACTTGACCGTCCTCAAGGGACTTCGACCCCTCCTTATTGAACTCTCCGACTATAGTCTATGCGCGGAGCTTTATGAGTCTGCTTTCGCGCATTACTCGGCAACCTTCCCAGGAGGCCACGGTGTCAATACCGAAACGGGCCAAGAAGTCCCGGGGGGTGGGTATAGTCTAATGGAGATACTGGTCCTTGCAGATCTTTATAACACTATGGGGGGCCATGACAAGGCCATTCACGTCATACGAAGTGGATGTCGGTGGCTTCAAGGACGTGGCTCGCAAAAGTTATGGGACTCATGCGAAGATGACAGAGAATACGATGAGACAGATTGGAGGCTGGGAAGTGGGCGTGGGCGTGAGCTGGCCCCGGGAAAGTATCCCCTTGAGGTGAATGCACGACATCGGCTGGCTGTCGCAAGAATTAAGATGGGTGACATTGAGGAGGGTATGGTGTGTAATCTTATTATTCCAGCAAGACCCTAAGTGTTGATTAAAAGACAGGCGCATGCTAGTATTGTTTTAAGCCAGGATGTTATCGACTATGCTCCCTTGTTCGTTGAAATCGCGGATGCATACGTCGATCAAGAGATGTACGCGCAAGCGAGGCCCATATACGAAATGCTTGGTCAAGATGCTGGGGTATGCTGTCCACCACACCATCGCAAGCTGGTTGTTCATGTCACCCGTAGACCAGTAGTTTGCATGTCCTCCTCCAGGTGGCACTGTGCTACCACATGCTCGGACAACTTCAGGATGCCGCTGAGGTCTATGGAACCAGTATGCCCTATCGCATTATTTCTACCTTCGATGAAACGTATAATATTTGCAGTACTCTCCCTGGACTCCTCTTTGAATGATGTCAAGATGCGATTGGCAGGAATTTATGAAGTGCTCCATGAGCCGCGCAAAGCTCTGGATCTCGTCTATCAGGGTACGTCTTGGGAAAGCTTTTGCTAGACAACTGATCTACAATACTTTCCAGTGATTGACTCGCGTAAGAAACGCCCCAAGGATACAGTGGTCAACGCGAACCCCGCAGATACCCAGAGTTCGTCGCTTTTCGAAGAGACGACTGCCAAAAAGAAGAGCAAAGTGCCGAAAACGGGTCGATTAACCTTATCACAACTGCACGAACTAGAACGAAAAAAAGAGGAAGAAGTGAAACGAGGTTACAAGCTTCTCTGTGAACTCTGGCCCAAGATGCTGTTGCCACAAGGCGCAGCTGGCCAGGAGCTCGCAGAGCGAGAGTGGCTTCTCGAGGCTGAAAAGCTGGTCGACATGTTCAGGGAAACGAGAAACCTGTTCCGAGCCTCTAGGGTGAGTATCCTTTAAGACCTGCACGATCCCTGATGTCCTAACAGACATCACCTTTTCTTGTCCAGAGTAACCCGTTCCGGGGCATGCTACCGAAGAGAGCCAAAAGGACTGCTGAAGAAAACGAAGACGAAATGGCATCTCGTCTCCACTTGGACATTGGTAAGCGTCAAAGTCACCTTAAAGACCCTGACGTGTACGACCGACAAGATCAACAGAAAGAGTGAGGCTCTCCCATGACCGAGCGAATGAGAACAACAAGGCGAGGGCCGTGGACAACTTTCGCAGTGTCACCTTCGAAAATTGGCTTCGGTTGTTTATGCAAGTGAGGAGTTCCCCCTATACTTACAGGTGAAGAGATTTAACGGACCTCACAGTACGCGTTCATTCTAACGAAGCGCGGAAAGTCTGAACTCGCAGACGAAGTACTCAACCATGTCCTGATCTCGAATGCATTCATGGCCCGGCATAGTCAGGATACCATTCGCCTCGCATCAATCGGTACGTAACGATGTATATCCACTTTTCTAAGAAAACCCCCCCCAACACGAATCGACGTAGCATGTGCCATCTACGCTCAACGCTACCCAGCTGTCGTCGAGCATTGTCGGAAATTCATCGTCATCCATCAATTCAACAACGAGCCTCTGCGCATGTTATGTGCCTGTCTCGCAAGTGGTTACCGAGCCACGGATGCCTTTATCGCTTCGACTCTACAGAAGCACCTCTTTCGCGAGATGAGGCTCTATGATACGGCCGTGCATAACAAGGACACCCTGAAGTGGAATGCCGTCCCCCGCCGGTGGGGAATGAACAAATCTGGCGAGACGGACGAAGGCGTGGACGATGAGCCTAACCCGGAAGGGTTGGGTGTGGAAGGAGACGAGAAGAACCCGGTGCCCCAGATACCAACGAAGGATAATCCCGCCATTTTCGCGCTGTACGGTCATATCTGTTTGGCAGGGAAGAGCTACCAAAGCGCGATCTGTGCGTGTTCATTTGTCCATTGTTCTCGTTCACAGTGTTGACTGGTGTCTTGCAGTCTACCTTCTCCACGCGTACGATTATTGCCCGAATGACCCTATGATATGCCTCGGACTCGCCATCTCTTCAATGGGCCGTGCAATGCAACGGCAATCTGACAATAGACATCACCTCATTGCCCAGGTGAATACCTTAAACTTTAGCCTATTCCCGCGTCGTTGCTAACTACCGGGTGAATAATTGTAGGCAATGGCGTTCCTCACACGATACCGCACACTTCGCCAAGTGGACGGGACAGAATCGGACGAAGTGGAGTATAACTTCGGTCGCGCGTTTCAGCAACTTGGTGAGGTAGTTCCCTGGGCTGGTTATCACTATCGTTCTTACTGTTGGCCTAGGTCTTCATAGTCTCGCGGTTAAGCATTACGAGCGCGTGCTCGAAATAGCGGAGAAGAGAACAAGGAGCAATCCTGTCGTAGGTTCACCTTCAATGCAAAGCCGACGATAGTATTGACTGCCCCACAGGATATTGGACTAGCTAGAGAAGCTGCTTATAACTTATCTATAATATTTGTTACAACTGGGGCAATCGGTTTAGCAGAAGACCTGTATCGTCGCTGGCTCACTTTGTAAACCAATGATTGTTGGCGTAGAAGAAAATGTCCTGAAGACCGGAGATGTGAAGGAAAGAACATACTATGTCATGGTGGGACAGTAGTCGTGCCATGATCGTGTCCATGATCCAGTAAAGTGCCCAGTGCAAAGGGCGTGAAAATCCCCAATACAATGAGCAAAATTCGCATTTTTGTACCAACGCCTTCGGACGACTGGCGATCATGGGAGACTGGCTGCAGCACCGTTGCCACGTAGAGAAAACTTCCGGCCTGAAATCACCCCCTCATTAGATGTAATCTGCTGGCGCTAGCCGCGACGCCTTTTACGACGGAAAACTCACAGATATGAGCAACGCAGTACCAACACCGTCTACATGCTTCGATCCGAAAAATGCGAATGAGGCGTAGGAGGCGATAGCCCCGACTGGGGTCGATGCGCTGAATAGCATCAGATGCTTTTTACACTCCACTCGCGAGAGGGAGGTCGACATTAGAGAGACGGTGTACGCGAGAGCGGTAGGAGCTGCAGGAGAAAAAATGGCAATAATTGAGTGAGCAATAAAGGAGAGCTCATACTCCCGATAGAGCGTACGTACCCTTGTGTACGGCAAGAGCCAGAAAAACTACCAGCGACAGGGCGTAGGGATGTGAGGACGACTCATCATTCGATAGCATTGACATTCCGAGGGCGACGCCATCGGCCAAACCGTGGAGTACCAAGCCTATTGTGATGGGGTAAGCGGAAGGCGGCAAGTCGCTCTCGAGGTTGGTCTTCGTCGCGCTCACGCTGCTGCCAGCGGCACGTCGCTCATGCGGTGCGGATGCGCCATCTGTACCACCATCAACCCCAGCAAGCTCCACGTCAAAGATAGAGTCGGGCGAGGCAACACCGGCCGCGTAGTGGCCTGGGCGGTGCGCGTGGTGGGGTTGCTGGTGGGCATGGGATGAGCTCAGCTGCTCCACGATGAGCATGAATGTGAATCCAAAGAGGAGAGGCATGGCGATCGAGGATCCATCCAGCGTGGTAGTCGACGGCCGGCTGCGTGCGAGAGCTTCGATACCCCTGGAGTATGGACGATGAGATGTCAAACCTATGATTGGGCTTGCGTTGCAGTGGCTAGATAACTCACAGACGTACTCGGGAATGATGACGCCTAGCGCTGCACCAAGAAGAAGGCCGGTCCCTAGGGAGGAAAGTCTTGACATGTGCGCTCCTGGAGTCAAGGTGGGGTTGGGTCGGTGCTGCGTTGTACTGAAGTTTCGTGTTAGAGGTGCCTACCTGAGAAAGTGAACGATAGCGGGAGAATGCCAATGCCGAAAGATGTTAGACCGAGCAAGCCAGAAAACGTTAGAAGGACGAGTAGTGTGGACATGATGTTGCGAGCCTCGAGGGCTGGAAGAGAGCACAACAATAGGGATTCCTGAGCGTGTGAGTGACTTTGTGCGTCAAAGCAACAGATCAGGTCAAGTTCAAGCCTCGCTCAACCTCGCACTCGTACAGTACTTTCATTTACAGTCTCGGTACAGTTTATCTACGCATCACCGTACAGGGCATGCACGCCACAGCGAGGCAATTCCCTCGTCAATGCATCCTCCGGTCATAGAGCGGAGCCCTCAAGCTGCACGCTTGATCATTTCATCGTTGATAGGATCGCCAATTTCTGTGAAAAGCATTGGTACTGGGGGACAATCGAACAAAACGGCCATACTTTTCTTCAAATTTTCGAAGAGAGTGACGTCCAAGAGGTCATCTTTGCTCTTGGTAAGATCTCTCCGATCCAACGGCCCTCCTTTCCTATGACTACCCTCCTCTCTGCGTCGCGCCTTGGAGTCGCGATTGCTAGTCGTCTTGGTGGCGCCACTGGGTAGACGGCGCTTTGCGACGCTTTTTGCAAAGGCAAACGGGTTGGCTAGGAAACCCGATCTTTCTGGTTTTTCATGAGTAGGTGACGCGGCGTATTCGTGGGACATGGGGACGTCATCCTCAAGGGACTCCGATGAGGACGAGGCAGGGGATGCTGGTTCGAGGGGCGAGTTCATGGCTGAGCACTACACTGCACGGTAACCCTAACCCAGATCTGGCAGGCGTAATGTGAATGACAGAGCCGGGCCGCACGGTGTCGTAGACGCGATTCCGATGGCCGCCATATAATATTCATTCCTCTGTCTGTAACTGTCTTGGAACGCCCCTGCAAGAATATAAAAACCATGTCTATCTTACCAAAATCCAGGTTGCCGATGCGCATCATTGCCTTGCCACTGACTGGCCCCGTCCGCGGCCCAAGACATACAGAACAACCTTCGCCATTAGTATATTATCACTTCCAGATGCAACCCAGGGCAGAGAACAGGCGGGCCGGATGGGTCGATTGGGCGACAGGCAAGGCAACCAGTTTTTGGGCGCAGTTTGGCAAAGCTCCGGAGAACTCATGGAAGGTCTGTCTGAGCCTTTGTCTCGAACGCTGGTGTGGATGCTGATGGTGCACGTTGGTGCATTTGCAACATAGTTCAAATTATTTACGTATGGTGAGACGCTGGTCGATCGCATTGACTTTGAGGAGCTGGCCCTCAAGGGCGTGGATCCTTCACTGGGTCCCAAAATATCTCACCCAAGAGGCCCGAGCGAGCCTGAGGACCAAAAGAAAACGGTACTTGTATCTTCACCGTCAAATATAGGACGATCACAGCTGAGCACTACACTCGAACCAGATCCCGCTCGTTCATCCAAAGGTTGTTGGCACGTCGCTTTTGGCTCAACTAGAGGCGATCCTTACAAGACGAGGGCCACGACATCGCAAGGGATTCTACACGTGGATGCTATTGGCACCGTTGACCGCACCGTTTATGTTAATTCGTACGTCTCAATCCCCATTCGTCCTGCTTCCCTCAACATACTCTGTCCACAGCTGTGATACCGAACCTCCCATTTTTCTTCTGCGTATGGCGATCGTGGTCACACTATAGAGGTGCCGTGCTTCTTTTCGCTTGGCGTCCTGTCCTTCTTACAGGGTGCAGCATACAAAGCATCCGACTATCTGCAGTCGCTGTTGCGGCGTGGTGCTATTGTCCCACACCCGGATGCAAACTTAGATAGCATTTATGCCAAGCATGCCCCCTCGAACACGCTCCACGATGCAATGAAATCTAGTTCTGGGCCCGGAAAGGGTGAAGAAGGGACGAGGGAGGAAAAGAAGGTGCTCCTCAAGCGTGATGCTGTCCCACAAATACTTGGGCTATATGGCTTACCCGAATCTACGGCGTCGAACATGTATCGTGCCATAGAACAAGCCAGTTCTCGCTTGAGAAAAGGAATCTACACATAAGTTAACAACAGCAACTTTTGGATGTGTGTACAGTATATCTTTCGTGGCATCACCACCCTCGACCACAACAGCGACGTTTGTTCATCTGGCTCAAAAGCAAAAGTTTTGTCTATATCCTACCGGTCTAGAAATATCTTAACCACTAATCAGGTGTTATGGACAATTCCCCATCTCTGCCCTCTCGAAACGTGCACAAGACGGTGTCTGCGCTGGACCAAGGCCCATCTGTCATCATTGGATGAGTTGCGTCTAACTGGCCGCCATCTGTGTGTGCTTTGCACAGGTAATGGCTAGTTTCGTGCGGGTGACTCGGTGATGGCTCTACTAATTGCAAGTACTGTAACGACATGAATTTGTTGATCCCGGTTTTGACGCCACATACGATCACACGGATAAAATCACTCATTTCTTTCTACGAACTTGGTCGCACGTAAATTATATTATAGTAGGTTGAGCGGGGAAAGAAGAAACAGTGTCAATTGGCCGCCGAGCTACTAGCATCAGTGCTGCGGCGGTTGAGTCAGATATTGCGAACCCGATCTCGAAGTTATTACGATACCTTGCGATTAAATAAGTCAAAATGGCAAAGAGGGTGAATAGGGCTGCGCCGCGGCACTACGAAATTGATCGCTTGAAGCTCGTGAAGAATCAGGAAAGAGACCAGACCGCCCCGCGGCTTTCGACGCGACGACGGGCAGCGCCCGGGCCCGCAGCCAGCGCTTAGTACTGCGCAGTGAGGCATGCCTCACCGACAGCTCACATCAAGCAACCACAACAATGCGCTATGTCCATCCGCGCTTTCGCCTTGTTCACCTCTAGTTCGAAATCCAAGGACTGGCTCTCCGTCGTGCGTATCTCTCTTTGCTTAGCCCTCACTTGTCAACTCAACTTTTCACTCGCCCGCCCCCGCCCCCCAAAAAAAAACACTTCCACATCCAGGTTACCTATCCGGTTCTCTTCCTTTTGCTTCAGATCTTCAGTAACTTTCGCTCGAGGAGGACGAATGGACTATCGTTCTCCTCGTCGGAGCTTGCTGTGATCGAGGCTCTGAAACTGGCGTTCGATGTGCTTATCCGTTACAAGTTCAGTGAGGATGACTTCCGTCAAACGCCGAGGAGAACCGTGCTGTGGGACGCTTCGCGAGATTTTGAAGAGCAGCCGCTGCATAGCATGGACAATCAAGAGTGTGAGGAAGCTACTGTTTCCGCCAGGGAAGTTGTCGCCCAAGAACCCACGAATGCTTTGCTCACGACGCCTTCGTGGCTCACTGTCGTGTCTGCTTCGATCGTTTGGGCGAGCACCACCTACGTTGTATGTCTTCATTGGATTGATTATGGGGAAGCATTTGATGGAAGGCATATCACAGTCTTCCTCTGCCCTGGTTTATTTCGACGCCATAACTGTGCACTTCGCTAGCGCCATTACAACTATCCTCGTCTTGTACGGTCTTTACGCGTTTGCAGGGCGTGGGGTCACTGTGGTGGTCTCGCAAAACATCGTTCTTCAGGTCCGTCACCGTTTCCCCTCTATTTCCCTGGTTATTACTCATCACTGTGGCCGTCAGGTTCTTGGCATTTTGTTAGCCAAGACCACCTTTTCACTTCCTTCGCAGTCACATGTCGCTCCGTCACTCATCCTGCTCGCCGTCATCTTTACCAATGCCTGTAATGTCCTCCTCATTGATAATGTGCCATTTACTCCCTCTTTGCTGGCATAGGCATTGACGGCCTTGTAGATCTATCGTCATCATGCAACAACCCTAGACAAAAGGCTGAACACTCACTTGTTCTCATCTGGACTGGTCCTTCATCTTATCATTTGCTCAGTTCAAGCAATCTTTATACCCTCTTTCCCTGCGGCATTTATACCAGATTGGTCCTTACAGCATTTATGTACGCTCGTCATAAGAGCGGGACTTGATTGGACAATCCTTTCCGTTATCCGTAGTAAGGTCCCTTTATGAGCCTTTCTACGAAAATCTGATTCATGTTTATTTGCGAGATCACGACGCAGTCCTTGAACGAGTCTTGTATTCCCTCAGCTTGGCACTGCTCTTCTTTATTATCTCACTACACAATAAATTATTCTCTCTTACGCTCATAGCTGGCATAGTTGTGGCTCTATGGGCTTCCATCTCATACGTATCAAAAGAGCTGTATAAAAGCCATCAGGTATGTGTCACTGCAGTACGTAAATTGGAACTCGGGGCATTTCCTCATCCCGCCTACGATTGACATTCCAGGAACTTGACTATTCTGTTCCGACACGTCGCCGCCGATTTATCGCTTGGGCCGTCTTCACTGTTCTCGGTCTCGGCTCTACTTCGGGTGCCATCGAGGCAGCTCCCTTCCGCTCGGAGAAGTCTCTCGCCGCCGCCTTTGACATTTTTTCCTTTCCGGGCCAATCACCCGTCTGCCAACGCAGACCGCTGCGCTTTTCGCCTCCGCATGTCTCTGACAGGCGGAAATACAAGCATTTCGACAATGTCCTTCTGATCGTCTTCTTCAGTCATCCACGCTACGATACAAACTTGGACTTTTATAGCGAAGTATATTCCGAATACTTTTCGAATGTGAGTTACGCTCCATCACACAATTATACCGGACGCTTTGGAATATTCATCGTTGTCGTGTACCCTCTTCTTTTTTGCAGGTATTATTCATTGGTCCCGCAACCCGCGAAGATTCTGGCTTCGATCATTCTTACGATGTACTTGTCGACACGTATCAAACCACGGAAGATCTGGGCGACCTCGAAGATTACAAGATAGGCGGGCGAATGGCGCACCATATGCTCTACACTGCGTTGCAAGAGCACCCGTGCTACGATGGCTATCTCTGGGCACCCTTCGACACGCTGCTGAACGTACCGCGCCTTCAGCTGTTCGACCAGAACAAATTTTGGTACCACTCGCCATTCGGCCGATATATTCCTAACACGGCACTTGATCCTTCCGCAGCCAGAAATTCAAGTTACCACGCTCCCCCGGCGAACATCTCGCCTGACCCTGCAAACATGACCACGCCCTGGAAGGGCTGGAGTGAAGACTGGTGGTACGCAACTTCCACTGTCCTCCTCTTCCACTCTCAGGCTTACTCTGCTCACCGCGTGTTAAAAATACACAAACAGGTGGGGGTACGCATCACTTTTCGTTCTCACTCCCAGCTCCGTAAATTCTAATTTTTGCTTTGGCTTTGACAACCTGCAGATCACCTTATGTCGGGTTATCCGTTTGCATGCAAGCGTATAATAAAATTCCTGAGGCACAGCGTGATCGTCTAGCTGGACTCACAGGAGAACATAATCGCTTCATCGGCGGGTCCGCAGACACGATGTACATCCCCGGACGGCACCGTGACACCTTCATGTCCACCCTTGCGCTATTCCTCCAAACCAACTGTTTTCTCGAAATCGTCCATGTATGTACACCCGCCACCAGTTTTGTTGAAGTGACTGACTGTTCTTTTCTTTTCTTTCTACCCCTTTAGTGGTGGATATGGCAGCCACCTTTCGACACAGAGTTTGTGCGAGGGCAGTGGGCCCAGGGCCGAGAAGTGGATTCGTTCCACTCGTTTCATTGGGGTGAGCCAAGCGGGGAAGGGGGCGCATGGGAGCCGCGACCAGACCGGATTGGGGACGTGCGGCAACTACTTCAAGAGTCGGCGGCGAGACAAGGTATCCCATTCCCCCCAAATGACAATCGAACACACTGCTGCCGCATTCTCCATTAGACGAACGTAGTCCCTAGTTAGTTCTCACTCAAAATGCATTTTCTGCCAGACAAATTTTACGAACTTTGTGTGCATTGGGCAATTTTGGCGTCCCATCGAAGTTTCATGGAAGGACACTCAGAGCGACTGGATAGGTTGCCGCTGAGTTCTCGCGAAGCGCCCACCCCTAAAAAAATTCCCGTTCGGGCTGCTAGAAATCTTCCGCGCTACTGGGTACAGGTACATGTCAAGGATAAAGTAGTTGCAGTAGCATTACAGAAGTGTCCGAAGTGGACGCGTGTATCAGTGACGATGGGTGATAAGAATACTACTACTTTATAAGAAGAGCAACATTTACCAAGAACTACACCTTAAAAGAATGGCGACGACCAGAGAACAAGGTATTGGGCACGGCACAAGACATGATGGTTATCAAGATATCAGGGGGCGAATCTGCTATGTAATGAATTCAAATCTCTTCCAGAGCGATCAACGTCGCACTGGTACGGTGAGAAGGGAACCAACTATGATCAAGCTTATGAAGAGAGCGGCAAAAGCACTGCGTACGACAATCTCCCATTGCGCGCGGGTGACGACGGGGTTGAGTACTTTCGTAAGGGGACCGAATGCGGGAACGTGGCGTACGCGTTGATGTTGGATTTCGATTGTATGCGGCGGCACAACCCGGGGCTGGGTAGCCTGGCTTTTGTACCTCTGATTCGCTGGAATAGCAGCGGGGATGAGACCAATGACCGAATTGCGGCTACATTTGTATTGCGCGCGGCGAAGGAACGC
>WNFO01009528.1_pt1 | contig 11716 bp, 10 predicted proteins | sample 5400251 | NCBI WGS metagenome assembly WNFO01 (sample SAMN13153354, study PRJNA577476) | soil metagenome | isolation source: 100 cm saprolite under Madrone tree | place: USA:California | collected 2016-06-14
ACTCGATTAACCTCGACACGATCGCGCTCGCGTTGGGCGGGGACAATACGACCGTGACGGCATTTCGGATAGCCGAGTGAACGTGCACACTGGTAACGGATCGAACGGGCCAGCCGTTCCTCGGTGGAGTCCCAAGGGGACTCCGACACACCACTCGCTGCGGCGTCTCCGCGAGCAAGCCCTCGAACTTCACCTGCAATGAGGTGAAAGCAGCCAGGACCAGCCACACACTTATCCCAATCGACGCTCCAACCTTGACGGCGAATCGCCCCCGGCGGCTTGAACCATTCTTCGGATCGAGGGAATCCAATTCTTGCGGAAGAAGACCTCAAAGGTAGCTGTCTTGGCCTCACCCGCGAGACCCGATCCATTGGCGTAATTTCTTACCGTTCCATGCGACTAAACGGTCGAGGTTGAAATCCCTTGCTATCAGACCCACTTGCAAGAGTCCCAATCAACGGAGCGGAATTGATGAATATCTACCGCAAGTCCCCAGAGGCGATCGCCAAGCTCACTCCCGAGCAGTACGAGGTCACGCAGCGTAACGGCACCGAGCGTGCCGGAACCGGCGAGTACCTCCACAACTGCGAGCCGGGCATCTATGTCGACATCGTGTCGGGCGAACCGCTGTTCGCGTCGTCGGACAAATTCGAGTCGGGCTGCGGCTGGCCGAGCTTCACCAAGCCGATCGTGCCGGCGCATGTCAATGAACTGCGCGATGTCAGCCATGGCATGGTGCGCACCGAGGTTCGCTCGGTCCACGGCGACAGCCACCTCGGCCATGTCTTCCCGGACGGTCCGCGCGATCGTGGCGGGCTGCGCTACTGCATCAATTCAGCCTCGCTGCGTTTCGTCCACCGCGACGAGATGCAGGCCCAGGGCTATGGCGATTATTTAGACCAGGTAGAGGAGGTCTGAGATGACAACGGAACGCGCGGTTCTGGCTGGCCGCTGTTTCTGGGGCATGCAGGACCTGATCCGCAAGATGCCCGGCGTGGTGTCGACGCGGGTGGGCTACACCGGAGGCGACGTATCGAATGCAAGCTATCGAACCCACGGCACCCACGCCGAGGGGATCGAGATCGTCTTCGATCCGGCCGTGCTGAGCTACCGGCGCCTGCTCGTCCGCGACGGCCAAGCCGCGTCACAAGAGAAGCATCCTTCAGGGTCGGAGAAAAGCGTTCCTCAAAATCATAAGGGAGTTATTTTGATAGCCAAGATTCTGGCTGGTCGTCTGAGGGCCGCCGTATTGCGCCGCGTAGCGGCCGGCACAAGTCAGATTGCCGAGATCACGTGCGCCTCAGAACGCTGTTAGGCTGCACGGGTGCTTCTAAAGGGTTTCGCAATTGACACTTTCACGGGAACTCACAGCGTCAGGCACGCGCCAAGAACCCTGAATCACGCGTGATTTTGGTTTATGGCGCGCATGCTCGGCGGGCCCTCGACGCCCAGCAACGTCCGCAGCAAGATCTTTGGAAACCGCTGCTTGGCGGCAAGTGCTCTACGTCATCATCCCTGGCGGGCTTGTTACTTCCGGTGTTGGTGGGGTCGATGAGCTCCCGCGCCTCGACTTCTACGTCCCACCAACCCCGGAACTGGAGGTACTACCCGACACCGAGGCTCACTCACTAGACTCGTCGCCTGGGAGATCCACCTTTAAGGTTTCGATATCTTCTTTGGTCCGCATGACCATGCGGGCTGCGGCGCTTGAATCGAAATAGGTGATAGATGCCTGCACGACCCCTCCCCGGTCCAGTATGTGTAAGCCTCTGCTCGATGTACCCCTGTTTGGCCAGCTATAAAGGGTCCACTGCTTACTGCTCGGATCAAACTTTGCGAGTTCGTCGCCATTCTGCAAATTCATCCACACATTGTGGCTGTTATCGATAACTGCCATGTAGGGGTTCAATCCGGGCCGAGGTGCCGGGTAGAAGGTGGTCTGCAACGTATGGATGTTGATACGTACCAACCTTTGACCCAAATAATCAGGTGCCCAGACGTCGTCGCCGTTCTTGTCGGCACCCAAACGGCGTGGAAACCCCTGTGCGACCCCGAGTGGTCCGTACCATGTGAGATCATCCGGTGTGAGGTCGCCGGCTTGCAAAAAGGTATCGGTATTGGGGGGTATCGGAATCTCAAGCGACTTGCCAGTTTCGATGTCGCTATGTCCGATTACCTGACTCTGTAGCCCCAAACACCAATTGGTGGAATTGAACTCAGTCCACCAACCATTCCCATCGTGATCGCCCGCCATACCATAAGAAACGAGGCCCGGAGTCAGCGATATAAATTCCGCAAATTCCTTTGTTTCTCGGTCGAGGCGGACGGCTCCTCTCCCTGTCGCAGCCCAGATAAAACCGTGCCTATCTTCGTCGATCGAGATTCCCACCGAAGGTGCGGGAGGTGTGAAAACTTGCAATATATTCGTTGTCGGATCGATCGTTCCAAGTGCTCCTAGGTTAATAAGGTTGAACCAGATTGTCCCGTCATGCGCGATGGTCGCACCGTGCGTCGGGGAAGCTAGGGTGCTGCCGGGCTTCGTATACTTAAAGTTGGTGACTACCCCAGTGTTTCCATCGATCTTAGAAATCGTTCGATCGGGACTAGCCGGATTAAGACCTGTGAACCACATGTTCCCGTTCCGGTCCACTTGAGCATCGTGTTGGGTCTGTCCTCCTCCAGAAGCCATAGCGGGACCCAAGGACCAATCGCTGCCATTATTCGGGACGTATCCCCCGCCGTTATCCAACGGGATGTCATACACATATGTCACTGGGAGAGTGTGATAGTGTACCAACGCAGGCGTCGCCTGGTTCGCGGCACTAAACCCGCCACTCGCTCCGATGCGGCTCATCGCCCCAATGATCGCTTCCCAACCCTGCTCATCAAGCCGGTTCTGTAGCGTTACATTTGCCTCGTGGCACGCGACGCAATTGCGCGTAAAGATGTCTTTCATTCGACGATGTGCGGGTGTGTCCTCGGGCAAAGCTGCGATCAGTTGGTCACCCGCCAACTGTGAAAAGAAATCTTCTTTTGGTTTTAACACAAAGTCGTGACGCTGTGCTCCTCCATTCAGTTGCACGTCGTCCCGCGGTGCTTCAAAGGCCACAGCCTGCGCCCAAACCCAGTACTCTCCATTCTCCATCGGCGGGAAATAATAGTGATTATTTTTGCCGATACCGTCACACCCTCCATTTTCTCGCCTGATGCAGACCCGGACTTCACGGTTCCGCTCAACAAGGTGCTACCCGATGCGGCGTGGCCAATCGCTGGATTGAGCAATCCAACCGCTGCGATACCAGCGATGGAAAGGATCGATAAGACAATTCCTCGCGCTCTTGTCATTGTCTCCTCCCCTACCTTTCTGGGCGCTCGCTCGCTACCGTTTGAGGTGGCTGAGCAAGTGTCTTCAAATAGTCAATGACGTGGTCGATCTGTTCCGAAGAGAGGGTGTACTTCCATCCGGGCATCGTGAATCCTGGGCCAAGGACTGACTGATCATAGAGGCCGTTTGTGATCGTGTCCCGAACGGCGCTTTCGTTCCCCTGAATAGTTTGGTTGGACAAACCTGGGCCGAGAGTCGTGGCACCCGGCCAGGCCGGCACGTGGCAGACAGCACACTTTTGCTGAAAAATGCGGCGTCCTTCTCTCTGGGAGTGAGTAAGCGCAGAGTCTCGCGCGAAAACGACTTGAGACATTGATAAGAAGATGACAACTGACCAGAGAAGTTTCACTTTGCCTCCTTGATCGTTATATATCCCCGACTTCGTTGCGGGTTACGTATTAGACGCGAACCAATCACTCGTCAATTAGACGAAGGTCGCGTTGGTGCGGAGATAAGCCCACCTCTTCGTGTGGGAACCTAGACTCGTTGGTCGACACCGCTGAAGGGTTACGCCCGTGGATTGGTACAGACCGTTACCTATGTCTTCGGTCTGCACCGATGCAGGGTGGCGGAGACGGACTCCTGTCAGGCCCGCGCCGGTGCTCGTTCTCCAGCCTGACCGATCCCGGCAGCGCAACCGGGGAAGGCAGCTGTTGCGCGGCTATTATCGTGGTGGTTTTCGATTTCAGCGCGAGAAACGAAATGCGGCCTGAGCAACACGGAAGAGGCAGTCGCGTGATCGGCGCTCGAGAAATCACATGACAACGCATCGGCTACCCACGTATTTCATCTCGCACGGCGGCGGACCATGGCCTTATATGGGGGACTTCCGCAAGAAGTTTCATGTGCTGGAGGAGTCTTTGAAGGACATTCCGCACCAGATCGCCGTTGTTCCGAGCGCGGTGCTGGTGGTCTCCGGCCATTGGGAGGCAGACGAGTTCACCGTGATGGCGAGCCCCCACCCGCCCATGGTTTACGACTATTCGGGCTTCCCGGAGCACACCTACCATGTGAAGTACAGCGCACCCGGTTCTCCGCAGTTGGCGCAGCGCGTCCGGACCCTCATCGAGGCGGCAGGCATGCCGGCCCGACTCGACCCGAAACGAGGCTTTGACCACGGAACCTTCACGCCGCTAGTTGTCATGTACCCAGAGGCCAATGTGCCGGTCGTTGAACTCTCCCTGAAGTCAGGCTACGACCCAGCCGTCCATTTGTCCGTCGGTCGCGCGCTTGCGCCTTTGCGAGACGATGGGGTTCTGATACTCGGCAGTGGTCTGAGCTACCACAACCTGCGTCAGTTCGGACTGGGCGCTCGACAGGTTTCCAAAACCTTCGATGATTGGCTTCAAGAGACTCTTGTCGAAACCATACCAAGCGAGCGTGAGGCACGGCTGCTCGCCTGGAGCGCCGCTCCCGCAGCGCGCCAAGCACACCCTCGGGAAGACCACCTGATTCCCTTAATGGTTGCTGTCGGCGCGGCCGAAAATGAAAAAGCCACGGTGGTCTACCACGAAGAACATCTGCTTGGCGGGGTAACCGCGTCGAGCTTTCGATTCGGCGAGGTCGACCACTGACGCATGGGAGACATTCTCGTCGGCACCGCCTCTTGGGCGGATAAATCACTACTCGATTCCAGACTGTTCTATCCAAAAGAGGCAAAGACCGCGGAGGCCCGGCTTCGTTACTACGCGACGCATTTCGCATTGGTCGAGGTCGATAGCTCCTATTACGCTATCCCTGCGCCGCAGGTGGCAGAGTTATGGGCGCAGCGCACTCCACAGTCGTTCGTCTTCGACCTGAAGGCCTTCCGCATCTTCACGCAGCATCAGACGCCCCCTCAAGCGCTCCCGAAGGACATCCAGGAAGGGCTCGGGCCGCTAGCCGAGAAAAAGAACGTCTACTACGCGGACTTCCCGCCCGAACTTATGGATGAGATGTGGCGGCGCTTCAAGCTAGCCCTCGAGCCTTTAAAAGGTGCTGGCAAGCTCGGAGCCGTGCTCTTCCAGTTCCCTCCCTGGTTCTACTACCGGCGTTCGAACCTGGCGCATATCGCGCACTGCGCGCAGGTCCTGGACGGCTATCAGATCGCTGTCGAGTTTCGGAACAGAACGTGGTTTGACGACAAGCACAGAACGGAAGTCCTCGCCTTCGAGCGGGAGCACAGCCTTGCTCACGTGGTCGTGGATGAACCCCAGGGCTTCTCAAGCAGCATCCCGACGGTCTGGGAAGTAACCTGTCCCGCGCTCGCGATCTTCCGCCTGCACGGACGCAATACCGAGACATGGGATAAGAGGGGACTCGCCACCTCATCCGAGCGGTTCGATTACGAGTACCAGGAACAGGAGTTGGAGGAGTTCGTGCCAGCCGTCCGACGGCTGGCGCAACAGGCTCGGCGAGTCCACACAGTGTTTAATAACAACCTCCGGGACCAAGGCATCAGGGGCGCAAGACTGTTCAGCACTTTGCTCGGCCTCGGCGGTCGGTCACACTAAAAGAAAAATGCGGACGGTATTTGAGGGGCAAGCCTAGATTGCTCGCAATCCGATTACTAGCTGCACCTCATCCCTGTCGAGCCAATGGATCTCACTGGAAGCCAGCAAGAGCAGGGACGAGCCAATCAGTTAGAACTCAGGATGCGCGGTTAAACCCCGCACCCTGCTTCGCTTCCCTGCATTCGCCTGCACATCGGATGGTGGAATCCCGGTGCGGCGGCTACTCGGCACGCGAAGCGAGCGGCCGGTCAACGACCGAGACCTGGCATCGAAAGGTTGCTCTAGCAGGGCGTGCTATCGACCCCTGAGCTGACTCCGCAGACCGCCAATTGGTGCATTGCGAGAGACTCTGCGGTTTCGCCGCCAGCGTCGCAGAGACTTTCGTTATCGGCCCGCAATTTCAAACCGGAATCATCATCCGCGCGGCGAGGGTCGCTTCGATGAACCGCAGGGCGGAGATAAGTGTTGCTTCGCCGCCCAGCGGCGCCACGACTTGGAGTCCCACCGGCAGATTGTCCGGCGTCAGCCCGCATGGGATCGAAGCTGCGGACTGTCCGGTCAGATTGAAGGGCTGGCAGAAATAGCCAACATTGGCATGATCCAGCCGGGCCGCCTCGTTGATATCCCACGCAACGCACGGCACCGTGGGCGTCAGCAGTAAATCAGACGGAACCCGCGGACTTTAAAAACGCTCTGCGATCCTGGTTCATGACGTCCTCCCTGAATGCATGACTCTTTAATAACTGGTGGTTGAATCTGGGCGATGGAAGCTAACTCGCCTCCATGCACGTTGTCTGTGCGTTATCGTACGTATGGCGGCTAGCGCGCAGAAATTTGCGCTTTTGGCCGGTTGGACGCGTTCTGCACTGCTGCATTGCTGATATCTGACCGGCCGCTTTGGACTACAAAGAGTCGCGAAGTGCGGACTTGGCGCGCTCCGCCAAGGTCCGCAAGGCGCGCCACTGTTATGCATCCGTGTTCCACGGAGCCTCCGCCAGCGGCGACAAGGCAACGCATTCTTCTTCGTATATATCAGCACAAAATTGCGCTGCGCGAGTGGAGACTCGGTTACCGCATTTTGTGGGAGCCTGCAAAACCCAAACGCAAAGCCGTGGAAAATATTCGCTGCGACTACTTTCCCGTACCGGAAAGATGAGAGTCATCGCGCTGCAGCAACGAGGATGGTAGCGGAATAGTTCAATAGATTTCGGACGATTTTCCTAGACGCCCGCAAACTCATTTCAAATACTTGACGGATTGTGGGCCGTCAAGCCATCCGGCGATCTACACAAATATCAAATATGCCGCCAGCGCAATTGGCCTGATTGCTGAGGGTGTGATTGCGCGAGACATCGGAGAAAATGACCATGAAGAGGATCCATTTCCGATCGTTCAGCCAGGCGCAAAACCTCGGCGTGACCGCCGCCAAGGTGAGTCGCCGCGGTTTCCTCACCACGGCAAGCGGCCTTGCGGTGGCCATGCCTTTCGTTGGGATGCGTGACGGTCTGGCCAGCGAGACCCTCAACGAAGATGCCCGCGAGAGTGCACCGCTCGTCATCGCGCGGCAAGGCAGTTTCTCATCGGGCGGAAGCGTGTTGACCAGCCCCGGTACCTTCAACCCTTTTGTCAACGGTGGGCCCGGCCAAACCCTGCACGGTGATCACTGCTACGCGCAGTTCCAGATTCCATTCGACCCTCGCGAGTTACCCCTTGTCATGTGGCACGGCGGAGGGCAAATGGGAAAGACTTGGGAGTCGACGACCGATGGTCGAGAGGGATATCAATCGATTTTCCTCCGGCGCGACTTTTCGATCTACATCATTGATCAGCCAAGAAGAGGGCGTGCCGGCGAAACGACACAAGGCGTCACCATCACGCCGACCCCCGGCGACCAGGACCTCTTCATCGCCTGGCGCCTAGGTATCTGGCCGAATTTCTATCCCGATACGAAGTTTCCGCAGACGCCGGACGCGCTCGACCAGTTTTTCCGTCAGTTCACTGTGGATACCGGCCCATCGAACAGGACAGTCGTAACGGATGGCGTGGCGGCCCTGTTCGCCAAAATCGGCCCGGCCGTGCTGCTTACGCATTCGGCGAGCGGCATTCTCGGCTGGTTGACCGCGATAAAGAGCCCGAACGTCGCCGCTATCTACGCCTACGAGCCCACGGACTATGTATTTCCCGAAGGCCAGGTCCCACCTGCGATGGGCGGCCAGGTCGGAACCCCAGTCGCACTCGACGATTTTTTGAAGCTGACCAAGATCCCGATTCGCATTCAATACTCGGACCACATCCCAACCAGCCCAAGTCCCTACCCCCGGTTGGAGAATTGGCGCAATCGAGTAGCGCTCGGAACCCTGATGGTGAGTACGATTAATCAAAGCGGGGGGGACGCGTCGATATTGCATCTGCCCGATGTCGGTATCTTTGGAAACACGCATTTTTCATTCTCGGACGTGAACAATATTCAGATAGCTGATCTTCTATCGCACTGGCTTTCCGAGAAGCACCTCGATCGGCGATAACGAGGAAAAGAGGGATCGGTCCGAGCATTCGACAGTTGACCTAGCGTTGGAGGACTAGCCAATGATGCGCACGAGGCGTTTGGTTGAAACGGCGGTCATGGTCGGGATGATTGGCGTCGGGCTCGCGGGCGCATCGACTGCAGCGCTCGGCGCTGGAGGCGATGCTGCCCAGGAGGGTCCGCAAAAACCGCTGGTCCTTCGCAAGCAAGGCAGCTTCTTTGTCGGTGGTCAGACCGAATCGACCGGCTCGAACAGCGATATCACCATCAATCAAATGTACGTGCAGTATCAAATTCCGGAGGGTGCCGGCCAGCATTTGCCGGTTGTGATGATCCATGGGTGCTGTTTGAGTGGCAAGTCGTGGGAGGAAACGCCGGACAGCCGTATGGGTTGGAACACGTATTTTGTTACCAGGCACCACCCGGTCTACGTGGTCGACCAGGTGTCCCGCGCTCGCTCGGGTTTCGACGCGACGATTTTCGCGCAAGTGCGAAGCGGTGTGCTGCCACCGAGCAGCCTTCCCGGCATTTTTCAGGTCAGCCATCAGTCGTCGTGGTCGATCTTCCGGTTCGGGCTGAGCTTCGGTACAGCGTTTCCTAACGGGCAATTCCCGATCGAGGCCGTCGAGGGCCTGTACCAGCAGGAGATCCCGGATCTGAACGCGCTGCTGCCAACCACCAATCCCACCTACGCGAACCTGTCGGCGCTGGCGGGCCGCCTGAATGGTGCGGTCCTGATGGGTCACTCGGAGTCCGGCTTCTTTCCTAAATTCGCAGCGGTTGCCGGCGCAGCCGGCATCAAGGCCTTGATCACGATCGAGCACAACTGCAACACGTTGACGGACGATCAGATCGCAGCCTTGGCGAAAATTCCGACCTTGATCGTATTTGGCGATTTCATCGAACTGTTCCCCCAATGGGTCACGGCGAACGCGAACTGCCATGCCTATGCGGACCGTATCACGGCTGCCGGTGGCGACGTGACGTTCGTGCATCTGCCGGATGTCGGTATCTTCGGCAACAGTCACATGATGATGCTGGATAAGAACAACCTTCAGGTGGCCGATGTGATCCTGAACTGGATCGAAAATCACGTTGAGGCGGAAGCCGAGCACTGAGAAAGGGCGCCCTATGAATCGTCGTAATCATCGCGCGGTCGGGCGTCGGTGCCTGGCCGTTGTCTCAGCAGCGCTTGCCGCTGCGCTGGCCGCGACCGGTCCGGCTGCAGCTGAGGGCGACAGGCCGGGGCCGCTGATTCTCCAAAAGCAAGGCACCTTCTTCGTCGGAGGCGAGAGCAAATCGACCGGCCCGAATAGCGACATCACGATCGACCAGATGTACGTGCAGTTTCAGGTGCCCGAGGGCGCTGGTAAACATTTGCCGGTGGTGATGCTGCATGGCTGCTGCCTGAGCGGCAAGACGTGGGAGACCACGCCGGACGGCCGCATGGGTTGGGAGGAGTATTTTGTCCGCAGGCACCGGCCTGCTTACATCCCAGACCAGGTTTCACGCGCACGCTCGGGTTTCGATTCGACCACGATCAGCCAAGTCAAGGCGGGGGCGCTGCCGCCCAGCGCCCTCCCCAACGTCTTTCAAGCAAGTCACCAGGTTTCCTGGACCTTGTTCCGCTTCGGACCGACGTTCGGCACGGTGTTTTCGGACGAACAGTTTCCGGTGAATGCCGCCGACGAGCTCTACAAGCAGATGATCCCTGATCTGAACGCACTGCTTCCCGCGGTCAACCCGACCTGGACGAACCTGGCGGCACTGGCCAAGCAACTCGGCGGGGCGGTGCTGATGGGCCACTCCGAGTCAGGCTTCTTCCCCGAGCAGGCGGCGCTGATCGATCCGGCCGGGATCCGTGGCGTGATCACGATCGAGACCGCCTTCTGCGTAACGAACCTGACGCCACAACAGCTTGCCGTTTTCCGCAATGTCCCTGTGCTCGTCGTGTTCGGTGACCACCTGGCGGACGTGCCTGCATTTGCGAGCCTATGGACGGCGAGCTTCGATACCTGCAATCAGTTCGTTCAACAGGTCAATGCCGCTGGAGGAGACGCGCAAATGATATCGCTTCCGGCCGTCGGCGTTTTCGGCAACAGCCACATGATGATGCAGGACAAGAACAACCTGGAGGTTGCGGATCTGATTTTGAAGTGGATCGACGAGCACGTCGGAGGACGCTAAAGGGAAGTCTGCCACGGAGGTCGCCATGGGAGCGTCACCAGTATCGAACGACATGAATAGGACTCGAAACGCGAACGAACCAGCGGGAGCGGTCGGGACCTGTACCGGTAGCAGAAGAGATTTTTTGCATACCGCAACTTTCGGTGCGGCTGCAGCAAGCCTTCTGGCCGTCCCAGGGCTCAGTGTTATCGCCGAGCCATCGAAGGTATGCGGAGACCCTTTTCAAAGTCAGCGAGAGGCCGCGGAAGCATTCTTAAGGTCCTATTACGCATCCAAGGATGGGCTGGACATCGATTCATTCGTTTTGCATTGGGCTGAGACCGGTATAAGGGCTGAGGACCATGTGCTCGGTGTTAATTGTGGTCCGGTCACCGATAGGAATGGCATTCGTGCTAGTTTTGGAGGGTTATTTCCGAGGGTCGGCACGCCCGGCAGGTTTTCCAAGTTCTTTCATGCCACTGGCGACTTGAACTACGGTGTGATCTCAGAGTTCGTCGATGTGTCGGGTACCTTTTTCGCTCGCGGATTCGACCTTATGACTGTCAACGTATTTACAGGTGGTCTAATCAGCCACTATATTGACCACTGGGACAGCTGGCAGCTAGCTCAAACCGACATAACTGGAAGCGGTGATCCCACGACAACGCCGGATCCGTTCTCTCCCACCGGGCCAAAAAACAGTGTTCCGGTGGCGCTTCAACTGGCGCCCGTACACGCCAATGGAGTACCTCGCTTCTCAGCGCCCTGCTCACCGCCTATCCCTTCGCCGAACTCGGCTTCGGCTGAATTAGTGCAATACGTTAATCGTCTGCACGACGCGTTGTCGAAGGGAGATAGCGGACCAGTTGCTGCACTCTTTACCGACGACTGTCTCTTCATCCACCCGTTACTTCATCGCGGTCCACCCGGTTACGGCACTTTCTGTCGAGGCATTCAGGTTAGAGGCAGGAACGCCGTTGCGAGCATTCTCAAAAGCGCCGTGCACCTTCTTCCCGACGGAGAAAACTCTATTTTAGAAAGAGTCATCGGTAGTCTCGCGGGTGGCGGTTATCAGTGGAGATCTGGAGGAATCTACGCTAATCAAGGTCTTACTCGCCAAGGCATTTTTGGCGCGACCGCTCTTGATTT
>WNFO01004799.1_pt1 | contig 11715 bp, 5 predicted proteins | sample 5400251 | NCBI WGS metagenome assembly WNFO01 (sample SAMN13153354, study PRJNA577476) | soil metagenome | isolation source: 100 cm saprolite under Madrone tree | place: USA:California | collected 2016-06-14
GAGCAAACGAGTGCTTCCGGCTTTGGAGCAGATCAAGGAAGCCTCATGGGAGGCAAAGCGGGTGTGGAGCTATCACATCTGGCGAACGGCATGGGCCAGCACTTCTACACTCATGCTCGTGGTCTTGGTTGTAATCACTCTGGTCATGTACGCCAAATTCGAGAATTACGCTGAACGCAAGTCCGCCGAACAAATTGCCAACGTTGAGCGGGTAATGAGCTTCAATCAGGACGCATTTCGCCAATTGGCGATTGCCCAGGTCCCGGTGAAGATCGTCCGGACGCAGGATGGCAATGACATTCGCAATCCGAGCGGTTTTGCGCTGATGGTCGTAGATGCCGACAGCGCAGAAATGCGAAGGGTTGATGGCCACGACACCGGCATGATATTCGTTACCAGCCGTTCGCCAGAGGAAATGATTCAGGGGATTCAGGCCGAACTGGACAAGACGGCGCAAAAAACCAAACCGGCGGCAAAGGATTCGGCACATTGACGAATCCGACCAGATGCGGCAATTTATTCTCGTTCAGAAAAAGCTTTGGTTTTTTTAGCCCAATGGTCTGAGCAAGACCGGAATTAAGGCAAACGCCCGAAGCTCTGAATTTACGGATGGTGGAAACGCCATCCGGTTTTTTTGTGCCATCCCGCACCGCCGAATAATCGGCTTTCGTCATTCCGCCGTCACGCACCAAAACGCTGCGTCCCGGCTGCACTCGACAACGGAGCGAATCGAGCGCAAAATCGCAACATGAGCCAGACGAAGGAACAGTCGGCATTTGTCTTACAAATCGCACCTAGCGGAGACGACCGAGTCCCCGAGGCTTTACGCGCAGACCAAATTATCATCGGATGGGCCTACGCCAACGGGTTGCTTGATCCAAAGTTGGAGTGGGGGCCGTTCTGGGAAATCCTCGACAAAGCCTACTACTCGGAGGAATCCACACGGCGAAAGGCCGGTGCCGCCGCTGGCAATATCTCCCACCAGCAACGCGCAAGTGATGAACAATGAATGTTGTTTAAATAATCCATTCATAACCGGATGACTGTGAAAGAATGAGCGGGGAAAGTCACAGTGGTTTCGCCGCCTTCGAGTCCGTGCTTCCATTCAACAGAAGTCGGCCTGATGGCCTCAGTGTTGTCCGCCGTGTTGTGCGCGTCCAATGAACCTTCAAGCGTCAACACTTGCCCCACGGGCTTTGCCGGAAAAAAGCCGGAAATTTTAAGCGGAAGCGTAGCCGCCTTTTCGCCGACGTTCACAACTTGCAACACGAGTGTTTTGCCATCCTCGCTCTTGGTTGCGCTCACATCAACATCACGATCCGCGCTTTCGGTTTTCACCACGAGCGGCTGATAATTCCGCGAAATCATCTGCGTCACAAAACCCGGCGGCTGCAACCAGACGTTTGATTGGTTGAGGAACAGCAGTCCCTGGTCCCAGCCATTGTCGTTCTGGCCGTCGGGCTGGAGACAATTTGCCGAGGAAGTGATCGGCAAACGTCCATCGCGCTGAATGGCATTCAACGCCAGAGCATTTGCCAACGCACGGCGTTGGGAGTGGTTGTTCGCATTCAACTCGAACACGAGGACTTTGTGTTTTGCGCCTTCGGCGATTTTATCCATGGCGTCAATGTAAGACAGCATCGCCGATAGGCTGCTGTCGGGCCGCGGGCCGTCCGTCCAGACGTGCAGATCAAACCATGCTTCGCGGTCATGCTGCTTCGCGAGTTGTAGAATTCTCTGTTGCCCGGCCAAGGTCGTGATGCCGCTGTCCGCACCGGTAAAATTGAACGGGTCGGTGATTACCTTGTGATAGGAAAAATCGCCTACAATCAAAATGATGGCGGGGTCTTTCGCCCAAATCACTTCGGCCACGGCCTTGAATTTTTCAAAGTAGTTGTCATCAACACGTTCCTCGTTGCCCAGTTCGATGTATTTCAAACGATACGGTGCAGGATGACCGTCGGCGACACGTTTCTTGCCCCACTCGCTGTCCGGTGTGCCGTTGAGGTAATCCATGAAATCGGCCGTGTCGTTCGGCGACTCGTTGATGTCGAGGTCGGGAATGCCGACGATTCCAGCGGCTTCGCATAGGTTCAAGAAATCAAAAATGCCCCATCCGTCCGAAGAATACGGATACCAATGACCTTCGCACGATGGGCGCTGCGCACGCGGCCCGATCATCTTCTTCCAGCGATATTCTGGATTATTGACCATGCTGCCGCCGTAGCGGAGAATCGTCACACCTTGATTGATCAATCCCTCGGCCACGTCCTTGCGAACCGGCAAATCCTTGAAGCGTCCCCACGAACCAGGCTGCAAGAAAACATAACCCACGGAAACCGAGCCGGGCTGCTTGAGCTTGACCGCAAATCGCCCGGCCTTGTCCGCTGCGTCCGGCGTGAGATCGAAATCGAGCCGCTGCCAGTCGCCAGCCCTGAGCTTCAAGGATTTTTCGGCATACACCACGGACCCGTTCGTGCTTTCCAAAGCGACAAATATTTCCGCTGGCGATTTGGCCCGGGCCCAAAGATAGCCTTCGTAGTTTTTGCCTTTCACAAAATTCATGCCCCAGCGATTGAGGCTTTGGTTCTCGATTCCGATGACACCTGAACCGCTGGCAAAAGTGATTTGCTGGCTCTGATTGCCGGAAAATGCACCCTGCGATTCGAGGGAGAAACTTCCCTTGACCGCGCCCTGCCGGATCGGGCGCCACATGCCGCTCACGTTGTCCGACGGATTATTGCCAGCGTCATATTCAAACGCCACCTTTTGCTGCGATGCACCGCTGGCAATGGAGAGATTGCGAAACGAAACTTTGTGCTGCCAGATCCGCAAACCCACCGCGCCGGTTTCGAGCGGATGCTCGGTGTCCTCGAATTGCATCATGCTCTTGCCGTTGACGATCACCTTAAACGATTTAGCAGTCGTGCGAACGGTCAACTTAATCCATTCATTGACCGGCACGTCACACGGCAAGCGGCGAATCGGTTCCCAGTTCTGACGATGGCGTCCAAGCACTAGAAATCCCGGCCTTTCAAGCGACACTTCGTAGCCGGTAAAAGCATCCGCGCCGATGCCAGCATCGCTGACCTTGAGTATCAAACCTCCATTACCACCGGTTGCTTCCGTCAGCTTCACGTCCACACTGACCTCGCCCACGGACAACGCCGAACCGTCCCTGACGATTTTTGAACCATTGCTGCCAACGCCCTGAACACTGCCATCGTCCGCCAGCGCCCAGCGCCCCTCATAAGCTTTAAATCCTTTTAACGACAGCTGTGCAGCTGGTTCGGCAAAGCTTTCGCCAAAAATCATCTGGCTGTCCATGCCGCCATAGATTTCGTGGTTCACATCCTCGATGCACGCCCCAGTCAGGTACGGCGAATTTGTATGCAGCACTTGATCCGCATTAACAGTGATGGAGGCACCTTTCGTCTGACCAACCGACGTAAGCACACTGAGAATTCCCACCAAGATGGCAGCCGCCTTTATCAAATCGGTTTGATTGTTCATTTTATTTTTTACTTTGATTTCAACCAGGCAGTCTATTTAACAATACGATAAAATGCCTCCTGGCTGTTCATTGGAACTTTTATCAAAAATATCCCATTCGTCAGGATGTATGACGACACTGCTGCCGGTGTCCAGGACGCACCTGCTCCAAGTTTGGCGGAAGTTTGAAGTGAGTAGCCGGTAATATAATCCGGCCATGTGAACACCAGATTTTGCCCGGCAGTTGCGATAGACAGTTTGGGCACAGGCAAGGCATTGGGACCTGAAGCGTTATCGGCGGTTATCTGCGCCGTTCCCATGGCTCCGCTATACATCCGGAACTCATCGATGGTGGCCACGCCACAATAGTCGCCCGTATATGAAGATTTGCCGAGATAGCTATGCGCATTGACGATGGCTGAAATAGGCAGGGTCACAGTGCTGTCAATCCCCATGAGAACGCCATTGGTGTAAACAGCCATATACCCGGCAATGGAATCCCAAATTAACACCAGGTGTATCTTGCCCTGATTATCCAATATGGGAGGCACGGCAATATTTTGGACTGAGGAATTGCCGGGGTCGGCACCCGACACTTCAAAATTAATGCCATTGGGCGCATAACCGCTATGCGGGGTAAAATCCAGACAGTAGCGACCATTACCGGTATTGGGGTTTGTGTCGCCAAAATCAATCAGGCGACCCCAAGTATTATTGGTTCCAAATGTAACCCAAAATTCAAATGTCACCGCAGTATAATTGGTGCTCGTGAGCAGATAAGGCGGCAATTCCGCATAATCTGTCTTCTGATTCAAACCAGCCAAAACAAGATTTCCATTCCCATCTATGCGGGCACCTCCGTGAATAATGCCATTGGTAACGCCAGGCAAAGAATCAACAAACTGAGTGGAGTTGACCGGTTCGTTAAAGCTCCAACGATGAGTAAGAACCACCGATGGAGTCGGCGGCGGCACTAACACTTGTCCTTGAAATGTGATGGTGGTGACGGAGTTTGAAGCAAACGTATAATTGGCGTTGCTACCATTAAAATTGTGCTGCCAACCAATGTTCGCAGGCACGAATCCAAAAGGAGCTTGCGCGGTGTTGACTGAACTCTGCAATGAAGCGAGCACTTGGACGGCGGCGATGGGGTTCGTTGGCGCGAAACCGGAAATATTAATGGTGGCGGATTCCGGAGAACTATTGACATTGACCACCCTCAACACCAGTTTACTTCCGTCCTGACTACATTCAGCGCTGGCATCCAAATCATTATTTGGGTCGGTAACACTGCTCTGAATTTCCAGCGGTTGAAAATTCGTCGCATACATCCGGGTCACATAGCCCGGCGGTTGCAACCAGACGTTGGACTGATTCAGGAACAACAACCCCTGATCCCAGCCGTTGTTGTTCTGGCCGTCAGGCTGTAAACAATTTGCAGACGTGGTGATCGGCAGCCGCCCATCCCGTTCAATCGCATTGATCGCCAGCGCATTCGCCAATGCGCGCCGCTGGGAGTGATTGTTCGCATTCAGTTCAAACACCACCACATTGTAATTCGCGCCATTGGCAATCTGCCCCAGCGCTGTGTCATAGGAAAACATCCCCGCCAGACTGCTGTCCGGCGTCGGCCCGTCGGTCCAAACATGCACATCAAACCACACTGCCCGACTATTTGTCCGGGCCAATTGTAAAATCTGCTGGTGCGCAGCCAGTGTCGTGATGCCCGAATCGGCACCGCTGAAACTGAACGGATTGCTAATGACCTGATGATACGAAAAATCCCCGACCACAAGGATCACGTTCGTGTCCGCAGCCCAAATGGCCTGGGCCAGTGCCTGAAAGTTTTGGTAATAAGTGCTGTTCACGGTTTCCTCATTTCCTAATTCAATGTATTTCAAATTGTAGGGTTGCGGATGCCCGTCTGCCATCCGTTGCGCGCCCCAGACCGTGTTCGTCGAACCGTTGACGTATTGCATAAAATCGGCCATGTCCTGTGGAGTTTCATTGATATTGAAATCAGGCACGCCCAAAAACCCGGTCGCTTCACACAAGTTCAGGAAATCAGGAATACCCCATCCATCCGAGGAATACGGATACCATGTGCCAGTGTATGGCGGACGTTGATCACGCGGTCCAATCATGTTTTTCCAGCGATATCCCGAGGCATTGACCATCGAACCACCATAGCGTAAAACGGTGATGCCTTGGTTGATCAACCCCTGCACCACGTCCTTGCGCACCGGTAACCCCTGAAAACATCCCCATGGTCCGGGCTGCAAAAACGCATAACCCACCACAACGGAGCCTGGTTGTTTCAACTTGATGCTAAAGCGCCCGTTGGAGTCGCTGGCAGCCGGGGTCAGGTTGAAATTGAGTTGCTGCCAGTTGTTGCTGGTCACTGAAAGATTTTGTTCTGCATACACCGTGGATCCGTCGGCGCTCTCCAAGGCCACCCATACGGTTGTCGGCGCATCGGCCCGCATATCAAGGATTCCGGTGTAAGGGCTACCGCCAACAAAGTTCATCCCCCAACGGTTAAGTCCCTGATTGGCCTGGCCAATCGCTCCAGCGCCACTGGTAAAGGTGAGAACCTGGCTTTGCGTTCCCACAAACACATTCGTGGTCTCTACCAAACATTGCCCCACGGCGGAGCCCGTGCTAACCGGACTCCACATACCGCTGATGCTTCCGGTCAGACCATTGGTGGCAACCAGGAACGGAATGTTTGTGGCGTTAATGAAGAGATTTCGAAACAGCACGTCCTGCTGCCATGTGCGCAATCCCACCTGTCCGCTGGTAAGCGGTAGTTGTGTGTCGGTGTATTGCAGAATACTGTTGCTGTTGACGAGAATGTTGAGCGAGGCATTGGTATATTGCACCTCCAATGTCACCCATTGGCCGATTGGGACAGAACAGGAAACCTGACTTAACGATGTGAAGTTCTGGACATGCCGCCCCAGCACCAGATAACCCGCCGGTGCCAATGAAATCTCATAACCATTAAAAACATCCGCGCCCACGCCAGCCTGGCTGACTTGGAGAATCAAACCTGCATTGCCCCCGGCGTCGCTCGAGAACCACAACTGCACGCTGACATCCCCGCTCGACTGGTTCAATCCATTGTAGACAAGCTTGGGCCCGCTGCCGGCGGCCGCCTGCAATATCCCGTTCGTTGGCAGCCAACTGCCACCGTAGGCGGTAAAGCCTACCAGTGGGGTTGATGGCGAAGCCGGCTCCTGGAAACTTTCACCGAAGATCATCTGGCTGTAGAGGCCCCCGTATATCTCATGATTCACATCCTCAATACACGCCCCGGTCAGATAAGGCGAATTGGTGTGAAGCACTTGATCCGCATGGATCGTGATGGTCGCCTCTTGCGCTTTGGTATTGGCCTGAAGGACAACTATTGCATAAACAACTGCCAGCATTAAAAGCAGTTTCATATTTGTACCACTTTGTAATTTTTTGCGCCAATGAAGCCGGCACAGGAACGAACCAGGAGCTTCTAATTTCATTCAACCTCCCATTCGATAATTCCACCCGACCAGTCCGGTTTTAATTGCACCTGTATTCGCAACGCGGTCGTTTTGACTCGCGTGAATGTCACTTGATTGAAGCGATCCAGAGCAACGCCGTAATTACTTGGTTGTTCCACTGGCTTCCAACCATCTCCAGCTTTGACCGGATTCCAAGTATCTCCGTCTTTGTATAGGAGAGACCATTTCTCCGGCACATCGCAGCCGCCATTCACAGATTTGTCGGCAAACCAAAAAACACGCACTTTGCCAACCTTGGTTGCCTCCGGGAAATCGAGTTCCGCCCACTCGGTCGTTCCCTTGTGGTCCCACCAGGAAAGCCGCGGTTGACTCGTATCGCCGGATTTGGCGGGCACAATGCCGTCGTTTACGGCGTCCACCGAGTCAAGATGCCAGCAATGGGAAGCGGAGGCGTGGTTCCGCGGAGCGAGCACCGCCTTGTCAGAGCTGGCTGGGAGCCAAACGCGCATGGAGGAAGGCGCGCGGTTGGCATTGGCATAATACGGCACGGCCAAAAGTTCCGCCGGCTTTAGCGAGCGTTTTCCATCTTCAAAATCGCAGGCGTGAACCCGTCCCCTCACAACTGTCACGCCACCGAGCAAATCCGGTTTGAATTCGGTCGTGAAAGTTGCTTCCGGAGGAACGACCAACTGCCGGATGCCTTCAGGGTTGTCCACCGATTCCACGCAATACACGATGGGACCGCGCATCAGCGTCACCAGGCCGCTGTCCGCCTCCACCTTTGGATTCGCCCGAACCTGACGAACGGGCATTTCGAGGCTTAATTCCACCACGTCATCCGATTGCCACCGACGATGCAGCCGCGCGTAACCGCGAACCATGTCCAGTTTTTCAACCGGCCGGCCGTTAATTTTTAACGTCGCAGCACCATGATCTGGACGACCCACAATTTCATAAAGGCTGTTGGTTGAAGATGCTCCCTCACACCAGTCCGGGATACGGACGAACAGGTCGAATTCGGCTGGCTTCTCCGGGTCAATCGCAATCTTTATCTGACCGTCCCATGGATAGCGTGTGGTTTGCCTGAGTTTCACCTTGGTGTCACTGATGGTCAGAGTCGTATGACTGCCGACAAACTGGCTCACATAGACGGCATTTGAATCCCGCGCGTAAATGCAACCGGGCAAGCCGCCCATCAACTTGAGAAACATGGGCGGACAACAGGGACAAGGATGCCACGACCAACGCTCGTGCTGCGGGCCAGCTTCGAGCGGATTGTCGTAAAAATAACTGTTCCCCTTTAAGCTGACACCGGCCAGCGCGCCGTTGAACAATTCCCGCTCCAGGGCATCAGCATACTTCGCATCGGCAAACGCCAGGTTCAGGTTCTGGTCAAAAAAACCGGCAGCGACAGCCGCACACGTTTCGGCATACGCGGTTTTATTGGGCAAATAATAATCGGGACCGAATTTCTCATCGTTGCCCTCCGCCCCCACACCGCCGGTCACATACATGCGGCGCGAAGTCATGCTGTTCCAGAGCTGCTGCGCTTCGGTCAAATAGTCTGAACGATCCGACGCTTCGCCGGCGGCCACCAAGCCCGAGCACAACAACATGGCGCGCACTGCGTGACCTTCGATGGTTTTCTGCTGCAACACCGGAATTTCATCCTGGTCATAGGCCCCAAAATTGGCACGCCCCTCGTGATGGCCGCGGGCATCAATCCAAAACTCCGCCAACGCCAGATAGCGCTGCTCATCCACCGGCATCGACAAACGCGATTTCAATTGCGGTCGCTCCTGAAAAAGCCGGTAAAGGCTCACCATGGCCTCCTCTCCCAAGGCGTGCCCCGGGACAATGTTCTGCCTGGGTGGCGGACCCATCGTGTCAGCCATGCGGTTCGCCAGTTTGGTGGCGACCTGCAGCAACTCGATTTTCCCCGTGGCACGATGGTAGTGCACGGCGGCATCGACCAATGCACCGGCATTGTAGAGATCATGCTGCCACCGGTCGTTGCCACCGTTGAGTCCCCAACGATGCGTCGGCTCCTTCATCTGTGTGTAGGTATTGAGATATCCATCGGGATCCTTGGCGGCAGCAGCAGAAATTCTTTCGATATAACCATCTACCTGCTTCTCCAGACCCGGGTCCGGCCGCGCCGCGATGAAGTCGCCTGAGGCGCGGATCATCTCGTAAACCAATCCATCATACCAGGGCGGACCGCCATGCTCACCGCCGCTGCCATCGCGCACCTTGTCGAAGTTGGCCAGCGCCCCGTCCTTCTCGAACTTGGCAAAACAGTCCGGAATGGTGACCTCCTGCCATGCTTTGAGTTTGGGCGACCAAAAATCATCCTCAATTGCCACCTGCTGGATCGGGACCGGGGTAAGACGATGAGGCATGGCCTCTTGTGCCGCAACCACGGTAGGAGCGACCACCGCGAGTAAAATTAAAAGCGACCATTTCATAAATGCGCTTCTTTTGAGTTAACAAGTTGACGAATTAATTTCGATGAAAGCTCTTTGAGTGAATCCACCACCCGCTGGGCGTTGCCAAGTTCTTGATGTGTGCGGCCATCCTTTCCAGAAAACGGTCACTCGCAGACCTGGCCCGTCATGCACAGCAAATTCCTTGCTGTTAAACACAACGTCGATGGGTATTTGAAACGAATGTAAAACGGACTGGATTGTCATTGGCGCAGCCATTTTTTCCAGTTTTGTTCGTATTGCTGCACGTCGTCCTTCGTAACCGGAGGCAGCTCCGAATAATCCATCACGTTCGCCGGATTTTTTCCAAGGATGACTTTGTCGGCCAACAATTCCACCGAACGCTCGCCCCAGCGGTAGGTCTGCTGGGCATAAAGTTTCTGGACGACGCCTCTGGTCAGATAGGGTAATTCGGCCGGCAATGCATCCATCGCCACGATCTTGACCTTGCCTGGTTCCCATTTCAGCAATGCGTCGGTAAACAAACTCCACGAACCGATCATCCCCCAGCCGTCAATGTCGGGATTGGCCGTCTGCACTTCCTCGATCCTGGCGGCGGCGTCCTGCGGGACTTCCTTGCTGTAATACACGCCACGGATGGTGATGTTCGGATAATTCGCAGCTTCATCCAAAGCGCCCTTGATTCGGTTTTGCAAGTTGCGCGCGTTTTGGTTGCCACCGGGAATGGCGACAACGTGTTTGCCCGGCCCGAGCACCGCCGCGAGTTCACGCATAATGATATGCCCGCATTCGATGTCATCCGTGCCATGATAGCAGAAGCGTTTGCTGGCCGGGGCGTCGCTGTCAAAACACATCACCGCCACTCCCTGATCCACAGCGCGGTTGATGGCCGGCGCAAGCGTTTCCGCCTCGGAACAACTGACGCTGATTCCATCCGCGCCTTGCAAAACGAGCTGTTCGATATATTCAACTTGCTTCTGGGCATCGTCCTCATTCGGGGTGCGCCAGAGCACCGTGATCTTGACGCCCAACTTCTTGCTTAACCCGGCGGCGGCGTCTTCCGCGCCTACACGGGCGGCCTGAAAAACCGGGTTGGATTGGCTTTTGGCCACAAGGGCAAAAGTATATTCCGATTTTGTCCCGGATTTGGCGGAAGTATGTGAATCAGGCTGATTCGTGGATTTGCCACAGCCAGCGGCGAACAATGCCGCCAACCCCGCCAGGCCCAGAACGCGCAGGATATGTAATGGTGTCATAACGTTTAATGGATTCGTTGTTGCTTTGTCAGGTTCGTCGGATGTCAGGTTTCGTCTTGCCGGCTGAGCCTGGCCGACTGCGCGGCCCGGGCCAGACGCTTTTCGCGCAGCGTGCTGTTGATCCGGTCCAACAACACCGCCAGCACAATGACCGCACCAATGACGATCTGGCTGTAGTTTTGATCGATGTTCAAAATGACGATGCCATTGCCGATCATCTGAATGATTAAAGCCCCGAGCAAAGCGCCCAGCGCCGTGCCACGTCCGCCGGCCAGGCTGGCACCACCCACCACCGCCGCCGCAATGACATCCAGCTCGTAACCCTTGCCCGCGTCGGACGACGCCGAGCCGTAGTAACCCAACATGATCATGGCGGCGATCCCGGCGGTCATACCACTGAAGGCATAGACTTTAAGTTTGATCGCCTTGACTGGCAGCCCGCTGAACAGTGCCGCCTGCTCGTTACCGCCAACAGCAAAAATGTAGCGACCGTTGACCGCATGTTTCAAAAACCAGACCGCGAAGACTGTCACGCCCAGCATGATAATGAGCGGCACAGGATACAGGTTTGTGTCGCCCCACATGATTTTGTATCGGATCAGGCCATCGGTGAATTGAGGCGGAAAAGCCGTGAACGCCTGTGCCTTGGTCATCACAAACGCCACGCCTCGATAAATGGCCATGGTGCCCAGCGTGATTACGAAGGGATGCACTCGCAACAAAACGACACCGAGGCCATTGATCAAACCGCATAGCATCCCGGCTCCAACGCAAACCAGAATGGCGCCAGGCACGACCAACCACGGTGAAGCGCCCGCCCCTTCGCCGCGCGGCCCAAAATGATGCAGAAACATCGCGCCGCATACCGCCGCCAGGCAATAAACGGCTCCCACCGACAAATCAATGCCGCCAGTAATGATGACGAAGGTGGCACCGATGGCCATGATGGCAAAGAACGAGGTGTTCTTCGCCAGAATGTCCAGGTTGTCCGCCCGCAGGAATTTATTCACCGTATGAACG
>WNFO01013930.1_pt1 | contig 11714 bp, 11 predicted proteins | sample 5400251 | NCBI WGS metagenome assembly WNFO01 (sample SAMN13153354, study PRJNA577476) | soil metagenome | isolation source: 100 cm saprolite under Madrone tree | place: USA:California | collected 2016-06-14
CCGAGTCGCCCGCCCCGCAGAAATGACGTTTAGTCATTAGTTATTCGCGAGAAAGACGCGTTGCTGGGTCCATGTTCGATCGAGATCCTTGCCCGGGGGTGGCGCGCACGGAGGAACCGACCGCGCCTCGCTTTGGCGACGCACGTTAACTTCGCGCTTCCATGCTAACGGAAATACTTTCCGTGCGCTGCGTAAAAAACTAGCCAAACGCCGCTGATTTTGCCAACATCGGCACCCCTATGCAATCGGCGGGCAGCGCAAGCGAGAACCAGCTTCTCTTCAAGATGGTTCCACGGAACAAGACTATGTCGGCACCGCAATCTTTGGTTGGCCTAACAGAGAACGTCGCGTCGCGCCCGGGAGAATCACCGAAACGTGAGCGAGCTGGTCACCAGATTCATCCCCGATCACGCTGGCTCGGATTTGCCGGCCTGGCCTGCATCCCGCTCGTTGGCTGGCTCGACTACAAAACAGGGCCGGCAATTTCGTTTGCGCTCTTGTATGTTCCGCCGGTAGCGATGGCGGCATGGTTTGGCGGCCGCAGAGTTGGTCTCATTGCCGCGTTCGCTAGCGCTGCAGCATTGACCGCCGACGTCCCGGAAAGCGCGCAGTTCTCGACTCCGCTCATTTATTGCTGGAACGCGACGACGCGACTTCTGATTTACTCGCTGGGGGCTTTGCTCGTCGCAGCCCTCCGGCAGCAACGCGACCAGCTCCAAACAATCATCGAGCAGAAGAACGCCCGCTTGGAGCTGGAGATGGCAGAACGCGCTCTGGCCGAGCGCGAGATAATCGAGGCTGGCGCGCGCGAGCAACGGCGCATTGCCTACGACCTGCACGACGACCTCGGGCAACACCTCGTCGGCATCGCTTTCAAGGCCAAACTGCTGGGCGAGAAATTGCAACCGACGCATCCGGCGCAAGCGCAAGAAGCCTCAATGATCGCCCGCCTGGCCAACGACGCCGCCCGGCAAACGCGACTGACCGCGCACAAGCTCGATGGCGATAACGGCGCGATCGATCTGACAACGGCGTTACCCCAGCTGGCCGCCGCGGTCGAGGAAAATTGCCGTGTTAGCGTGAGCGTGAACACCAGCGCCTGCTCTGCCCCGGTGAGCGCACAGGTGACGGTGCAGCTTTATCGAATCGCGCAGGAGGCAGTGCGCAACGCCATCGAACATGGTCGCGCTGACAAGGTGGCGATCTACCTCGTCTCCCACCAGGAGCAGATCGTCCTTACCGTGTCCGATAACGGCAGTGGCTTTGATCCCAGTGTCGCCGGGCAGGGACTCGGATTTCGCACCATGGGTTCCCGGGCCCACTCTGTTGGCGGATCGTGCGAGGTGGAATCACGCGCCCGCGGCACCACACTCATCTGCCGGGTGCCGATCGGTCGCAGACCGGCTCAGGTTTCATGAAGGAAAAGACGCGGCCAAAAGCGCAAATCGTGGTGATTGATGATCACCCGGTGCTGCGCGATGGCCTCGTGCAGTTGCTTTGCAGCCAGCCCGACCTCGAATGCACCGGCACGGCCGACAACACCGCCGACGCCAAACGGCTTGTAGCACAATCCGCACCCGATCTCATGATTCTCGATCTGCGACTGAAAAGCGGTGACACGCTCGACCTCATCAAATCGCTGCGGGTGGAATATCCCAATTTAAAAGTGCTGGTACTTTCACAGTACGACGAGATGCTTTTCGCCGAGCGCGTCCTGCGCGCCGGCGCGTCCGGCTATGTCATGAAAGAGAACGCCACTGACGAGATCCTCAATGCCGTGCGTCGGTCATGAAAGAGAACGCCACTGACGAGATCCTCAACGCCGTGCGTCGGGTGCTGGCGGGCGACATTTATTTCAGCCAGCGGATCGGCGCCACCTTCATCCGCCGTTCGCTGGAGGAAAAACCGGCTGTTTCGCGCATCGGGGTCGAGCAATTGTCCGATCGCGAGCTGCAGGTTTTCCAGCTCATCGCCGCTTCCTTCAGTACGCGCGACATCGCCGAGCAATTTCATCTCAGCGTGAAAACGGTCGAAACCCACCGCGAAAACATCAAATCGAAGCTGGGGTTGGAAAACGCGGCCGAGCTTAATGAGTTCGCCCGTACCTGGGCCCACGAAAACCTGCTCCCGCAGCTGCACCCGACGCCAATGAGGAAACCGCACCGGAAATAAGCGGGGGCAGTCTGCGCGCTGTAGCGGCAGGCTCGCCGCGGGCGAGTCTGTCCGATTGGCGGACGTATCGCCTGCGAAGTTTCTGTAGTGGGACCGACGTCGGTGCCGAAATAAAACCCCTCGGTACTCTCGACCACGTCGATCGAAAGTATTCCGGGGGTTTATTACTACCTCCCGCCGAAAGCCGCCGGCGCTTGGCAGCGGTGAGGAGCCTTTGCAGCTTTGGCTACGGACAATTCGGGAAGAAGTTCGCCGCGAAGGTTCCAGGAGACGGCTGACAAGTGTCCGCGCTCGCGTCTGATGACAGCGAAACGTTTGTGTAACTGACCGAAACCAAAACCAGCTTTTGGCCGCCGGGGCACGTTAAAGTAGTGGGCGGCGGATCTACCGTGAGACAAGCTGTAACCGAGCCGTTCTTGGTGGAGGGGAACGCGCCAGTCGCGCTGACGTCAGCTTGCACGTTCACTTTATTGGCTGCATTGGGGCATTGTTGCCCATTGTTCCGGCAGGCGTAGACAGCGTCAGCATGGGCCGTAGCCGTTACGTTAACTATCTGGTTGTCACCAAGTCCCGCTATCTTGAAACACGCATTCAAGGTGCCATCAGAGTTAACGCCGCTTGCGCTACATTTGAGGAAGTGGGCGTTGGCTGCCCACACGGTGATAGCCATGAAGCCTGCGAGGGCTACCATGGCAAGGGTGAGAATACTTAATCTTTTCATTATTTACTCCTGATTATTTTTGGGGTTGTAGTTTTTGCGCTCACGGGCATGCGTTGCCCGGCCCCAAATCCTTTTGGAAGTCGCCTCCCTCAACTCAAACCGCAGAGGTCGATTCGATGCTCGAACCTCGCCAAAACTAATGCAAGCTTATTTTTAGTAATTATACTTAATATGGTTAACAAATTACATGGGTGATGATTTCTGAAGACAGTGCGATCGCTTCGTCGCGCATGTCCCTAGGCGTGTTGTGCCGATGTCGCCAAAAACTAGCTGAACTGCGGCCTTATGCTCCACAGCAGGTGCCCTTAACCGCTGATCTTGGGCAGTTTGCGAAAGTTCAGCTGAGCATTCAGTTGTGCATGGAGCTTCAGCACGTCATAGAATGGGTTTAGATGATTTGGAGAACCAGCTGACTCCTAAACCACCCGGTGCATGGGGGCCGCAGGCATCCCTACCGAATCCGCTACGGAATTGAAGAGCTACAAGCTCCGGCATCACGCGCCAAGATGAGCTGTAAGGGAAACGTCGGTGGTTTTCGACCAATGGAGCAAATGAATGGTATGAAAACAACACAGCGAAATTTTGATGCATTGATTGCTCGTAATTATCCAGCCGTTTACAGTTTCGCCAGCCGGCTCACTGACGATCCGCGCGAAGCGATCGTCCTCACGCGTGACGCATTCAACGTCGCCCGCAAACAACTGCGGAATCTGCGCGATCAAACCGCGGTTGCGACGGTGCTGATATCTGCGGTGATTCGCGCGGGACTCACGGCCGCATAGCCCCTTGGTATATCAAGAATTTTTCTCTGATCTGGCCGCTGCGAGACGGCCTCGCGACCACGCCTTAAATACGTCTTGCCCTATTCCCCAATCATCCCGAGGGCTTAGGCGCAATTTACGCGTTGGTTGAACACCGGCAGGTTGCCAAACAGAAATTGAAATGGAATTGGACTGCGCTCGGCCCAAGCCATTTCGTTGTGTTTTGCTTCTGGAAACGCAAGATAAAACAACTCCGAACCAGGGCTGTAGCCTTTCCAAAGCAGGCGATCTCTAACTGCTCTAGTCGGCTCGTAGTTATCGCGCGGCCAACCGCTATCCAGGTAAATCCTGAGGTTTCGTTTTGATTCAGTTGCAACCCGCTCAATGAGGTTGTCGCGATAACCAAAGGTGCTCGAGAGGCAGGCGACTTTTCCGAAGACTTCGGGCCATTGCCAGCCGAGATAGAATGACACGACACCGCCTAAAGACGAGCCCATCACCGCGCTATCTGCAGGTCCAACAAGCGTTCGATACTTCGCATCGATTAATGGCTTGAGTGTTTCAACCAAGAAGCGGCCGTAATCGTCATAACCTGGCGAGGTGTATTCGGCCATTCGATCATTCGGCAAAATTCCAACGACGATTACATTGTTGATCGCGTTCATGCGGTCCAGCACGTTTAGCACTTCGTCTGTCCGCCAGGTGTTGCCGAGAAAGGCCTCTTCTTTCAGAAACAGGTTGTTGCCATCATGCATGTAAAGCACCGGATAGCGCTTCAGGGTATTCTCGCGATAGCCGGGCGGCAGAAAAACGCGGAAGCGATGCTCAGCTCCAGTGCCGCTCGGCAAAGGCGACATCAGTTCGCAGACGCTGCAATGGATTTCGTCAGAGAAATAGGGATAAATATCCAACGGCGTGTCAGACGTTGCGATGGCTAGGAAATTTTCGCCGCGTGCCCATTCGGGCCGACCATTTTGCTGAAGGACCGGCTTAAAGTAAAAGAAGGGCCGATCAGTTTCGAGTAAGAATTCAGCCTTGCCTTCGTCTGATCGAGTCGGCTCGACGTCCAGATCCCAATCCGTTTCGGTGCGAAGAAGAATTTTCGCTCCATCAGCGGGGTAGAAGACATTGATGATTTGCCGGTTCATGATCGCATTGCGACAATTTGCTCGCGCAGGGCACGCGAGAGCTCCTTCCGGTTGCAGGGACGGCCGATAAGAGGAGCAAACGCGAGTTTCGCGCCAATCTCCGGTTTGGTGAAAAGATTCAATAGATGCGGCACGAGCGTCATGTCGCGCCAGTCCCGCGCCAAAGGAGGTGCAGCAGATTGAAGTTCCGGTGATCTGCGTGCACACAGGCGCGGCCGAGCTCAATCATTTCGCCACGCAGGGGTTCGTAAGGCGCGAAATCAAATTCGCGCTCGCCTGTAGTAGCCGATGTTTGCCGCCGCGGACTCGCCCGTTTGCAGGCGGTAGGTGCCGACGATTTCTCCCGTCGGGACGTTCTCGACTACCAGGTGTTGGCAGACGGCGTCAAAAGGATCGATATCTAGCCCGGTGAAGTGAGACTCCGCCAGGCCTTCGTTCAGTTCAAGGTTGAAAACCTCAAACCGCAACCGTTGCGCGGCGCGGACTTCGTCCGCGCTGCGCGCCATTCGTGCGAGATAGGTCGGACGCCCCGCGAGCGATGTGCTCGTGCGCCGCTTGTTGATCAGGATCATTGATCGTGTTCTCCAATAATTTCACCGCCAGAGCGGTCCAGCCGGTCTGATGGCTTGCGCCCAAACCGCGGCCGGTTTCGCCGTGGAAGTATTCGTTGAATAAAACCAAATCGCGCCAATGCGGATCGGTGGCGTACTTGCCGATCTTGCCGTGACACGGGCGTTCGCCATTTTCGTTAGGCAGGAAAATGCTCGAGAGCCGGCGCGAAAGTTCGTTAGCGACCTGTTTGAGCGTCGCCATATTTCCTGAACCAGTTGGGCACTCGACCTTAAACGAATCGCCGTAGAAAAGGTGATAACGCTCCAGCGCTTCGACGATGAGAAAGTTAATCGGAAACCAGATCGGCCCACGCCAGTTCGAGTTGCCGCCGAAAAGATAACTCGTTCCTTCGCCCGGAACATAGTCGACGCGGTGTTCGTCGTTGCCCACGCGAAAGACGTAAGGATGATCGCGATGAACGCCCGAGACGGAGCGCAAACCATACGGCGAGAAAAATTCGTTTTCATCAAGCATGTAGCGCAAGGCGCGCTGCAATCGCTCGCGCGTTGGGATCGCCAGCATGCGATTGCCGGTGAACGGGCACACGTCGCAATAAGTGATCAAGCCGGCAAGGTCCTTGCGGTAATTCAGAAACCACTCCATCCGTTTCTTGAATCCCGGCAGCTTGTTGATCTTTGCCGCCTCAAGATTTTCCACCGCGATCAACGGCAACAATCCGACGAGCGAGCGCGTTCGCAGCGGGATCTGCTGCCCATCCACCTTCAATTTGTCGTAGAAGAAGCCGTCCTGCTCGTCCCACAGGCCTGTGCCGCCGAGAGAATTCATCGCGTCACTGATGCTGATGAAGTGCTCGAAGAATTTCGAAGCCATGTCTTCGTAAACGGGATTGTTTTCCGCGAGCTCGATCGCGATCGATAGCATCGTTAGGCAGTAGAATCCCATCCATGCGGTTCCGTCGGCCTGTTGCAAAAATCCGCCGGTCGGCAGCGGCTTGGAACGATCGAACACTCCGATGTTGTCGAGGCCGAGGAATCCGCCGGAAAAAAGATTATTTCCTTCCGCGTCCTTGCGGTTCACCCACCAGGTAAAGTTGAGCATCAATTTTTGAAATGCGCTTTCGAGAAAGGCGAGGTCGCGCTGGCCACGCGGCCCGGTCATTTTGTAAACGCGCCACACGGCCCAGGCGTGCACCGGTGGATTGACATCTCCAAACGCAAACTCGTAGGCCGGAATCTGGCCGTTCGCGTGCATGTACCATTCGCGCAGGAAAAGATTGAGCTGCTTTTTGGCGAAGTGCGGATCGATCTTCGAGAATGGGATCATGTGGAACGCGAGATCCCACGCCGCAAACCACGGATATTCCCACTTGTCTGGCATCGATATGATGTCGCGGTTGAACAAGTGTGACCATTCCTTGTTCCGGCCATTGAATCGCTCGGCCGGCGGCGTTGGCTGCGCCGGATCACCCGACAGCCATTCGCGAATCACGTAGTTGTAGAATTGTTTGCTCCAAAGCAGACCGGCATAACCTTGACGCGCGACCTTTTTCGACTCCTGGTCCGCTTCTGCCGGCGTGACCGTATCGTAAAATTCGTCCGCTTCCTGAACGCGTTTCGCGAAGACGGCATCAAAGTCGGCAAAGGAGTCTGCCGGCGTTTCATTTTTCGATGAGAGACGCAGCCTAACGACCTGCGATTGTCCCGGTTCGATGTCGATCTTGTAGTAAGCCGCAAACTTTGTCCCCGTGTTCGCCGGATTCACTGCATCGGCGCGGCCGTGCACGATATATTCGTGAAAGGCGTCTTTCGCGAACGCGTTTCCGTTTGCATAACCGTAAAGACGAACCGCGTTGGTTTCGTTTTCGGTAAAAAGCGGCGTGGCGTCGCCTTCATACGCCAACTGATATTCTCCGAGCTGCTCGTGGTGCGCGCGTACCACGCCATGTCGATCTAACGTGAGTGTCGGTTTACTAGTGCATTCTTCCGGAATCTTGCCCCACGACCAAGTGTTGCGGAACCAAAGCGTCGGCAATAAGTGCAGCGTCGATCTTTCCGGCCCGCGGTTCGCAATCGTCAGGCGAATGAGCATGTCGTTCTCGTCGGCCTTGGCGTATTCCGCAAAGACATCGAAGTAGCGGTCGTCATCAAAGGCTCCGCTGTCGATGAGTTCAAACTCAGTTGCGCTCAGACCGCGTCGCCGATTTTCCTCGACCAGACGCGCATACGGAAATTCCGCCTGCGGATATTTGTAGAGCGCCTTCATGTAGGAATGCGTCGGCGTCGAGTCGAGGTAGTAATAGAGCTCCTTTACGTCCTCGCCGTGATTGCCCTCGGAGCCGGTGAGACCGAATAGGCGCTCCTTTAGGATCGGGTCCTTCCCATTCCAAAGAGCGAGCGCAAAGCAAAGGCGACACTGGCGATCGGTAATACCGAGCAGCCCATCTTCGCCCCAGCGGTAGGCACGGCTGCGCGCATGATCGTGCGGGAAATAATCCCAGCAGTTCCCGTAAGGAGAGTAGTCTTCACGGACAGTGGCCCATTGCCGCTCCGATAAGTAAGGGCCCCAGCGTTTCCAGTTCTTAGTGCGTTCTGCGTCCTGTTTCAGGCGATGCTGTTCGGCCGTGGGCGAAAGTTCCATATTGCTTCGTCGTATAATGCGCCGATTCCTTACGCCACGTTTGTAGCGGGGATCGGTGATCCCGGCCTTTCACGAGCATTCGCTGCGCTCGTGCCGGCATCACCGATGCCGGCTACAGAAATCTGCTCGCGATTCCAAGGCGCGGCACCCGTTTCGGTCTGAGAATGCGCGAGCGCGCGCTGGTCGAGATACTGCACGAAATCTTTTGAGAAAAAGACATCGAGCGCCCAGTCGATCGCGACGCGAATCTTTTTTCCGCGCGCGGCAGCTTGCTCCAGTAAATGCCGCGCCACAGAAACCAGGCGAGGAATCCGGAGAAATTCACCCCGAGAATTCGCGCGACCCCGGTGCGACGACCGATCGCCGCCAGGAGACCGAGCGTCTTGAAACGAAATGGCTTCTTCGCCTTGCTATCGATGCTCGAAATGATGTTGTGGGCGAGAATCTTTCCCTCGCGCGAAGCATGCTGTGCGGTCGGAGGGCAATAACCGCCGGTCGCTGGATCCGGCACGAGCGCGCAATCCCCGAGCGCCCATAGACCGTCGAATCCCTCAACCTGGAGATAAGGGTTAACTTTGATTCGGCCGCGCTCTTTTGCGCATGGCACAAGACCGACAATTGGATTCGGCGATACGCCCGCGGTCCACACCAGAGTCGCGCTCGTGATTCGTTCGCCCGACACGGAATGCGCGCGAGCGGAACGTCCGCCAGATCTCGTTAGGCTGCATCGCCGTAACCTTGCTTTCGCTCGCCGCGATCTCGTGCAGCATCGGAGTGAAGAGAAAGAAGTTCTCGCGGTTCACAATGGTCACATCGAACCGCGGATCGCGACGTTTTTCAAATTGCAGTGCGGCATAAAGGCCGCCAAATCCACCGCCGAGAATGAGGAGGCGAGTTTTTTTTGTCGCTCATACAAGTCTCAGAGCACGTTGCGCTCGACTCGAAGCAGCTCGCCCAACGACCATGCCTGGAACGGGCAACCGCGTGGCGTGTGCGGCGGCTCGAGGAAACGGGCGCGCGCTTCTTCTTTAGCCGAGTCAGTGCTACCGCGGACGCGCACCCATGCCTCAACAAATGCGCCGATGAGCCACGGCCACACCGTACCTTGATGATAACCGCCGTCGCGCTGCGCGACGCTTCCGCCGTAATGTGCCGTGTAGCCCGATTCGCCTGGTGCGAGCGAACGCAAACCGAGTGGCGTAAGCAAACGCGCCTCCACCGCATCCACAACTCGGCGCGCTTTGCCAGCGGAGAGCACCTGCAACGGCAAGCCGCCGACAGCGAAGATTTGGTTTGGGCGAAACGTTAGATCGAGATCTCCTCTGCGGTGATTGCAGTCGATTACGTCTGCCAGGTGTCCGGCATCTTCGTTCCAGAAGCGGTTCTCAAATGCCGCGCGACCTTTCTCAAAAAGCGTCTGCCAACGCGCCGAAAATCGCGCGCCGATCGCCAACGCATTCAACCAGAGCGCCTGGATCTCCACCGGTTTTCCGATGCGCGGAGTGATCTCACGACCATCGACTCGCGCGTCCATCCAAGTTAGCTGCTGGCCGGGTTCGCCGGCCGCGAGCAGTCCGTCGTTGTCGGCGCTAATGCCGAACCGTGTGCCGGTCGAGTAGCCGACCAAGATTGCCTCAATTGCGGCGCGCAACTTTTCCGTGTGACAATCAGCCGTTAGGCCCGGCCGCTTCTCCGCCGCAATCAGGTAATCGTTGACCGCAATGATGTACCAAAGCGACGCATCAACCGAGTTGAACTCCGGCGTTTCTCCGGAATCTGGAAAGCGATTCGGCAACATTCCTTCCGAAACAGCGCCGGACCACTGGACTAAAATATCGCGCGCTTCTTCGAGCCGGCCCGTTGCAATGCAAAGGCCGCGCAGCGCGATGAAAGCATCCCGACCCCAATCGCCAAACCACGGATAACCCGCGAGGAGCGTTTTGCCGTCGCCGCGTTTTGCGAGATACGCATCGGCAGCGCGTTCCAGCGGAGTGCGAAAATTTTCCCGGCGCTGCAGCTCGTTCGTTCTGACCAGGGCGTAACGCGCTTCGATGGATTCGATGTCGGTGATCGCGTGTCCTTCGGCCGCGAGCATGAGCACCGCCGGGTATTTGGAAATTGCAAAAGTCAGGACGCCAGGCGAAGCGAGGTCCTCAACGGCATCAAGCCCGCGCGCCTGTTCTTCGGCATAAAGAAAATTCCGATACCACGTGGGTTCGTGCGTGTACTCACCGTTCGAGAATGCAACTACTGCCGGAACGCCATCGTAAGGTCGACACGTAGCACGTTCGCTGTTGACATCGACTTGAAATCGAAACGAACCGTTCTCGTGATGAGTTGAATGAAAATCGCGACCGGACAAGAACAGTCGTAATTTTAGTTTCACCGAAGTTGAATCGGCACTAACAAGTTTCCACGAAAGCATCACCGCTGATTGCCCGTGCGGAACAAAGATCTCCTGCTCAATGATCAGATCATCGGTCAGGCGATATCGCCAGCGTGGCCACGGTTTGTACTCAAATGATTCGATACGCGCGGCGCCGTTCGGGTGAACGACATCGGGCGCGTAGCGTTGTGACGATATAGGAAACGTTCCGTCCGGCGTTTCGATCCACGCATCGAATCCGTTCACCAACACCATTCGCCCGGCCGGCGGGGTTGTCGCTGTGAGCAGCAGCGCGTGATAGCGCCGGTTACGAATTCCCGAAACCGTGCCGCTGGCGAACCCGCCCAAACCGTCCGCCTCGAGCCACTCAGCGCTGGAATCGGGTGGATTCATCACGTGAGCCGGCGTCGAAGCGAAACAGCAAAATGACCAAAGTAGAGATAATCGCGACCGTCATGGGTTTAACCTCCCGTTTCGAATCCTGGGTAGAGAGTCATGCCGCCATCGACGAACAGGGTGGTGCCTTGGACGTAGTCTGATTCATCACTCGCGAGCCAAACTGCAGCGCGCCCGATTTCCTCCGGCTCACCGATCCGCTTGTAGGGAATGAGCTTGAGCAGCTCGTGGTAATGCTCGGGGGTGTCCCACGCCTGCATGTTGATCGGCGTCCGAATCGCACCTGGCGCGATCGAGTTCGCACGAATGCGAAACGGCGCCACTTCCTGCGCGATGCTTTTCATCATCAACATCACGCCGCCTTTGGAGGCGGCATAGTTTACGTGACCAGCCCACGGGATCACTTCGTGCACCGAGCTGATGCAAATGATTTTCCCGGCGCAGCACGAAATTTCCGGCCGCACACCGCGGCGTTTAAATTCACGGACGGCTTCACGTGCGCACAGGAACTGGCCGGTAAGATTGACACCAATAACTTTGTTCCATTGTGTGAGGGTCATCTGGTCCACCGGCGCGTCCGATTGCAAACCGGCGTTATTAATTAAGATGTCGACCGTGCCAAACTCATCCCGCACCGCTTCAAACATTTTGGCAACGTCCTCTTCGCTCGAAACATCAGCGCGGTAAGCGAATGCGGTATGACCGTGTCCGCGCAGTTCGTTTACCATTGCCTGCGCTTTATCTTCGCCGGCAACATAATTAACGCAGACATCCGCACCGGCGTGACCAAGCGCGAGCGCGATCGAGCGTCCGATTCCCGAGCTTGCTCCGGTGACAATCGCCTTCTGGCCTTTGAGCAGTTTGCGATTTTCGGTCTTCGGTACGACCGGTTTGGGCAGATTACTGAAATCCTGCGAATA
>WNFO01004800.1_pt1 | contig 11713 bp, 11 predicted proteins | sample 5400251 | NCBI WGS metagenome assembly WNFO01 (sample SAMN13153354, study PRJNA577476) | soil metagenome | isolation source: 100 cm saprolite under Madrone tree | place: USA:California | collected 2016-06-14
CATGCCGGTTTCAGACGCCAGCCCCGCCATCGCCGTCGAGCGCGCACTGAATATTTTGGAAGCCGCCGCGCAGCGCCGCGATGGACTAACGAACGCGGAAATCAGCCGCAAACTCGGAATACCCAAAAGCTCCGCGAGCTACATCCTTCGAACCCTCGAAAAACGCAGCTATCTTCGCCGCGAAGCGGAAACCGGGCGGTACCGCCTGGGCTTGAAAATACTGAGTCTCGGCGGCGACGCGCAGGCCAACCTCGACATCGCCGACGTCGCGCTTCCGTTTATGAGGATGCTCGGCGAAAAGATTCGAATGACCGTGCACCTGGCGGTCTTGGATCAAGGCGAAGCCGTCTACATTGAAAAGGTGGAAGCGCCGGGATTTTTCAAGGTGAATACCTGGGTGGGACGCCGCATGTTTTTGCATTCCACCAGCGTCGGAAAATGCCTGCTGGCGTGGCTGCCCAAACACGACATCGAAAACATTGTGAAGCAGCAGGGCATGAAAAAGAGAACGCCGAAAACCATCACCTCCATCACCAGGCTCATTGCGGAACTCGAGCACGTCAAGCAGTCCGGATACGCCGTGGATGATGAAGAAAATAGTTTAGGCGCGCGGTGCCTCGGCGCCCCCATCTTTGACACCGTTGGAAATGTAACGGCGGCGCTCGGCGCTAGCGGCACATTGACGCAGACAGACGAAGCCAGCATGCCGCGTATTATCGAAGCGCTGAAAGAAACGGCGCGGCGAATCTCTCGGCAAATGCAAAAAGGTGGGGTGACCGGGGCCACATAGAGAGGCCCCGAGCATGCGAAAAATTGCCGTTGCTGCGAGCAGGTTTACTTGCCGTTGCCGGCGCCGCCGAGATTATTCTTCACGATGAAGGCTATTTTACTTCGCCGGCGACTACGAGATTGTTCTTCACCGAAAATACATTGGGAACCCCGTTGGCGCGAAGGTTCGCAAGGTTTTTATCGGTTTCGTTGTCCACCACACCCTCCAGCGTGACGTTGCCGTTTTTCACGATGATATGGATGGACGGCACGGCCTGAACCGAGTAGCGCGACAGGCCGGGATCTCCGTAAACGGCGCGGAACACCGCGCGGCGGAGCTGGTCATCCATGGGCGACAATGGAAGCACCTCGATGTTGTTCACAACGGTGGTGACCCCTTCGACGCTCTTCACGACGGACTCGGCGTCGGACTTCAAAGTTGGCCGGGTCACTTCGCCGTAGAGCGTCACCTTGTCGCCCTCCACTTTATACGCGAGGTTGTCGAACACCGAATACCACGGCAACATTACCAGCTGGTGCCGGACTTCTTTCGTCAGATTTTCCCCATACTTCATTTCGCTGCGTTGTTTCTTGTTTTCCCGCGGCTGAGCCGCCGCGGAATATGGCATCCCCATATAAGGCGCGGCGAGCAACGCCATTACAAACAGGGCCCGTAGTTCCTTTCTCATATTTACCTCCCGGACGATTGTCCTTTCGCACTTTCTTGTTTCAAGTATTTAGATTCAAGAAGCAGGGCAGTGGATGCATGGTTTCGCGCCCAGAGGAGGTGTTAGCCTATTTTCAAGAATGGACGCAACAAACATGGAGTTTTATGCGAAACTTTTTGAGAGTAGCGGTGTTGGACAAAAGATATGAATGACGTGATGGGAGAGTAGCTGAGTGCTGGTGATTGGGCATCGCGGAGCATCGGGGCACGCGCCGGAGAATACCTTGGCGGCGTTTAAGAAAGCTGTTGCGATGGGCGCGACGTTCGTGGAAACGGATTTGCATCTCTCGCGCGATGCGCACTTCGTGGCCATTCACGATGCCACCGTGAATCGCACGACGAACGGGCAGGGCGCCGTGCATGATATGACGCTCGCGGAGCTGCGGCGTCTGGATGCGGGGTCGTGGTTCGGAAGCGAATTTGGCGGGGAGCGCATCCCCATGCTGGAAGAGCTTCTGGAATTTTCCAAAAAGAACGACGTGGTTTTTTATATGGAGCTGAAGCCGGACGGCACGTGGGGCGGGGAGCATGCACTGGTGGGCGCGCTGCGCGAATCGGGAGAGATACCGCGTACCGTAGTGATTTGCTTCGATCCGGGGATCGTGCTGAATTTGCGGAAGATCGAGCCAACGCTGATGACCGGGCTGCTGTACGACGGGCAAATCGAAAAACCGATCGACAAAGCAGTAGAGATAGGAGCGCGGCAACTGGTGGTGCGCGGCGACCTGGTGACGCCGGCGATGATCGCGGAAGTCCAAAAAAAGGATTTGCAGATCGTATGCTGGACGGTGAACCATCCCGCGCACATGCGCATGCTGATGGCAGCGGGAGTTGACGGAATCATGAGCGACTATCCGGACCGGCTGATTGCAGCAGTGAAAAAGGAAACCGAAATTCTCTCCTGACGGCGAAGAATCCGCATACCAAAATCCTAGTGTAACTTTGGCTGCTTCGGAAGAAGCAGATCCCTCCCGCCGCGGCGGGCTCGGGATGACAGCCAGCGAGCCTTGTGAGCAAGCTGCGGAAGATGTTCAGGGAGCGCACGTTCATCGCGTACCTGCCAACAGAGCATGAAGCGCGGCGAGTTGGGAAACAGAGAGTTGCTCGGCGCGGGCGTCGGGGCGAAGACTTAGCGAGGCCAGGGCTTCGCGGACGCTGTCGGGTTTGGCGAGAGACCGCAGATTGTTGACCAGCGTTTTGCGCTTCTTCGAGAAACATAATTTCACGAAATCCAGAAAACGAGTTTCGGCATCGCGGGATGAGTTGGCCTGCGTGCCTTCTTTTGACGCCGTGCTGGAGCCGAGGGAGAGCTTTGCGCGTTCGCCGGGCAGGCGGAGGGTGACGAGGGCGGAAGTGACTTCCGGCGGTGGATTGAACGCTTCGCGCGGAATTTCGAAGACAAATTCCGGACGCGTGTAGAACTGAGTGACGACGGAAAGATAGCCGTAGTCGCGCGTGCCAGGCTGGGCGGCGAGGCGGTGAGCAACTTCGGTCTGAATGACAACGTGAATTTCGTCGATGAGGTCGGCGAAATTGAAGAGGCGATGAAGGATCGGCGAGGTGATGTAGTAGGGAAGATTGCTGTAGACGCGGATGCGGCGGACGACAGCGATCGCGGCGATGTCCGCTTCGAGAACGTCGCCGGGAACGACGTTGAGATTAGGGAATTGTTTGGCAAGGCGGCGAAGTCCCGCGATGAATGCCGGATCGATTTCGATGGCGTGGACGGGAGCGCCGGTGGCGAGAAGGTGCTGGGTGATTTCACCATGGCCGGCTCCGATTTCGATCCAGCAATGCTGATCGTCTCGCGGAAGCGGGACCGTTGAATGCGGCGAAACGCGAATGGCGCGCGCGATCTCTTCGCGCCAGTGGAGATCGGCGAGGAAGTGTTGGCCGAGTCGTTGGCGAGCCATGGGTGGAACAGTGTAGCAAGAGGCGCGTGAAGCGCGCCGAGAGGCAAGGAAGTAAGGAGGTAACGAGGCAGGGACGAGAGAAAGAGGACGCGGAGACGCGGAGCGCGCGGCTTGTTTACGGTTTGGGGACTCCCTCCCCACCCCTCTGTTTTTTCATAAGTGTTCATTCTAAACCTGGATAAAGTCGTTTGTTTTGATACACTTTTGGAAGTGTTCATTCTAAAGGCATTGCACCAAAATTGTGCAAAACGGGCTCGTTTCCGGCTCTTTCCGCCTCTTTTCTCATAAATGTTGATTCTAAAGAGTTTTAAGTTGTTTAGAATGAACACTTGCAGCATTTCTATAAGTTTTGATTCTAGGAGAGTCGCCCTTCGCCGCTTAGGGTAAGCGAGATGCAGGCACACGTCTGCTGGCGCGGGAGTAAGAAGAACAGCGCGGCGAGCGAGCATGTTCGGTGCGGCACCCTCCTGCGGCGCGCAGGCTGCTTCCTACGGTGGGCAGACTGAGGGTGCGTGCCGACTTAACCACATAATTATAACAAATCAAGGTAATTTGTCAATAGGTATTTATAAGTGGTTTGGATACTGTGGGATAGCAGGGTGTCTGGCAAGTGGCGTTGCGAAAACGAATTCAAAGCCCACACGCCAGGACAAGAATGTCCCACCTTTGCAGGACCAAAACCGCAAAGGTAGGCCACCCGGACCGTCATAGCGAAATAAGGTTCGCGCCACCCGCCTTGAAAACCGCAAGGATGTGGCACGCGCAGAAAGAATCAAGAGACAAAATCAAAAGCCTGGCCCACCCGCCGCCCGCCCGCAAGGGGTAAGGCCACCGGGAATGTCTCCGTTAGTTGAGCGATTCTCGGTCCCGCGCCAATAGAAAAAGATTGCTCTGGGCTCGCAACAGTCCGTTCAAGTGCCGCACTTGTGGAGGTTCCAAGCGCTCGAGTGTCGAATACGGGCCGACACCGCCTCGTGGCTCAACCCATACGCAGATGTAGGGTGTGAGAGGAAGCAAAAATCCCCAATCAGGAGAGGTGAGAATGTCATTCAATTGCGTAATGCCTTGTTTTGGTTCATCAGTTGGCACCCACACTGAATTGTCTTTTACTTGGATCACGAGAACGGGATGGTCACCAGATATGAAAAACTCGCCCACGTAAGGAAGCATCGTGAAGAACCGCACGCGGGGTAAGTTCTTGCGCCAAACGTCGCCGATGGTCCACATCTGCCGCAGCATCACGCGCAAGAACGTGTTTCGGTCTGCGGATTGTCCGGCTTGAATGTCAACGCACTGCTTGTGGCCCAGTGTTCTCACGGCCTGGGCACCGACAAAGCGCAAAAGCGCTCCATATTCTTCAGCCGTCCCAAGAAAAAACTCGTCGCGTTCACGTTTGATCCGCTGGGCGAGGCCTGCGAAAGGTGTTTCTATCCAAGTCGAGAAGAAGTGCTCAATCCCGTCGTTTTCTTTGCCTTTGACGTTTCTGATGTACAAGCTCTTTTGTCTCCCGACGGATCGTGGATTGCGCTGCACAGGGGGCTTGTCACCAAACTTGACCCACACGTTGCCCGTTTCGTCGGTGAAACTCTCCTGGTAGGCCTGAGAGAGATAATGGTTTCGGCGCTGTAAGTTCATTTCGCTACCTACGGACATAATAGCACTCTTCACTTTGGGGAGCCGGGGACAGACGGGAAGTTTCCCTTGCTCTGAAAAACCTCCAATCGTTACGAGCAAAACGAACCTTGTCAAACAAATGTCAGAAACCTTCCGTCTGTCCCCAATTCTCCGAATTACTCAATAGCGGCACGTCAATGCCTTACTTGTTTTTTCCGTCCGAGCTTGTTCTCGATCTGGGCCATCAATTTTCCTCGCACAGCTAGGACTTCGGGAACGGAGTTCTCCAGCACCTGATACTTCTCTTTTCCATGAGGGAGATCCCAAACGAACGGTACGCTCAATTTTAGGAATAGGGCGACAAGTTCATCGTACAACGCAGTTGGAATGAGAGGTTTCAGCGCGGCCAGGTGCATCTCGGCTTTCGCATGGTTCTCTTTGGCTTTCTGTTCGTAGTGGCCCCATCGCAAGTTGACCTGCTCTTGGTTGAATTTCTTGAACGGTTCGAGCAGTGCTTGCTTCCGTTGTTCCAATACAGCGACAGTAAGTTCCGGACCTCCTTGTTGACGGACTATTTGATCGGCTTGAGCGCCCAACTGGTTAAGCGTCGCGAGTAACGACTCCAGCGTGCTCGTGAGATAGTACATTTCTGATTTGGCCATGAAAAACGCCTCCATGAGCCCAGTCATGGCGAAATGAATCATGTTGGCGTGATATCTTTTGAACTCCCAATCTTCAGTGAACTTTTGCTTGCGGCTGTCCCACCAAGCATTGAATGCGATCGTAACGATTGCGGCCACGAGGCCGCCGCCGATGATGCTAAGGTATGGCTCTGGTACGGTCGGGCCGGGTATTGCTTGGAGCATGAGCATCTGCCTACTTTCTGGGAGCCGGGGACAGACGAGAAGTTTCCCTTCTGTGAAAATCTCCAATCATTATGAGCCAACGGAGACTTGTCAAACAAATATCAGAAAACGTTCCGCCTGTTCCCGATTTCCGTCATAAACGAATCAGAAATCCTCGCAAGTAGATAGCGATCCTTCCTTTTCGCGCTGCTCATTAAAGGCCCGAATCCTCGCTTGGGGATCAACGCCATAGCGTTCGCAGAGGCGGTGGGCGATGTTGAGAGCATACTGGCAAAGAGCAGCTCCATAGCGACCAAGTGCATCGTGGGACACGATGACCTTTTCCCCGATTTTCAGATTCAGCCAAGGACATCCTTCTAGAAGCCGTTTATCCGCACAGGACGCGCGATGAACGATCACATTCCGGACGTGCTGCATTTCCCAAATTGTTTTTTTCAGGTCTTCTTGGACGGCCCCGGACAAAGCGAGGAAGTCCAGGAGCGATTCGAACATATCAACTCCCTGCTTTCGACCCGGACCCTGATTTCGCGTGATCTCGTTCAGTAAGTATCGAATGCGACCCTCCTCATCGGATGCTTGGAACTCGGCCAGAGGAATTTTGACCTTCGTGAATGCCTGATTCTTGAGCAGTTTCGGCTCATTCAACAGGATTTTTACGAGGGTGTCTTCAATAGCGACTTCAAAGGCCCCCCATGTTGCTACGAGCGTATGGGCATGGAGTAACGGAAACCCTTTTGCACATTCCTCCGCGGCTAACTTACCTTCATCCTTAGCTTCGACGAGGTCTTTCTTCAACTTTTCCTTTGCACTGTCCCCGTCTTTGGCTTCGTCCGTTTCGATAAGCGCCTCGAATATGCCCGGCATTCCAGTGAGCATGCCAATACCACGCATGCTGAGATGTAATAGTCGAAAATCTTCCTTCCAAGCCGCAAGGAAGCGGCGAAGCGATTCTGAAGCGTATGCCGGCAGATATTCGGGCATTCAAACCTCTCAATGCATAAAACATAAATGATAGCGCAGTTGTAACGGAATGACGGGTGAGGGGCGCGGCGGGATCAGAAGGAGCCTGAGCGGAAGCGTAGGGCATTCTTGGGAAACGGGAGTACGCGAGGCGGATCGGGTTGATTGGCGGAGAGGGCGCGGCGCTTGTCGCGCGCGGCAACGCGGCAGGCGTGTTCTCTGTACTTTTCACCGTAGATCCACTGGAACAGGACGTATAGCAAAAAGTCAAAGCCATGAATGCAGAACGCCAGGAATACCGTAAGCGGCATGGGAACCTCACCCGGGCTAATGTGAGTCGGAAGCCCAGACAAGGAAAGGGTAGGAGGGGGAAGGATAAGAAGTCCTGAGGGGTTTATTAGGAAGTTGTTAGCAAGCCGGGGAGGAGTCAGGTGCAAACTAGAAGGCAGAAACTAGAAACTAGAAATTGGAAAGCGGAGGGAAAGGTGGCGCCCTGAAGGGACGCCGCTACACTGAGGGCACGATTTATCGTGCCCCTACGAAGGAAAAGCTGGGGCGAGGATTGCATTCCGGGACGGTCAGTTGTAAGTTGGCGGGCGGGCCGGCAGCAAAACGCAAATGCCGGTTCATAAGTTGATGAGAGGCGCGACGTGCGCGGTAAAAAATAAGGCGTCTTGCGAGAGCCCGGATTGTTTATTTGACTCGGGCTGGGGACCGCGCAAAACACGTCCGTAGAAGAGAAAAGAGAGATTCCGATGGCTTTCAAACTTTTAACGATTTCGCCGGTGAATTGCTTTGCTTCCCTGGTGATCGCGACTGCGGTGTTTGTGGGAACGGGAGCGTCGGGCGAAAGAGGAAAGTGGCGAGTGGCGAGTGACGAGTGGCGAGAAACTCGGCAAATGCGCGAAAGCGCTGCCGTGCCCCGGGCACCTCAAGCGTCCGAGGGCGCTGCCGCGCTTCAGGAGTCGCAAGGCGCGATCGCTCAGGCGCCCGAAAGTGCTACTGGTCAGGCGTCGGGAAGCGCCGCGGCGCAGGCGCCTCGGGTGTCGCCGCTCGGTGCTCCCAACGAGCTCCCTAATCCCTATCGCCCGGGCGTTAGTTGGGGCCAACTGCCGAACGGAAGGAAATGGGGATCGACGGCGGGGATCGCCATCGGTTTGGATGGCAACATCTGGGCCATCGACCGGTGCGGCGTCTCCGGATCGCAAGGCACAAACTGCGCCGACTCACCACTCGACCCGATCCTCGAATTCGATCCTTCCGGCAAGTTCCTCAAGGGATTTGGTCATGGGATGTTCGTTAGCCCGCACAAGATCACCGTCGACAAAGAGGGCAACCTGTGGGTCGCTGACAATGGCTTGAAAGACGGCAGAGGCCAGCAGGTTTTCAAATTCAACCCGGATGGCAAGCTTTTGCTTACGCTCGGCAAGGCGGGTGTGGCTGGGCCCGGCACAGACACGTTCGATCAGCCGACCGAAGTGGCCGTCGCTCCCAACGGAGATATCTTCGTCGCCGACGGCCACGGCCGCGCTCCCACCGCCAACGCCCGCATCATGAAATTCGATAAGAACGGAAAGTTCATCAAGGCCTGGGGGAAGAAAGGAACGGGGAGCGGCGAATTCGATTGCCCGCATACTTTGGCGTTCGACTCCAAGGGACGCCTTTTCGTGGGCGACCGCCAGAATAACCGCATCCAGATTTTCGACCAGGACGGTCGTTTTATCGCCGAGTGGAAGCAGTTCGGCCGGCCGAGCGGGATCTTCATTGACAAGAACGATGTGCTGTACGTGGCCGATTCGGAATCGCGCGGAGGCGAGGAAGGCTACGGCTATAACCCGGGGTGTCGGCGGGGCATTCGCATCGGGAGCGCTAAAGATGGCACGGTAAAATACTTCGTGCCCGATACTGCGCCGTATCCGCCCTCCGCTGACTCCACGGCATCGGAAGGGGTTGCAACGGATGCTGAGGGAAATATCTATGGGGCGGAATTTACGATGGATGTGAAGAAGTACGCGAAGAAGTAGGTAGAAAGGCGCCAAGCACGGGTCTGAAGACCCGCCACTACAACCGGCTGACAAAGTTCCCAAATTGTATCCACTGAATCTTGACGCCAACACAGCGCTCCGTTAGCGTAAAATGGCTGCGAGCGGTCGCTTGGGAAATTTATGAGAATTTTGTTTGTGGCATCGGAGGGGCTGCCGTTTTCGAAGACGGGCGGCCTGGCAGACGTGGTGGAGGCGCTACCGAAGGCGCTTGTGGCACAGGGCCACGAGGTGGCGGTGGTGTTGCCGCGCTACCGCGAGACCAAGGCGACGGCGGTGGTGATGCCGAGCTTGACGATTCCGATGGGCGGGACGCGACTGCGGTTTCCGGCGATTGCCGATGGCACGGTTTTAAACGGAGTGCGGTATTTTTTTGTGGAGGATGCGGAGTATTTTGACCGCGATGGATTGTACGGCAGTAAGACTGGAGATTATCCGGACAATCCGGAGCGGTATGCGGAGTTTTGCCGCGCGGCAATTGAAGTGGCCAAGCATGTCTGGCCAGCGGATGTGATTCATTGCCATGACTGGCAGACGGCGTTGGTGCCGGTGCTGCTGCGGACGTCATACAGCGATGATCCGCTGGTGAAAGACATTCCCGTGGTTTTCTCGATTCACAACATGGGGTATCACGGGCAGTTCACGAAGGATGTGATGGAGCGTGTGGGGCTCCCTGCGCCCCTATTTCATCCGAGTGGACTCGAGTTTTATGGATTTGTGAACCTGCTGAAGGGCGGGCTGATTTATTCGGATTATTTGACGACGGTCAGCCGGAGATACGCGCTGGAGATACAAACGAAGGAATATGGTTACGGGTTGGAAGGCGTGGCGCGAGGGCGCGCGGACCGGCTGGTGGGAATTCTGAACGGCGTGGACTACGCGGCGTGGAATCCGGAGAAAGACAAGCTGATCGCGGCGAAGTATTCGGCAAAGGATTTGAGCGGGAAGCAAGTGTGCAAGCAGGATTTGCTGGAAGTGTTTGGATTGCCGGCGGAACACTTGAGCACCCCGTTGATCGGAATCGTGTCGCGATTTGCAGATCAAAAGGGATTTGATTTGATCGCGGAGAAGGCGCATGAGTTGATGCGCGAAGATTTGGCGCTGGTGGTGCTTGGGGCTGGCGAGAAAAAATATGAAGATTTGTTCCGGGCGCTGGTGGCGGCGTATCCAGGGCGCGTGGGGCTGAAGATCGCATACGACAACACGCTGGCGCACAAGGTGGAGGCCGGGTCCGATATGTTCCTGATGCCTTCGCGGTACGAACCTTCGGGGTTGAATCAGATGTACAGCTTGAAGTATGGTACGGTGCCGATTGTGAGAGCCACCGGCGGGTTGGACGACAGCATTGAGCCGTTCGACGTGGAACATGGGACTGGGACCGGGTTCAAATTCAAGGAATATACGGGGGAGGCTCTTTTGTTTGCGGTTCGGCAGGCGCTGCATCACTACATGGACGAACGAATCTGGAAGCGCATCCAATTGAATGGGATGGCGAAAGATTTTTCGTGGAAGACGCCTGCGGCTGAGTATGCGAAGCTGTACGAGGCCGCGCGAGCCGCTCGTGGATTGTCCCCACTCGCGCAAAGTTCAACAACGGCCGCTTCGGGCTCGGGAGAAAAGGGCCGCGGAGCGGGGCAGACGCCACAGGCTGCGGGGCAGGCCGCACGAAACCAAAAGCCTGCTGGAACATCTAATTAAATCTATAAGGAGAGCGGAGCGGTTCGCCAACGGCGGACAAGCCGCTGAGGACAAAGAACATGGCAGACAATTCAATTCAGTCAGCAACGGATGGATCAATCCAGTCAGCAACTGATGGAAATTTTGAGGCCGAGGTTTTGACGGCCAGCAGTTCGCAACCGGTGATGGTGGATTTTTGGGCGGAATGGTGCCGTCCGTGCCACATGTTGGCGCCGACAGTGGCGGAGATCGCCCACGACTATGCGGGTAGACTCAAGGTAATGAAGTTGAACGTCGACGAAGCGATGAATTCAGCGGGACGCTATCGCGTGCAGGGAATCCCCACGCTGCTGCTGTTCAAGAACGGGCAGGTCGTCGAGCAGATTGTGGGAGCGGTGCCTAAGGAGCAGATCACCAAGGCGCTGGAGCGGCACATCGCTTGACGGGAGTTTGAAAATACTGGGGCGTGCTGCGCAGTAGATGGCGGCGCGCCCTTTTTTACGTTTGGACGACGGTACGTGGAAGGTCTGGAATCAGGAAACAAAAAACCAGCGACAGAAATTACGAGGACACTTGGAGACGGTGGCTTGCAATTTGTGCGGGTCCGAACGGCAGACGGCGGTGTATGCGATGCCGGACCGGCGTTATTTTCGGGAAGAATTCTTCACCGTAGTCGAATGTGATGAGTGCGGGCTGGGATTCGTGAATCCGAGACCGATGATCGCGGAAATGCAAAAGTATTATCCGGCGGAGTATTACCGGAAGCCACCGACGAAGAGCCATGAGGGCTATTTGCGGAGGCGGTTCACGGCGCAAGCCAGTTTTCTGACCCAACTGGAGGGCGGCAACGGGCGCCGGAAGATATTGGACGTGGGCTGCGCGAACGGGGACTTCCCGCGGTTCATGGCGGCACGGGGATGGGATGTGGAAGGCGTGGAGATTTCGGAATCGTCGGACAGAATCAAGGATTTTCGAGTGCACACGCAGGAATTTCAGGACATTCCCGTTAACGAGCCGACTTACGACGCAGTAACGGCGTGGGCGGTGCTCGAGCACGTGCACGATCCAATGGCGCAATTCAAAAAAGCCTCCAGGGTGGTCAAGAAGGGCGGGTTGTTCGTGTTTTTGGTGCAGAATTTCGAGAGC
>WNFO01006299.1_pt1 | contig 11713 bp, 6 predicted proteins | sample 5400251 | NCBI WGS metagenome assembly WNFO01 (sample SAMN13153354, study PRJNA577476) | soil metagenome | isolation source: 100 cm saprolite under Madrone tree | place: USA:California | collected 2016-06-14
TACCCGGCCTGTTCTGCTGCTTCCGGTTGGGGGAAGAAGACAACTTGCTCTCGCCGGGGCCGTCGAGCTGCACAAGATGGGTTGCAGTAAATGCCTGTGGAGCGTACAGCATAAACGAATGTTCCGTCGGAGTGTTTATCTCTGGTCAGGACGGCCTGCCAATAGGTTTCTTCGTGCATGATTGAATCTCCTTATCATTGCGTTGTTTTCTCATACAAGGCTTGTATCTATAGTAAGATAGAATCACGCTGAAAGCTATCTGATTCTTGCGTTCAAAGTCTGCCGACATGGGACACTTGTTTTTGTGAAGAACTCTTGGTAGCGGAAGGTGAGCCTGATGAATTGAGACTCTTGAGACATGGGACACTTGTTTCTGTGAGGATCTCTATGAGGAAACCTCGGTGGTGGAAGGTGACTGGATTGGGACTCTTGGGACATGGGTTGTGCTGCCCTGGCGAGACAGCGATAGGCTACCCAAAAGGACACGTGAAGCAGTGATTGCTTCATGGAAAGTATACCAGGTTGGGTGGTCAGAGTCAAGTCTTTGGCACCTTCGGGTGTGCGTCAGATTTTTGCAAGGAGGGTCCTGGACCAGGGCGGAGGCAAGCTCCGCCCCTACCAACTGGCTGCTGGGTCCCCCTCCTCAACGTGGTTAGTAGGGGCGGAGCTTGCCTCCGCCCTGGGGTTGGGTGGTTTGGCTCCGCGCAAAAATCTCACGCACACCGTGCACATTATGAGAATTTACACATCTATTTCTAATAATATTCACATCTTGAGAAGGTACAATCTAGGGGCACCGGAGTGTTTGGCAACCGTCACATATGCACAGTAAGCGTGAGAAGCTCTTGACCTCACTTTCAAAGAGAAATATAACCTCCTCCTTCGGCTGTGTTACAGTTGGCCAAACATCCTGGTCTTTTTGTTGAAAGAAGGTAGGCTTCACCAGTCCATATGAGGACTTTCTTCAGTGAGAAAAATAATTTCCTCCTTCTATTGGGAGGCATGGTTATCGTCAGTGCTACCCTGGTGTACCTGTTTACGGCAGGTAACGGGGTTCTACAGCAACCCGGCGATGGCGCAACATCTGCTCCGAAGGCGCTCTACACGCCTCTTGCGCAGTTGAAAGCGTCTCCTCCACCAAAGGATTGCATCTCGCAGCATCGATATTTTCAAAAAGGAATCGTCTTTCCACAGTGGGGCGCAACCGCCTACAGCGAGAATGATACAAAGTGGCTCACGGAATTGCCGGATATACCTACCCAAACGGCTGCGTGTTGGGTGGAGATGCCGATCCTTTTTTACCAGCCCTCTCAGACCTCCACGACCGTCACGCAAGGGCCCGGTACTCCCTCGCGCTCGTCGTTCAATTATGGCCTGCACCTTGCCCGTGCCTGGGTGGTTCTCAACCGTGGTCAGGGCTGATTCACTTTTCGACGCGTGAACAAGAGCAACAGTGGTTCGAGAGCTACTGGCAAACGCTCAAGCCCTACCTCGTGACGGCTGCTCAGGCCGGTGTAGAGCAATTGGCTGTGGGCACCGAAGACGAGTGGCTGCAAGCACATGCACCGAATTCATTCTGGGACGACTTGATTGCACAGGTCCGCAGCGTCTTTCCTGGAACGCTGACGTACGACATGAACTGGACTGCGCTTCAAACGCCACTGCGTTCCTGGATGCGCAATGCCGCTCTGAAGATGATAGGCGTCTCAGCCTATTTCCCCCTGATAAACACGCCTCAACGAGTAGACCCGCAGCGCATCTCCGGCCTGTGGAAACAAACGGTCAAACGCGAACTTGACACCTTTGCCCTAAAACTTGGCGAACCCATTTTCATTTCTGAAATTGGCTACCGCAACAGCGCAGATGCCCTGTACCGTTCCTGGGAGCCAACCAGTTCTGCGCCAGCAGACCCGGTAGAACAGGCTGCTGCATACAGTGCAGCCCTGGCCAACATTCTTCCCGACCAGCATATCCTCGGCAGCTTCTTCTGGGGATGGGACAACGCGGAAGCATTTAATCTCCACGGCCTGCCAGCAGCAACTGTCATACAGACCCACTATAAATCAGTGTAGCCCCAGAAAGATGAGAGCATGCCAAACAATTTTAAGAAGCCCCAGGCGCCGATTCCCAATACGCAGTCTCGCGTACAGCAAAATGGCAACTATTTAGCGTCTGTGGCACATCCATCCAACGGAGCAGCACAATTTAAAGTGCCCTTCACACCCCGGCTCAAGGCACGGCCTGCCAAGCAGGTAAAGCAAGGGAGAAACCGCTCAACACCTGAAATGCCTCCGTCCAACGGAGCATCACAATTTAAAACACCGACGACCTCTTTTCCCAATGTGTCAACAATGCCCCTACCGAGTATACCGCTTACCAGCGTTGATCCACGATTTCAAGAACAGGTGAAGTATTATGCTGATTGGCTTGCCAAGCAAGCCAAGTACGATGTGCTTCGTGATGATTCTGAGGTCAACGACTACATTCAAGAGGCAACCAGGATTGTGAAAGTCGGTGAGAAAGAGGTCGCCATATTTGCTCCTTTTCGACCGAAATTGTCCGCCCTGCAAACTTTCACGACCAGCCAGATAAGCGTCTTGTGCGCGATCGGACTAGTGTGGGCGATCGCACTGCTGTGCTTTCAACAGGAGATGTTGATCATTGCCGTAGCGGTCATTACCCTCGTGTATTTTAGCAACCTCGTACTCAATATCTTCATGGCTATCATGGCGTTTCAATATTCACCTGAAGAACAGATTGATGATGTTGTGGTTCACGCATTGAAACATGCTAATTGGCCTATGTACACCATTCTCTGCCCTTTGTATCACGAGGCCGAAGTGGTGCCGCAGTTTGTTCAAGCAATGCTGGCACTGGATTATCCCGCCGAGAAATTACAGATACTCTTTCTTACCGAAGCGGATGATGTCGAGACGCGCCAGGCAATACGGGCATTATCATTACCGCCGCACTTTAAAATTGTAACCGTGCCGGATGGCCGTCCTCGCACCAAGGCACGCGCCTGCAACTATGGATTGATGCAGGCCACGGGAACCTACGTCGTTATTTACGATGCTGAGGATATCCCTGACCCGCTTCAACTCAAGAAAGCAGTACTGGCATTTTCCAAACATGGGCCGGAGGCAGCCTGTGTCCAGGCCAAACTCAATTTTTACAATATTCAGCAAAACATTCTGACACGCTGGTTCACCGCGGAGTATTCCGTCTGGTTCGACCTGATTCTCCCAGGGCTACAGCGAGCGAAGTTCTCTCTGCCCCTGGGAGGCACGTCAAATCACTTTCGCACCGCAGTGCTGCGCGCATTAGGCGGCTGGGATGCCTATAACGTTACAGAGGATTGTGATATGGGCCTGCGCCTGGCGCATTATCACTTCAAAACCATTGTCCTCAATTCAACCACGCTTGAAGAAGCGAACTCTCAGGTGAAAAATTGGATTCGCCAGCGATCACGCTGGATTAAAGGATACATGCAGACCTACCTGGTGCATATGCGCCAGCCCCTTAAGGACCTTCAGCAAGGGCGTTTCTATGATCTCCTCTCATTACAGATAGTAGTGGGCAGTGGAACATGCATGCTGTTTCTCAATCCCCTGATGTGGATAATGCTGATAATCTATCTTGCATTTCAACCCTGGATAAGTGGAATTTATCAAATACTATTCCCAACACCCATTCTCTATATAGGTGTTTTCTGCTTGATCTTCGGCAACTTCTTCTACATATATCTGTACATCTTAGCCTGCCTGAAGCGGAAACATTATTCACTGATGAAATGGGCGCTACTCATTCCATGCTACTGGGGACTTATCAGCATTGCAGGAATGCTCGCGTTATTCGAGTTGCTGGTCAAACCGCATTACTGGCAAAAGACAATACATGGGCTGCATCTAAAAAGCAAATATTCAGGTCCAGAAGTGACCTGGAAAAAGGAAAACTTTCCCCTGGCAGAGGAACAGACTATCAGAATGCCAGTAGTATCTCCTGGTATCAGTGAAGTAGATGACGTTCCATCGGTAACAACGACTCTCCAGATAATATCAACCTTGCCCATGCCAGCATTTACTTATACAAGATTCACCATCCTACATCGATTACGGCGTGTTTGTGATCCCTGGTTCATTATCACGTTAATCGCGGCTGCAATTATAAGCATCTCCGCTGGCTATTATTTTTTCCTGCAACGGGACATATTGCTTTACAATGATGCCTACGCTCACCTGAGGGTCGCACGATCAATTTTTGACAGTGCAACACCTGGAGTAGCACAATTAGGTGCCACCTGGTTGCCCTTACCACACCTTCTTATGCTCCCCTTTATCTGGAATGACTATCTCTGGCATACAGGGCTTGCAGGGAGCATTCCCTCTATGTGTTGCTATCTTGTCACAGCGTCCTATCTCTTTCTCACTGCCCACCGTATAACACACGATAGCCGTGCCAGTTTCGTAGGGGCGCTAGCATTTATCGTCAATCCGAATGTCATCTACTTACAGGCCACTCCTCTCGGTGAAATCATGTGTATGGCTTCGTTAACAATGGCCTGTTACTACACACTTGTCTGGATAGAAGAAAATAGTCTCAAGCATCTGATCCTGGCAGCAGCATGTACGTTTTTAGCAACGCTCGTACGTTACGATGGCTGGGCTTTATTTCCATCTTTGCTCGTCTTAGTTGCGCTTACTGGATGGATCAGGCGACAAAGCTGGTCACAGATTACCAGCAACCTGCTCGCATTTGGAACGTTAGGGGGTTTGGGCATAGGGCTCTGGCTTCTTTGGGGAAAGGCTATTTTCAATGACCCACTTTACTTCATTCACAGCCCGTATTCTTCTCAGGCAAAACAGGGAGAGTTTTTTCAATTACATGAATTCTATACCTACCATAACCTTTGGCAGTCTTGTCGCTTTTACCTGATTGCCTCAGTAGAGACGCTTGGACCTATTTTCTTTGCGTTGGCTATGGTAGGCGCTATCGCCTTTGTCGTCCGACGCAAGTATTCGCCGGACATGCTCATAGTGCTAGCATGGCTAGTGCCGTTCGGTTTTTACGCCCTGTCATTTTACATGGGGAGTGTCCCTATTCTTGTTCCCGAGGCTGTTCCTGCTAACTCTGTCGATCATTTATTTAATGTGCGTTATGCAGTGCAAATGGTTGCTCCAGCCGCATTATTTCTTGCGATACTCGCCAACCGCTGCTCAAAGGTGCCACTATTCCGCTACTGGTCAGCAGGCTATATGGTTCTTATGCTTGCAATCGGTTTACAAGCGCTGCTCACTATCTCAACGGGCATCGTATCTCTACAAGACGGTCAATATGGCCTTTCGTGTGCGCCACAACATCAAATCAGTGTATATTTAGCACAACATTATGACGAGGGGCGAATTCTTGATGATACTGTCGCAACGAACACGAGTTTTGAAGATGCAGGGATAGACTTTGGGAATGTGATCTATGAAGGCTCCGGCCAGTTGTGGGAAAAGGCGTTGAGCAATCCATCATCAGTGGTTGATTGGGTCGTTATACAGCAAGGAGATATTGTCTCTCAACATATTAATGTGCGAGGCCCAGCATTTCTAGCACGATTTGCATTTGTCATACAAGAGTCGACCGGCATGCGCTTATATCACCGCCGGGGAGCCGCACCGCTGCCGACACGACCCATGCCTGATGGTCTGCTCACGGAGCATCAATTTTGTAGTGCTGGGGGAGATTACTGACACTCTCGCGGATCAAGGTGAGCATTTCCACCATGAGTCGCGCCATCCAGCACTTGCAGTGGACACGAAAAAAAAGTGTAACTACTCAGGTGTCTGATTCCTCGCCGCCTGCGGCGGCTCGCGTTTTTTGCTGCGGGCTTGGCAGCCGCAGGCTGCCAAGCCCGCAGCAAAAAACTCTTGCGAACCACCGAAGGTGGTGAGGAGTCCTGAGCTCGTCTTTGTCCATCCTACCTGGTTTGACGCGCTCCCCCAGACCCCACGCATGTGTTGGGAACCCTATCTGGGGGACAGGTACCCTCATCCTCTCTGGTTCTAGTATCACCGGGAAGCGTCAAGAAAACGTCAAGAGCAGCGTCAAGAACGGAACGTCCCTCCCCATCAGACCACAGTGCTGCCACGGCAAGAGGGTTCGTGAGGCAATGGGGTGTATGAAAAAGTTGTTGGCAAGGAAGCGGCGAACATGCGTAGGGACCCGCTTCAGCGCGTCCGCGACGGTTGCGTGCCGACGGGGGGCTGAGGGGTGGAGCAAAGTAGAGTGCCGATTCATCGAGCACGTGCACGCAGCCGTCGCTCTCTCGACACGCCAGCCAGCCCTTTGCTCCGCCTGCTTGTCTGCCTACAGCGAATTCTTACACCCGGCAATGGTTGTGTTTGACCTGGAACAAGCTCACATGGTGCGATAGCTCTACAGGGGTCAGGACACAGGGAACAACGGATTTTCCTCTTGCTCAGTAGAGTGCGGATGGCCGCCCAGAGGCGGCCATCCTTGCGGTCGCCCAGCTACGCGTTTGGGAGAGGGGTGCAGGATTGCCGGATGACCAACGAGGTTGCCAGCTCCACACGCAGCGATTTGAGCGGCTCACCGGCAATCTGCTGGAGTAACAAGTCTACGGCAATCGAGCCCATCTGCCTTAATGGCTGGCGAATCGTGGTGAGGGGAGGGTTCATCCATTGCGTCGAGGGGATGTCATCAAACCCAATGATGCTCATGTCATGTGGGACTTGCATGCCATGATCAGAGAGGGCACGGTAGATACCTGTCGCCTGAATATCACACCCTGCTACGATCGCTGTCGGAGGCTCAGGCAAGGCCAGCAGGGCAAGCGTCTGGCTGTAGCCACTTTGATGGTGGAAATCGCCCTGCCGTATCAACGCTGGCTCTGGCGTGATGCCTGCCGCCTCCAGCGCTGAACGATAGCCGGCTAAGCGCGCCTTGCTCGTTAGATGCGATGGGATGCCGCTAATGGTGGCAATGCGTCGATGCTCCAGCGAGAGCAGATACTCGGTGGCCATCAGACCCCCTCTCCAATTGGTTGCTCCCACGGAAGCAACATCAGGACCCAGCTGCCTGCTGTCGTCGATGACCACAAAGGGAATGTGCAGCTTGCGCAGGGCTTCCACATAGCTGAACTGCTCTCCTGGCACCAGCAGGAAGACGCCCTCGGGGCATCGCTGGGCGAGGTGGGCTTGCCAGTCCTCTTCGAGCCGTTTCTCATAATGCAGCGTGAACAGCGCCAGACGCCGCCCTGTCCGATTCAAGCCCTCGTCAAGCCCATGAATCACTTCCAGGTAGTACTCACTATCAAGGGGACCAGGGATGATCAAATCAATCAGCTTCGTCGCTGTTTCCTTCGTTGGATGCGTCGTCCGATGGCTCACGTACCCGTGTTCTGCTATCACACGCAGCACACGCTCACGAGTCTCTGGTGAGACATCGGGTCGCTGATGGAGCACTCGTGAGACGGTGGGCATGGAGACGCCAGCCGCGGCAGCTACATCCGCAATGGTGAGTCGCTGACGCACAGCAATCCTTTCATGAATATCCGATAGTAAGTCCGTAAAATTTCATTGTTCTCTTTTATTATAAAATGGTATAGTCATTCCTGTCAAGGGCGAGTTGAGCTTGAGTAAAAGGGGTATAGCGAGTAAAACATGCTTTAATCCATCTTTTACAAAAAATTTCCGGAAATTTATGAGTCATTGGCAAATTTATAACGGTGTGCTACACTCTTTTCGTAGGTTATTACGGAAATTGAAATTATGAAACGGAAGCCTTAAGGGTTTTCAATATGAGCGCGCTCATAAAACCGCATGAACTGTATCATCGTTCTACTTCCCCGCCAAAAACGCCAGCAAACTATTCGCCGCAGGGCTTGCCGCCGCCAGGACCACCTGGGCCGCGAACGTAATTACAATCAGGGCAGCAGTCGCGAAAGTAATCGATGAACTCAGGCCGAGCGGGGTCGTCAAATGATCCTCTTTGAGCGGCGCATCGAAGTACATCGCCTTCACGATACGTCCGTAATAAACCATCGAGATCACGCTATTGATCAGGCCGATTACCACGAGCGCCACCAGCCAGCCACTGAGCAAAGAATTTCCTTGAGCGAGCAGGGATTGACTCTGCCCCCAGGCTGCCGTGAAAATGAACAGCTTGCTCACGAAACCTGCCATCGGCGGGATGCCGGCCAACGAAAGCAGGCAGAGAGCCGTTCCCAGGCTCAGCAAGGGCGCACGCTTCGCCAGGCCGCGGAAATCGTCGATACGCTCTCCCCCCGTCGCGTTTGCCAGGGCAATGATGCCGGAGAAGGCTCCCAGGTTCGTTAGGACATAGACCAGGATGAAGAACAAGACGGCGGCATTGCCATCTGAACTCTTGCCCGATAGACTGGCAATGAAGCCGACGAGGATGTAGCCAGCCTGGGCAATGCTGGAGTAAGCCATCATGCGCTTCACATTCGATTGCACCAGGGCCACCACGTTGCCCAGCGTCATCGTGAGAATGGCCACAACCGAGATCGCGATCACCAGCGACGCCAGGTTGACTTTGCCCAGCCCACCATCAATGAAGACGCGGATCAACGCGGCGAAACCTGCCGCCTTGGAGCCAACCGAGAAGAAGGCCGTCGCCGGAGTCGGTGCCCCCTCGTAGATATCCGGCGCCCACATGTGAAAGGGAACGGCGGAAATCTTGAAGCCGAAACCCGCCAGGATCAGGATATCGGCCACCAGCACAATCAGGTTCCCGTTTTGCACGCTACTCCCGATCGATGAGGCAATGCCCATCAAGTCGGTAGTGCCCGTAAGGCCGTAGAGCAGCGCAAACCCGTAGAGCAGGACAGCCGAGGACATCGCCCCTAGCAGCACGTACTTGACGGCAGCCTCTGCCGAACGCTCGTTGTAGCGAATCAGGCCGGCCATCACATAGAGAGGGATACTCAACAGTTCGAACGAGATATAGATGGAGATCAGCTCACTCGTACTGGCGATCAACATCATGCCCGTTACAGAGAAGAGCATGAGCGTATAGAACTCACCGTCAGCCTTGACGTACTTTCCCACGTAACTGTAGGAGGCCAGGATCATGACAGTAGCGATGAGTAGGAAAATGACTTTGAAGAAGAGTGCATACTGGTCCACCACCAGCATGTTGAAGAAGGCGTGATGGGCCATCGAGAAATTCAGCGTCAGGGCGAGCGAGATGGTCAGGGCGAGTGGAATGATCAGACCGATCAGCGCCACCGTCACCGTCACAATACGCCGTTTGACGAAGAGATCAACCATCATCACCACCAGGGCGACGATCACCAGGCTTAACTCTGGCGAGAGCAGATAGAGATCAGATAGATGAAACATAAAAAACTCCTTACGTGACCTCTATTATGGATGCAGAGCCATACCGACGGCATGCACCAGTTGGCTCAGACTCTGCGTCAGGCTGGGTGAAATGACTCCTACCAGGAAGGTCGGGTAAATACCAACCAGCACAATGAAAGCCGCCAACACATAGAGCGGAATCGATTCGCGCAGAGTTGCGTCGGGCAACCAGTTCCACTTGAGATTGAATGGGCCGTAGAAGACGCGCTTGAGCATCCAGAGCAGGTAAGCCGCCGTCAGGATCATCGTGAAGACCGAGATCGTGGTGGCCACCGTCCAGCTTCTGTAACTGCCGGTGAACGTCATATATTCTGCGACGAAACCGGCCAGGCCTGGCAGTCCAAGCGACGCCAGGCCGGCAAAGGTAAAGAGCGTCGCCAGCACAGGCATCTTCTTGGCGACACCGCCAAACACGGCAATTTCGCGTGTGTGCGCATGGTCGGAGATAACACCCACGCAGAAGAACAACATGCCTGTGATCAGCCCGTGGCTTATCATCTGGACCGTCGCGCCCGTCAAGGCCGCCATACGGAAGGCGACATCGCCAGAACCAGCCGCCGCCGCTACACCGAGCAGGATGATCCCCATGTGGCTCACGCTAGAGTAAGCAATCAGCCTCTTCATATCCGTCTGCACCAGGCAGATGCCCGCACCGTAGATGATATTGATGACCGCAAATCCGGCTAACCAGGGCGCGAAATCATGCATGCCCATGGGAAATAGGGTAAAGCAGACGCGGATCAGTCCGTACGCTCCCATCTTCAGCAGAATGCCGGCCAGGATCACGCTGACCTCGGTTGGAGCATCGGTGTGCGCATCGGGCAGCCAGGTATGGAACGGGAACATGGGAATTTTGATGGCAAAAGCCAGGAAGATCAGCAGAAAGGCCGCTACTTGCAGACCTTCGCTCAGGAGATGCGCGGGCATCGAGAAGTAGATCATACTCGCGGTGTAGGCCATACCTGGGGCCGGGTGTGTGCTGGGGAAATTGAAGTAGACCAGCAGGATGCCCACCAGCATAGAGGCACTCCCGAAGAACGTATACAGCAGGAACTTCCAGGCGGAGTAGATACGGCCCGGCATGCCATGCTTGGGCGTATCATAGCCCCAGATGCCGATCAATAGAAACATAGGGGCCAGTTCGACTTCCCAGAAGAGGAAGAAGAGCAGCAAGTCGAGCGCGAGGAAGACGCCCATTACGCCCGCTTCCAGGATCATCATCAAGGCCATGTATTCCTTGACGCGTGGCTTTTCCCAGCCGCCAATCACCGCCAGCATGGTCATCAAGGCGTTCAGCATGACCAGGGGCAGGCTCAAGCCATCAATGCCCAGGAAATAGTCGATGTTGAATTGGATCGTGCCCGCCTTGAAGCTGATCCACGGTAGGTCGATACAGTTGTTCGCCAGCACCTGCACCTTGCACTGCTGCAGCGCGCTGAGACTGCCAAAGTTGCTGAAGGTGAAATTGCCAGCCGCGGCGATATTGAAGAAAATCACCAGTGAGAGCACGAAGGTGGCCGCCGTAAACGCGAGCGCCAGCCAGCGTGCAATCGTATTTGGAGTCACCATCACTACCAGTGCGCCGATCACCGGCAGCAGGATAATCCAGGTGAGAGGGCTTGCAAATATCACAGTCTTATCCTCACTTCACGAAGTTGATCAGCACAAAGACGAACGCGATCAGTACCACAACACCCCCGAAGATACCCACCATGTAGACCTGCACCCTGCCCGTCTCGACATGGCGCAGGTCGCGGCCCGCCGTCGTTACAAGGCGCGCCGTGCCGTTGACCAGGCCGTCCACCACGTAGGTATCGAAGGCTTGCTCAATGTGCGAAATGCCAAACACCACGTAGCGGATCAGCAGATCGTAGAGATCGTCGAAGTAGAACTTGCGCAGTACGATGCGATGCAGGACACGCAGCGTTGCGTTGTTTTCCACCACCTCGGTCACTCGTTCCAGGCCAACGCGACAGTAGAGCCTGTAGGCCCAAGCAAAACCTGCCAGGGCAACTATGACACCGAGCCAGGTCTTCCAGTCGCTAAGAATAGTCGGTATGTCCAGATTTGGAGCCCCTGGTTGGACATAGCTAAAGAAGCCCGTCCAGTAGCCGGCGACAATCGAAGCAATTGCGAGCAAAATGAGGGGAAGAGTGATGGTAATGGGCGATTCGTGTGGTTCGCCTGTACCACGATAGGTTCCACCCCAGAAGCCGCCATATGCGCCATCTGTGCCGCCGAAGGCCAGGATGTAGGCACGCAGCATGTAGAAGGCTGTGAAACCGGCCGTCAGCAGTGTAATAACCCATAATCCATAG
>WNFO01008156.1_pt1 | contig 11712 bp, 8 predicted proteins | sample 5400251 | NCBI WGS metagenome assembly WNFO01 (sample SAMN13153354, study PRJNA577476) | soil metagenome | isolation source: 100 cm saprolite under Madrone tree | place: USA:California | collected 2016-06-14
TCGGGCCTAACACTCTTGGTCCGGAAAAAAACGGCCGCAATTGCTCTGCGAGTGCGTTTGCCTTTTCCAGAGTTCGATTCACCAGAACAAGACGCTCACAATTTTCCAGCGCGCATTGCCACGCAACGGCATGCCCAGTCCCGCCGCCGGCGCCAATGATCATGACGCGCAGATCGCGTAGATCGATCGAGAATTCAGTGCGAATCGACCGCAGAAATCCTTCGCCGTCTGTATTTGAGCCAATCAGTTTTCCATCGCGAACGCGAATCGTGTTTACTGCGCCGGCGCGAGTTGCGGATTGGTTCCCCTCATCGATTTGTGCGAAGGCCGCGATCTTGTGCGGGACAGTCACATTGATTCCAACGAAATCGAGCTTGCATAATAGCAGCAGGGCCGAGCGCAGTTCGTTGGCGCGGATGTGAAATCGGGCATACTGCATCTCGATCCCGCAGGCGCGCAGAGCAGCGTTTTGCATTTGAGGTGAAAGCGAGTGCGCGACCGGATCGCCAAAAACGCCGAGCCGAATCGGCGGATCAATGTTGCGCGCTATCTCAGCCCATTTCTCGAGGTCAGCCAGCGTGTAGCGCTCGGTGGTTGGGTTGGTTTTCATTTTCGCAGGGATATTGAACGTAGCATAGACATCGTGTCTGTGGGGCTGGCGGGCGTCTTGCCTGCCGGATCTTTCTCGACCGGGCGAGACACCCGGGTGCCCCACAGGGCAGAATGCCTGTGCTACATTGAGCCCGTTACAATGACAACCTCAACCGGCAGGCCCTCGGACTTTATTCGTGACATTGTCGCCGAGGATGTTCGTGCAGGAAAATACAAACAAATCATTACGCGCTTTCCTCCAGAGCCGAACGGCTATCTGCACATTGGTCACGCGAAATCGATTTGCCTCAATTTTGGGATCGCACGCGAGTTTGGCGGCATTTGCAACATCCGTATGGATGATACGAATCCGACAAAGGAGGAAGCCGAATATGTGAGGTCGATCATGACTGACGTGCATTGGTTGATCGATGGCTGGGCAGATAATCATCTCGGTGGCGCACCGTTGTATGCATCGGATTATTTCCAAAAATTCTACGACTACGCGGTGGATCTCATTAGGAAAGGCAAGGCGTACGTTGATGACATGACGCGTGAGGAGACGGACGAATATCGCCGCATCGGAAAAGCCAGCATCTTTCGCGATCGCTCAGTCGAGGAAAATCTCGACCTGTTTGCGCGAATGAAAGCTGGCGAATTCCCCGATGGGGCGCGCACATTGCGCGCGAAGATTGACGTGAACGCGGCCAATGTCTGGCTGCGCGATCCGGTGCTGTACCGTATTCGGCACGCGTCCCATCATCGCACCGGTGACAAGTGGTGCATTTATCCGATGTACGACTGGGCGCACACGCTCAGCGATTACATCGAAGGGATTACGCACTCGATTTGCACGCTGGAATTCGAAGTGCACCGACCGCTTTACGATTGGATACTCGATGCGCTCGAATTGCCAGAGCCGCGCCCGCATCAATACGAGTTTGCGCGGCTTAATCTCACCTACTCGGTCATCAGCAAGCGCAAATTGATCCAGCTCGTAAGCGAAAAACTGGTAAACGGCTGGGACGACCCGCGCATGGCCACCATTTCCGGATTGCGCAGACGCGGCGTCACGCCAAGCGCGTTGGGCACGTTCGCTTACAACGTCGGGATCACAAAATACCCGAGCATGACCGACATGGCATTGCTCGAACACACGATGCGGGATGAGTTCAATCGCACCGCCACGCGCCGGCTCGCCGTTCTGCGGCCGATCAAAGTTGTGCTCACCAATTATCCGGAGGGAAAAACCGAAGAGCTCGATGCAGTTAACAATCCTGAGGATTCAAATGCCGGAACGCGCAAAATTCCATTTGGTCGCGAGCTCTACATCGAGAGCGACGATTTCATGGAGACGCCGCCGCCGAAATATTTTCGGTTGCGACCCGGTGGCGAAGTGCGGCTGAAGTACGCTTACATCATCAAGTGCGACGAGGTCGTGAAAGATGCGGCGGGCAAAGTAACCGAGCTTCGTTGCACAGTTGACCTGGAGAGCAAATCAGGCGGACCGACGGCAGGCCGTAAAGTGAAAGGGACTATTCACTGGGTGAGCGCCGCGCATGCGATTGATGCCGAAGTTCGATTGTATGATCGGCTCTTCACTTCTCCCGAGCCTGATGCGACCGGTGATTTCAAAGCATTCATTAATTCCCATTCGCTGGAAGTGGTGAACGCGAAATCTGAGCCGGCGCTGGCAGATGCGCGTCCGGAAGAGTGCTATCAATTTGAGCGTCTCGGCTATTTCACGCTCGACCCGGATTCAACGTCGCAAAAACAAATCTGGAATCGCACGGTCACACTCAGGGATACCTGGGCAAAAGAGGTACACAAGGAAGTCAGGCAGCCTGCCTGACTCGGCTGGGAGGCTGCCAGCCTGCCGGATTTGATATTCGCAGAGCGAGCCGCTTTGCGTCCGAGATAAGCTGGCAGCTTATCTTCCGAACTTTGCCAGCGCCCGGTCAATGCGCGCCAGCACCTTTTCTTTTCCAAGCACTTCCAGCAAGTGATAGAGACTGGGGCCCACGTTGCTCCCGGTTACAGCAAGTCGCGTGGGATGAACTATCGCCCCGACTTTTCCGCCGAGCTTTGATGCGGTGTTTTTTAGTGTCGCTTCAATTTCAGCCGCGTTGAATTCTTCGAGCGCACTCAATGCTTCCCTAACGGCCTTAAGGCGTGGCTTGTTTTCGGCGCTGAAATGTTTCGAAACGCCTTCGGGATTGTAATCGACGTCGTCGGTAAAATAGAACCCGCAATACGCCGGCAGTTCGTCGAATGTGTTGATCTTTCCTTTGCAGGTCTGCAGCGCTGCACGCACGTATTCCTCAGGAAATTTATCGAGCTTCACGCCGCTCGACTTTAGCCTTGCGACGGCAAGATCGTAGAACTCGGCATCGCTGAGTTCGCGGGCGTATTCGCCATTCAACCAGTGTAATTTGTCTGGATCGAATGTTGCCGAGCTGCGCCCGACGTTTTTGAGATCGAAAATCCGGATGATTTCGTCGATGTCCAATTTCTCGCGGTTATCCTTGGGCGACCAGCCCAGCAGACAAAGATAATTGCGGACGGACGCCGGGAGATAACCGCGCCGGATGTAATACTCGACACGCGCGCCTTCGTCGCGTTTGCTCATTTTTGTTCCGTCGCGGTTGAGAATGAGCGGGATGTGCGCGTAGTGCGGAGGCGTCGCGCCGAGCGCGCGGATGATCTCGATGTGCTTCGGCGTGTTCGAGAGATGATCTTCGCCGCGGATCACGTGGGAGATTTTCATTTCAAGATCGTCAACCACATTCACGAAATGAAAGATCCATGAACCATCGGGACGCCGAATCGTCATGTCAGGGTGGATGGCGGGATTGCTGAGATCGAAATCGATTCTGCCGGCGACAATGTCGTCCACGATTACGTGCTCGCGCGGGGAACGAAATCGCAGCGCCCCTTGGTCTTCGAAAATGTGACCGGCATCCTGAAGTTTCTTCAGGTACCGTTCGTAAAGTTCTGTGCGCTCGCTTTGCAGATACGGTCCAAACTCGCCGCCGGCGTGCGGGCCTTCGTCCCAATTTAGACCTAGCCATTGTAACCCTTCGTAAATCGCGGCCATGGCTTCCTCGGTGTTTCGCTTGATGTCCGTGTCTTCAATGCGCAGCACGAATTTCCCGCCGTGATGCCGCGCAAACAGCCAGTTGAACAGCGCGGTGCGCGCCCCGCCAATGTGCAGGTAGCCGGTGGGCGAGGGGGCGAAACGGACGCGGATTTCAGCAGCCATTAGCCACAGATTACACAGATTTTCACAGATGCTGTAGCGGCGACTGTGTCAAGCCGTTATCCTAATAACAAGTATGAAAACGCATACAATTACCGGTGGCTGTTATTGTGGCGAGGTGCGTTTCAGCGCGTCGTCCGAGGTTCGTGTCCGGGCGAATTGTCATTGTGCCAACTGCCGTCGAGCTGTGGGAGCTCAGGCGGTAGCGTGGATTGTAATAAAACGTTCGCAGTTCCAATTCACCAAAGGAACGCCACACAGATATCAGACGGAGACCGGCGCCTGGAGGACCTTTTGCCCTCACTGTGGAACGTCTCTCACTTATGAGCACAACAAACGTGCCGATGAGATCGATATCACTACTGGAAGTCTCGATCACCCGGAAGATTTCTCGCCAACGAAAGATGTTTATCCCGAAGAACGGTTGCGTTGGGTGGAGCTGATCCGCGATTGAATTGACATCGTTATGCCCGCTTTATGGTGGGCATCATTCGATGAAAATCGTTTTGGCGCGTCGTCGCGCGTGTCGATCCTGCGGTAGATTTACTTTCGCTGTGCGAACGTTTGGATCGAGCAGCAAGCGCACGCGTTCGATCACCTCGAACCCAACTCCGGAGATGTTTTGCACGCGCAGCCATTTCAAAATCGCCCGGCGCTGAAGCGCAACAGGCAGCGCGCGGAGTTTTGGCACTGAAAGATCCACATTCGTCAAATCAGGGACCTCCTTGTCGAGCCAGTTCTCTTCCTCAGCGGCAATAGTGGCTGTTCGCCAAAGGTTCTGACGGATGTTGCGGTCAAGGATTTTTTCCAGATACGGAATGATACGGTTGCGGATTCGATTTCGCGTCGGTGCGAGATTTTTATTCGTGGCGTCTTCGCGAAATCTCAGATGACACTCACGCACATATTTATCGATGTCGCTGCGCCAGATTGAGAGCAACGGGCGCAGTATCGTTAAGTCAACTCCGTGAATCTGTCGGCTGGAAACATCGCGCATTCCGCCCAGACCGGTGAGACCGGCGCCTCGGATCAAGTTTAACAGGAACGTCTCAACCAGATCATCCGCATGATGTGCCAGAAAAATTTTATGGCAACGGCGGCGCTTCGCCGCTTTCGAGAAAAATGAGTAACGCGCCTCGCGTGCAGCGGTTTCAAGTGACATCTTTTTTTTCCTCGCGAGCGCGCGGACGTTTGCCGCGCCGAGTTCAAAGCCGACCTGATATTTCGCAGCGAGCTTTTGCACAAAACGTGCATCGGCATCGCTCGATTGTCCGCGTAATTGATGATTCAAGTGGCAAACGATCAGTCTGTCATAACCGAGATTGACCAGCCAGTGCAGCAACGCGATGGAATCGCGTCCACCGGAGACGCCGATGAGGTAACGCGCATCTGGAGGGAAATTGCGCATTAGCCGCGAGCTGATGGTCAGTGGCTTCACGAGTGTTTTCCTGTCATTCTGAGCGCAGCGATGAATCTCTGATCATCTGATCGAACCGCGTGTCAGAGGCAAACAGAGATGTTTCGCTTCGCTCAACATGACAATTATTTGAATCCAATTCAGGGCGGCGCCGCATCCAACGTTCAAAACCAATAATGAACAATCAACCAACCTTAGACAAAGCGGGAACTCCGCGGCGTCTCAAAATTATGAACAACGAAGCTCAATCAATATACGGGCTCCTGGCTTCCTCGGAGGAGAAGGGCCGGGGGATAATGGAAACGGCGGTGTATGCCACATGCATTTTGAGCGTGCTCGCCGCGATTATGCAATTTATGGGGCAACCGACTCCGGATCCTTTCAGCGGCGTCGACTCGTCGGTCCAACCTGTGCCTGTTGTGTCGCATCACTTAGAAGCAGTGGTGGATACGAAATCTTGAACAACAGGGCGATTTGCCGGCCAGGAGTAGTAGGGTCGGTGGGCTGCGCCGACCCTCCCCGGAAGACTCTCGGGGCAGCGCGCCTCCCCTAGTGCACGTGGTGCTTTGAGACCATTTCTTAGGTGCGGTACTACCGAGGACCGGGGCGGACTACACGAATGAGTGTTGACAATGAATGAACGTTCATTCATCTTCCCGGGCTTATGTCACAGCCTCAGATTGAATCTGCTAACCCAGACCGACGTTCTCAAATCCTTGATGCCGCTTTAGCGTGCTTTGCCAAACATGGATTTCACCAGGCCAGCATGCACGACATCAGTGCCGAAGCCGGCATCAGCGTCGGCCTGATCTATCGCTACTTCGAAAATAAAGAGGCGGTGATTTCCGCGATGGCGGACCGCCACAAGAAAGAGATTGGCGAAATGTTGGAACGCGCGCAGCAGGCGCCAACATTGCTCGAGTCGCTGGAAATTCTGTTCACGGCGCATTGTTGCGAGAACGAGCCGCGAGTTATCTCCGCATTCGTTGTCGATCTTTACGCCGAAGCATCGCGCAATCCGCAGATGGCCGATCTGGTGCGCGATGTTTTGCAAACGGCCATGGACGGTGTGACCGAACTGATCGCGCGAGCGCCTGAAACTCAAAACGCCACACATGGCCTTTCGCCGACCGGATTGGCTGAATTAATATTCGCCGTAGCGCGCGGAATGTTGATGCTCGATGTGTTGCGTCCCCAGGAAATGACGGCGACGGAAAGACGAGAACGTCAGTTGGCGGTGACGCGGAGGCTCTGGCGCTTGTTGTTCAAACCTGAGGGAGAACTGGCTTATGCATGACGTGGCAAAGAGTGTTTCGAACATTCCAGTGCAGTCGGGTGTAAGGCCGCGACGTCGGTGGCGGAGTGTTACCCTCGCGATATGTCTGCTCATTGCGATTGGAGGCTTTGTTTTCGGAATAAAGATCCTGCAAATCGGCAAAATGATGAGCACGCCGATGGTGATGCCACCAACCACGGTGTCGAGCGCGGTCGTTAAGGAAGAAGATTGGGCGCCGACACTGTCCGCAATCGGATCGGTTTCAGCCGTTCAGGGCGCGGTGGTTTCCACCGAGCTGGGCGGAGTCGTTGCCGAAATCGATTTCCAAAGTGGGGGCGTCGCGAAAAAAGGTGACGTCCTAATGAGGCTCGACAGCTCGGCCGAGGAAGCGCAGTTGCACACCGCAGAAGCCGATTTGGAATTGGCGAAAGCGAATCTTGAACGAGAACGCGATTTGGCGGCGCGAAAGGTTGTTTCGAAGCAGGAATTGGATACGGCTCAGTCGACTTTTGGCCAAAAGCAAGGCGCGGTGGACAACATGCGCTCTTTCATCACGAAGAAACAGGTCCGCGCGCCATTCGATGGAATGCTCGGTATTAGGCAAGTGAACGTTGGGCAGATGATCAACTCTGGTCAGCAAGTGGTGCAGCTGACAGCGCTCGACAGGGTCTATGTCGATTTCGCGTTGCCGCAACAGAACCTTCCTCAGCTTGCCGCCGGATACGAGGCGCGCGTTCATGCCGACGCGCTACCCGGCCGCGAGTTCAAAGGAAAAGTGACCGCCATCAATTCCATGGTGGATAACGTAACACGCAACATCTCTTTGCAGGCGACGCTCGATAATTCGGCCCACGAGTTGCGCCCTGGAATGTTTGTCAAAGTCGACGTCATTTTGCCGGAGAAAAGCAAAACACTCGTGATTCCGGGTAGTGCTGTCTCCTACGCTCCGTATGGCAATTCTGTTTTCGTAATCGACAAGAAAAAAGACCCGAAGACCGGCAAAGAGTCGCAGTCGTTACGACAGGCTTTTGTGCGGATCGGGGAAGCGCGTGGAGATTTCGTTGCCGTTACGGAAGGGTTGAAAGCAGGCGATGTGGTGGTCAGCACCGGCGTGTTCAAGCTGCGTAACGGAATGCCGGTGGTAATCAATAACGATTTGGCCCCCAAGCCGCAGCTGAACCCCAGGCCGATCGATTCGTAACAGCAAATCCGAACCGTCTATGTCGAGATCCGAAACAACCACAGTAAGCGCAAGAAGATGCGAAGAGCGCACCCGAATTAGGAAATGAAATTTACCGATCTGTTTATCAAACGGCCGGTGCTGGCGATGGTGGTTAGCTTCGTCATCCTCATCGCCGGTTTGCAGGCGATGAAGACGCTGAATGTGCGGCAATACCCGCGCAGCGACGTCGCCGCGATTACGGTGACCACGATTTACATCGGCGCTGACGCCGAGCTCGTTCGGGGATTTATCACTACTCCGATCGAGCGCGCGATGGCGGCTGCGGACGGCATCGACTACATCCAATCTCAGAGCACGCAGGGGCAATCACTTGTCACTGCGCGTCTCAAATTGAACTACGACGCGAACAAGGCGCTGTCGGATATCAGCGCGCGAGTTAACGCGATTCGTAACAATCTGCCGCCGGAATCGCAGATTCCAGTAATTGCGATTCAAGCGGCCGATTCCCAATTCGCTTCCGCTTATCTCAGCTTTACATCCAACATTCTCGAGCCTAACGAGGTGACCGATTATCTCGTCCGCCTCGTGCAACCACGTTTGACCGCAATTGCGGGAGTGCAAAAAGCGGACATTCTTGGCGGCCGCACTTTTGCCATGCGCATCTGGATGAAACCGGACCGGATGGCTGCGCTGAACATCAGCCCGTCGCAAGTCCGCGATATCCTGGCGAAGAACAACTTTCTGGCGGCCGTTGGAAATACCAAAGGCTCGCTTCTTCAGGTCAGCCTGACAGCAAACACCGATTTGCACACGGCGGAGCAGTTCAAGCAGCTGGTCGTCCGGCAGGATAAGAACACGCTGATTCGGCTCGGCGATATCGCTGACGTTGTTCTCGGCGCAGAAGACTACAACACCGAGGTGCGGTTTTCCGGACAGAAAGCTGTGTTCATGGGTATCTGGGTGCTGCCGAATGCCAATTCGTTGGATGTAATCAAACGCGCTCGCGTCGAGCTCGATCAAATCAAGAAGGAGCTGCCGACCGGAATGACAGGTGAAATCGCCTATGACGCGACCGCGTACATCAGCGATGCGATTCATGAAGTAGTAAAGACGCTCATCGACACACTGCTCATCGTGATGGTGGTGATCTTTTTGTTCCTCGGATCGTTCCGCTCCGTGATTGTCCCGGTGGTGGCGATCCCGATTTCCCTCATTGGCGCGTTGTTTTTGATGCAGGTATTCGGTTTCACACTGAATTTGCTCACGCTCCTCGCGATCGTTCTCTCGGTCGGATTGGTGGTCGATGACGCGATCGTTGTGGTCGAAAATGTGGAACGCCACATTGCGGACGGAATGTCGCGGATGAACGCGGCGCTCGTTGGCGCACGCGAGCTGATCGGTCCGATCATTGCGATGACAATCACGCTGGCGGCGGTCTACACGCCGATCGCATTACAAGGCGGGCTGACCGGTGCGCTGTTCCGCGAATTTGCTCTGACGCTTGCCGGCGCTGTCTTCATCTCTGGGGTGGTCGCGCTGGTTCTCTCACCAATGATGTCGGCGTATCTACTGCCGCCCCATCATGTCGAGCACGGGTTCAAAGGCTGGGTCGATCGCACATTTGATCGTTTCCGGGCGTGATTTTTGGCATCATCACCGCCCCAGCCAATGCAACGATCGACGACACCATTCGTTATGCCGATGCTGCCGGAAAAGTGTTTCACGATATTCCGGATACTCGGTTCACATTTCAAATTACCTCACCCAGCAGCGGCTTTGGCGGCATGGTGCTGAAACCGTGGGGCACGCGAAAGGTCCCAACGAAAAACTATCTGCCAGTCGTTCAACAAAAACTGGCAGCTATCCCGGCGATTCAAATGTTTCCGATCATGCCCGAGGCGCTGCCGGGCTCCGACAACTTTCCGGTTAGCTTTATCATTGCTTCCACGGCCGATCAGGAACGCATCCTGGAATTTGGCAAGGAGATTTTCCAGAAGGCAATGAAGGCGCACATGTTTCAGTTCGGCGACATCGACACTAAGATCGACCAACCCCAAGCGCAGATCCTTCTCGATCATGACAAAATTTCGGCGATGGGGCTGAACATGCAGCAGATTGGCTCCGATCTCTCTGCCAGCGTTGGCGGCAATTACGTCAACTGGTTCAATATGGAAGGACTCAGCTACAAAGTCATTCCACAAATCAAACGCGTAGACCGCTTAAACCCTGAGCAGCTGAACGACATTTACGTTACTGGCCCCAATAACCAGCTGATCCCTCTCAGCACCATCGCGCATATCCAGCAGAAAACGGTGGCCCGATCATTGAATCGCATGCAGCAGCTCAACGCCGTCACCATCAGCGGTGTTCCGGCCGGTTCAGTCGATTCAACGCTCAAGTTTTTGGAGAACGAAGCGCGTCAGATCCTCCCCGCGGGTTATGTGATCGATTACACTGGGGGCTCTCGCCAACTTCGATTGGAAGGGAATAGTTTTCTTGGAGTTTTCCTCCTCGCGGTTTTGCTGATTTTCCTTGTTCTTGCTGCACAATTTAACAGCTTCCGTGATCCGTTGATCATTTTGCTGGGCTCGGTCCCGCTGGCGCTGTTTGGTGCGGCGGTATTCATGTTTTTGAAGATGCCCTTCGGCAAGTTCTTCACCGACGGCTGGACGACCTCGTTCAACATTTATTCTCAAGTTGGGTTGGTGACTTTGGTCGGTCTTGTTTCCAAGAACGGCATTCTCATTGTCCAGTTCGCGAATGAACTCCAGCGTCAGGGTTTGGCGAAACTTGCCGCCGTAGCGCAAGCCGCGCGAATTCGGTTGCGGCCAATCATGATGACCAGCGTCGCAACTGTCGCCGGCCACTTTCCGCTCACACTCGTGACCGGCGCCGGAGCCGCGGCACGAAATTCAATCGGTCTCGTGCTCGTTGGCGGCATGACCATCGGCACGATCTTTACCCTGTTCATTGTTCCATCGCTCTACATGCTCATCGCGAAGCAACATCACGGAAAATCTCTTATGGACGTCGGCTGGGAGGATACGCCCGAAGACGTAGATCTTGTGCCCGAAATGGCGCCAGCTCTCGCGCCGGATGGCAACGGAAACGGCTGGAAGAAGGCGTGACCCTACAGGCCCACTAATCGCGACGCTCGCACCCATCGCGGAACTGCATCAGCGCCAACGCTGCAACATCGCCTTCTCCACAAACAAAAAGCCCCGCGAGTTTCCCACGGGGCTTTTGCTTTCTTTGGTTTAGCGGATCTATCGACCGCCAATCGCCCCGCGTGCAGTAAACACGCGGAGCGCTCTTTCAGCCTTTAGGCGGCTCGCTGTTGGCGCGGTGATTGTTGTGGTATAGCACTAAACTCAAGAACATCCTCGGAGATTTTGGTAATCGCCCAGGGTTCCGGAGCAGTCTGCATGAGCACATTGGCTTCCACAATCTTGCGACCGACTGGCCGCAATGACTTAATGGAGAAGCCTTCCGCTGCCGTCACAATGTAGCCTTGGCCACCTTGCTGGCAGAAGAATGTGCCGCTGTCTCCGCGCAACGCCTCTGCCAAGTCAGGATGTTGGATTGTCCCATTTAGTGGTAGTTTCGTTTGCATGGATTAGACACTCGCGTAATGCTGAATGAGCGCCAGGTAACTTAGGTTGCCTTTTTCATTTCCCGATTGTTGAGCGTTCCGGGAATGAGCGCAGCCCGCCTCAGGAGGGCTGGGACAAAAGAACGGCGATTGCGCAGAGAGGAGCCGCGAATGAAGCGAATCTCCAGGGTTGTCATGAAGCGCGAGGCGGTGATCGATCCGTCACTGGAAAGGACGTTGCTCAGCCTGCACGCAGCGATGAACGTCGGTTCGTTTTGGAAAGCCATCCAACAGTTGCTCGCGGCCGCGATCCCAAATCGCTTGATAGGCCTCATGCTTCAGCCCAATCCAATTTTGCCAATGATCACGAGATGGACATTGCGCATGCCTGATG
>WNFO01004804.1_pt1 | contig 11706 bp, 9 predicted proteins | sample 5400251 | NCBI WGS metagenome assembly WNFO01 (sample SAMN13153354, study PRJNA577476) | soil metagenome | isolation source: 100 cm saprolite under Madrone tree | place: USA:California | collected 2016-06-14
CGTTGACCAGATAGATCGCGCCGGAGAGCGCGCAGAAGATCGCGAACCCGGCCAGCGCCCGCCACGCGGCCTCCGTGAAGAGCCGCTGCGCGAAGACCAGGCCGGCGAAGACGAACAGGTTCTTCACCCACTGGCGCGGGCGCATCGAGACCAGGATCGCTACTAGCATCGTGACTTCACGCTCGCGGCCGCTGTGCGTCGGGGGAGGCCGGCGCGGGCGGGAGCGGGAGGGGTCGAGAGGACCACGCGGCACGCGTGCGCTTCTCCGCGCCGGCCTCCCCCGATTCCCGGCGCAGCTGCGTGACCAGACGAGAGCCAGAAGCGGGCGCAGGTGGCTCGACCCCTCGACGCTCCATCGGTCCTTTCGGCTTAGAGGCGGATGACGTGCGGAGCCTGGGGGAGGGGGCCGGTGGCGTTGCGCGTATCGATCACGAGAGGCGATTCGCGGACGACGGCGGCCCAGTCGTAGCTGGCGTGGGCCGTCAGGATCAGCACGACTTCACGCGATGCGAGCGCGGCAGCATCCCACGAGACCGACTTCATCGTCCGGCTGCCGATCGTCACCGACGACACATAGGGGTCGTGGTATTCGACCACCGCGCCCTTGGCGACAAGGCCCTCGATGATCTCGAGCGCGGGCGAGTCGCGCACGTCGGCGACGCCGGCCTTGTAGGCGACGCCCAGCACCAGGATGCGCGTGCCGCGCAGGGCACGGCTGCGATCATTCAGCGCGTCGGCCGTCAACTGCACAACGTACTCTGGCATCCGACGGTTGATCTCGTCCGCAAACGTGATGAACCGCGGCTCGTAGCCCTCGAGCCGCACCTTCCACGAGAGATAGTGAGGATCTGAGGGCAGGCAGTGGCCACCGAGGCCGGGACCCGGGTAGAAAGGCATGAAGCCGAATGGCTTGGTCGACGCGGCGGCGATCACCTCCCACACCGAGAGGCCGAGGCGCCGGCACATGATGGCGAACTCGTTGACCAGCGCGATGTTGACCGAGCGGAAGGTGTTCTCGAAGAGCTTCACCATCTCGGCCGTCTCCGGTCCCGAGACCGGCACGACCTTGAGCGCCACGCGAGCGTAGAGTATCGAAGCGAGCTCGAGGCACGCCTCGGTCACGCCGCCGACGACCTTGGGAATGTCGCGAAGCGTCCAGCGTTTGTTGCCCGGGTCGATCCGCTCCGGCGAGAACGCCAGGAAGACGTCGCGCCCCACGACGACCCCCTTCGCCTGGAAGCGGGGCGCCAGGACCTCCTGCGTGGTGCCCGGATAGGTCGTGGACTCGAGCACCACCAGCTGGCCCGGTCTGATGATGGCCGCCACGGCGTCGGCCGCCGCCACGATGAACGAGATGTCCGGCTCTTTCGATTTGCCCAGCGGAGTCGGAACGCAGATGACGATCGCGTCCGCGTCCTTCAGCGCTCCCACGTCGTCGTGGGCGCTGAGGCGTCCGGCCCGCACCAGACGCGCCAGGGGTTCGGCCGGGACGTCCTCGATGAAGCTCGTGCCGGCCCGGACCGCGGCGACGCGGCGCGAATCGAGGTCGACTCCGATCACGTTCGCGCCCGACTCGGCGAAGGCAACCGCCAGGGGCAGGCCGACGTAGCCGAGTCCGATGAGCCCGACGGTCGGGCTCGTGGTGAGCCGGTGCTTGAGCGTCTCGGCCGCCGAGGTCACAGGCGCTCGCACGCGCGGCACACGCCGGCGATCACGCGTTCGACCTCGTCGTCGGTGAGCTCGGCGAAGCACGGCAAGGACAGGACCTCCCGCGACGCGCGCCAGGCGCGAGGCCAGCGGCGCTCGCCGCCGCCGCCGAACATGGGCTGATCGGGAACCGAGCGCGGATAGTAGACCGCCGTCGAGATCCCGTCGTCGCTCAGAAGCTTGGCGAGCGCGTCGCGCTGCGGATGTCGCACCGTGAAGAGATGGTACACGTGGCGCGCCTTCGCCGGCTCGGTCGGAAGCTCGAGCCCCACGCCCGTGAGTCCTTTGTGGTAGAGGCCGGCGATCCGGCGGCGCGCCGCCGTCCATTCCGCCAGGCGCCGCAGCTTCACGCGGAGGAACGCCGCCTGGAGCTCGTCGAGGCGGCTGCAGTAGCCGAGCTCGACGTGCTCGTAGCGCCCGCTGTCGCCGTGGTGTCGGAGCCTCGCGATGCGCTCGGCCACGTCCTGGCGCCTGGTCACCACCATGCCGGCGTCGCCGCACGCCCCGAGATTCTTGGTCGGATAAAACGAGAGGCAGGCGGCATCGCCCCAGGCGCCGACGGGCTTCTCGGCCCACGCGCCGCCGACGGCCTGGGCCGCGTCCTCGATCACGGCCAGACGGTGGGCGCGAGCCAGCTCGAGCACGTGATCCATGGGCGCCGGCTGGCCGTAGAGATGGACCGGCATGATCGCGCGCGTGCGCGGCGTGATCGCGCGCTCGGTCGCCGCGAGGTCGAGCGTGTACGTCACCGGATCGATGTCGACGAAGACCGGCGTGGCGCCGGCCATCAGGATCGTCGACGCGGAGGCCACGAACGAGAACGCCGGCGTGATGACCTCGTCCCCCGGGCCGATGCCGAGCGCCGTCAAGGTCAGCCGCAGCGCGTCCGTGCCCGAGCCGACACCGAGCGCCCAGGGGACACCGCAGCGAGAGGCCAGCTCCTGCTCGAGCGCTTTGCCCTCAGCACCCAGGACGAACTGGCTCGAGTCGAGGACTCGAGCGGCGGCGGCGAGCAGCTCAGCGCGCAGCGCCGCGTGCTGGCGGGTCAGATCGATGAAAGGAATCATTTGAACCTCGGTTCGGAGTCCGTCGCCCCCGCGCCCACCTTGCTGCTCAGGACGTTCCCGAGCCCGAGGAGACTCAGCGAGAAGCGGAACTCGTTGTCTGGGTTCTTGCCGGGACGATCGGGATTCCGTCTGACGTATTCGAGCGTGAGGGCCCAGCAGTCGAACTTGAGGTCGACGCCGAGGCGGGTCTCGACCACGGTGGTCGTCCGGATGTCCCAGTTCGTCTTGGCGTGCCCGACCAGGTTGCGCCAGAGCTCCACCGAGGCCGCGCCCTGGAGAAAATGCGTGGCCAGGTCCGACGGCACGCTGTTGCCGGGATTAAAGGTTCCCGGGATCTGGACGAAGTACGGAACGATCACCGACGGCATCCGGGTGTAGCGGGTGCCGACGCTCGCGGTGACTCGGGGCACGTTCAGCGTCATATCGGTCGTGTACGCCTGGAGCCCTTCGCCGACGACGTTGTAGCTCGCGTCGGCGTGAAACCTCAGCATCTGGCTCGGCTGAATCGTGAGATCGCCCGCGACGTTGCCGAATTGAGCCTTCTCGATATCGTAGGCGCTGGCCAGCACGAGCTTGAAGAGGTCGAGACGGGCCGCTTCTGTGTTCTCGGGACTGATCGTCCGTCCACGGATCCGGTTCGTTAAGGAATACTCGAACCAGCTCGCCTCTGGAACCAGGTCGGTCTGGTTGGTCCAGATGGGCAAGCCGTAGAAGTTGTGCCCGATGATCCGGATGTAGTGCACGCGCGGCTCGATCGAGTGGAGCACCCGGTCGAGGCCTGCCCAGCCGCCCACCTCGTACACGCGCGAAGCGCGGCTCTCGGCATCGCTTCCGAACTCGAACAGCTCGCGGACGCGTGGCTCGTCCTTGGTGTCCTCGATCTGTGGCCCCCCCGCCAGCGGCGTGTGGGTTCCGGTGACGGTCGTGCTGTAAGCGGTGACACGCCCACCGACGAAGGGCGTGACCGTCATGTCCGCGAGCGCGATCGGCCGCAAGACAACGGGATGCAGGTCGACGCGAGCGCCTTCCGAGCCGACCTCGCGGATGAAGTTCACGACGCTCGTGTCCACCTGATAGAGAAACCCGGGGAGCCCCGGAAGCGCCTGCCGGACGCCCGTGAGCGTAAGCTCCGGTACTCGTTGCAGCTCCACGGGTCGGTCGATCGTGAGGTCCTGGTACCAGTACACCCGGCTCACGAAGTTCCAGTTCGTCCACGTCTTCGTGAGGAAAAGGTTCGATTCCGCGCGCTGCGCGGAGCGCAGGCGGAGCGCCGACTCATAGTCCCGGAGGACGAGGTCATCGGACACCCCGTTGAGATCGGCGCGAAGCGACAGCCCCGGCGAGATCTGCCAGTCGTGCTTGGCGCTCCCGAAGCCTCGGAGGCTGCCGTTCCGGTAGATCTCATCCACGAAAAACCCGTCGAGCTTGCCTTTCTGGTCCTGCGAGATGATGTACCGATATTCGGCCGCTCCGCCGAAGCCCCGCTTCTGGTAGGCGGCGAGGGTCGCGGTGGCGTCCTGGCTGTCCGAGATCGCCCAGAAGAACGGGATCTCGGTGAAGAATCCCTTCTTGGTGGAGGTGCCGAGCTGCGGGGCGAGAAACCCCGACTGCCGCTCGCGCCGGATGGCCGCCGCGAAGAAAGGAAAGTACGGGATGACCGGCACGGACTTGGCCCAGAAGGAGGCGTTCGTTCCATACACGAAATCCTCGAGGTCGGCGGTTGCCGAACTCATATGGAACGACCACGTCGGGGGCTCGTCCTCGCAGGTCGTGAAGACGCCGCGCCGGACGCGATAGAGGCTTTCGCCCAACCGCTCCAGACGCTCGCCGGCGAGACGGTAGTACGGCGCGGTGTGAACTTCGCCCTCGTAGACGACGCCCGTGCCGGTCTTGATGTTGTACTCGACGCGCTGTCCGGTGAGCCGATCGTCACCGTCGTAGAAGATCACTCGCCCCGCCGCCACGGCATCCCCGGTCTCGCGATTGATCTCGACGCGGTCGGCGAGAAGGCGCGCAGTGCCTCGGGTCACCTCGACGTTGCCGCTCGCCACGAGCAGGTTGTCGGGGCCGATCTGCTCGAAGCGGTCCGCCACGACCGAGACTTCGCCGCCCGCGGTCTGGACGCTTCGCTGGCTCTGAGCCCGGGCGAGCTGTGGGGCGGCCGCGGGGGCGACGGCCGCGAGCAGAAGGAAGAGAATTGCACGGGCATCCAGGAAGCAGCGATGTCCGCGAAGGTGCGACGCGGAGACTCTTTCGAATGAGACCACTACCCTATCGGCGCCTCCGATTGTCACGTGCGTTCGACCGACGTCGCGGGCGCGCCGATCCCGGCGGCGAAGAGGCCAGCCGGCGGCGCTTGCCCGCTGAAGAGAAGACCCGAAGCCTCCGGCCGGGCCCCGAGATCACGGTGTCGAGGCCGGCTACCGCATCTTACGCGATCAGGAGGATTTCCTTCCCCGTTCGCGACAGCCCATCCGTTCGGTGACCTCTCGAGGGCGCGCAAGGGTGCTCGCCCTTGCTTTCCGACGAACCCTACGCCCGGCATAATCGCAGTGGCTGATGATCGCAGATCGACCACCGAGGGTGAAGTCTGGGGCTGGGCTCCGGCGTTTCCTGATGATCGGCGGTCTCGTCTCGGCGCTCGGGCTGGGATTCTTCGCCTGGCTCATCGTGACCGATGCGCCCGCATACCGCTTCCTGGTTCGGCTGTACGAGGACAAGCAACAGGTGCGCGCGATGGTCGACCGATGGGGAGGCTGGGCGCCCATCGTCTTCATCGGCATTCAGGCCATGCAAGTGATCATCGCGCCGATCCCCGGGGACGTGACCGGCCTGCTCGGTGGCTTCGTCTTCGGCCAGTGGCTCGGGTTTCTTTACTCGACGATCGGCCTGACGATCGGCTCGCTCGTTGCCTTTTGGGTCGGCCGCCGGCTCGGGGCCACCTTCGTGCAGGACATGGCGCCACGGGCGTGGGGGCGCATGAGCTTCCTCGTCGAGGCCGAGGGAGCGATTCTTTGCTTTATCATCTACTTGATCCCCGGCTTACCGAAGGACTTCGGGTGCTATCTCTTTGGCGTCAGTCCGATGCCGTTTTGGGTCTTCGCGGTGGTATCCACGCTCGGTCGCATGCCGGGCACCTGGGCTCTGTCGGCCCAGGGGGCGAAGGCGGCCGCGGGCGCATATTTCGAACTGCTTCTTCTGACGGCGATCCTCGTGGCGGTCGCGTTACCGCTCTATCACTATCGGCCCCGGATCGTGTCGTGGTTCCAGCGGCGAAGTTGAGCCTGTGCATCGTTGCCCCCGACAAGTTCCCGAGGCGGAACGCCATTCGAGCCTGGCTGTCCTATCAACTGGCCACTACGGAGGGGTCCGGTGGGTGTCAGGAGTGGGTGCCGCCGCCAATTTACCGCCAGTTTCGGGTGGGCTGGGGTCGGGTCGGAGGCCTTGACGAGCGCGTGAATCAATCGCTTATAATACGCGCCCAAGGCGCCCCTGCATGGAGCAGACGTTTCCCGTGGCATGAATCCGCACGCGGAGTTGGCGTCATACGTCCGCACGTACTTCGACGAGGTCTGTCAGATCGCGGGCCGATTGGACTACGAGACGATCGATCGCATCGCGTCCGGCCTCGTGGAACTGCGCAGTCGTGGAGGGCGGCTGTTTCTCCTCGGTGTCGGCGGGAGCGCGGCGAACTGCAGCCACGCCGTCAACGATTTCAGGAAGCTCTGTCACATCGAGGCCTACAGCCCGGTTGACAACGTCGCCGAGCTCACCGCGCGCATCAACGACGAGGGTTGGGAGACGGCGTTCGTCGAGTGGCTCCGCGTCAGCCGGGCTGACCGGAACGACGCCGTCCTCATCCTCTCCGTCGGCGGCGGAGACGCCGAGCGGGGCGTGAGCGTGAACCTGGTGCGCGCGCTCGACGAGGCGCGCGCGCGGGGTCTCGGCATCTTCGGCATCGTCGGGCGACACGGCGGGTACACCAAGCAGGTGGGGAACGCGGTCGTGGTCGTGCCGACGGTCTCCGAGACCCGCGTCACGCCCCACGCCGAGGCGTTTCAGGCGGTCGTGTTGCACTGCCTGGTGTCGCATCCCAAGCTCCAGGTCGTGAAGACCAAATGGGAAGGCCTCAGTGACGGTGCGCTGCGCTGAAGCGCGGGCCGTCTTCCTGGATCGCGATGGCGTCCTCAATGTGGTCGTGATGCGCGGGGGACGGCCGTCGGCCCCGCGCACGCTCGACGAGTTCGAGATCCTGCCCGGCGTGGCGGAGTCGCTGGCCGCGCTGAGTGCGGCGGGCTTCCTCCTCGTCGTGGCCACGAACCAGCCCGACGTCGCGCGCGGGCTGGTCGCCCGTCAGACCGTGGAGGCCATGCACGACCGACTCCGTGCGGCGCTCCCACTCGACGACGTCAGGGTGTGCTGGGAGGTCGAGACCCCGGCGTCCACCTGCTACAAGCCGAAGCCGGGTATGTTGATCACCGCCGCGGACGAGCGCGGCATCGACCTCGGCCGCAGCTACATGGTCGGGGACCGCTGGCGAGACGTCGGCGCCGGAAAGGCCGCGGGGTGCTTCACCGTCTTCGTCGACCGCGGCTATGGCGAAGTCCTGCTCGACCGCCCCGACGCGGTATGCCGGGGGCTCGCGGAAGCTGTCGAGATCATACTCAGTCGCGATCGACACGCGTGCGCTGGAGGAGCCCGTTGACGCTTCAGGACCTCAAGGTGAAGATCTTCGCCGACGGCGCCGACGTGGCCGCCATCCGCGCGATGGCCGCCCGCCCGTGGATCCACGGCTTCACGACCAATCCCAGCCTGATGCGGAAGGCCGGCGTCTCCGATTATGCCGGCTTCGCGCGCACCGTGCTCGCCGCCGTGCCCGATCGGCCGGTCTCCTTCGAGGTCTTCGCCGACGAGTTCGACGAGATGGAGCGACAGGCGCTCGAGATCGCGTCGTGGGGCCGCAACGTCAACGTCAAGATCCCCGTGATGAACACGCGAGGGGACTTTGCCGGCCCGCTGGTGGGGCGCCTCAGCCGCGCCGGCGTCCAGGTGAATGTGACGGCGGTGTTCACGCCCGATCAGGTGGCGGAGCTCACCGCCCACCTGGATCCGGCCACGCCGGCCATCGTGTCCGTGTTCGCCGGGCGGATCGCGGACACGGGCGTCGACCCGGTACCGATCATGCGGGAGTCGGCGGCCATCCTGCGCGCGCGCCCGAAAGCCGAGCTCCTCTGGGCCAGCTGCCGGGAAGTGCTCAACGTCGTGCAGGCCGACGACGCCGGCTGTCACATCGTCACCGTGCCGAACGACGTGCTCGCCAAGGTCTCGCTGCTCGGCAAGGACTTTCGCGACTACTCGCTGGAAACCGTCGAGATGTTCTACAAGGACGCCTGGGCCGCCGGCTACCACATTCCGCTGGCCGTGCGGCCGGCCGCGTCCTGAGTGCGTGAGGAGAGAAGAGTGGACAACGTACTCATCACCGGCGGCGCCGGATACGTCGGGACCCGCCTGACGCCGCAGCTGCTCGCCGCGGGCCACCGCGTGACCGTCTACGACACCATGTACTACGGCTGTTATCTGGAGCCGGCGCCCGGTCTGCGTCTCATCGAGGCCGACCTTCGCGACACCGGGACGTTCCGGGACGCCTGCCGCGGGGTCGACGCGGTCATCCATCTCGCCTGCATCTCGAACGATCCGAGCTTCGAGCTCGACGAGGATCTCAGCCGCTCCATCAACTACGACTGCTTCGAGCCGCTGGTCGTGGCCGCCAAGAAGGAAGGCGTGCGACGGTTCATCTACGCATCCAGCAGCTCCGTCTACGGGGTCTCGAACGCGCCGAGCGTGACCGAGGAGCACCCGCTCGTGCCGCTGACGCTCTACAACAAGTACAAGGGGCTGTGCGAGCCGCTGCTACTTCGGCATCAGTCGAACGAGTTCGTCTGCGTGACGATCCGGCCGGCGACGATCTGCGGCTACAGCCCACGGATGCGCCTGGACCTGTCCGTCAACATCCTGACGAACCACGCGGTGAACAAGGGCTCCATCACGGTCTTCGGCGGCGAGCAGCTGCGTCCGAACCTCCATATCCAGGACATGGTGGATCTCTACGCGCTGCTCCTCACGCTGCCGGACGAGCTGATCGCCGGGGAGACCTTCAACGCGGGCTACCAGAACCACTCGATCATGGAGATCGCCAAGATCGTGCGCCGGGTCGTCCAGGAGGAGTTCCCGGACAAGTCCGCGCTCGACATCGTGACGACGCCCACGAACGACATTCGCTCGTATCACATCAATTCGGACAAGATCGCGGCGCGCCTGGGATTCCGCGCCAAGCACGGCATCGAGGATGCGGTCCACGAGCTGTGCCAGGCGTTCAAGGCCGGCAAGCTGCCGGAGAGCCTGACGAACCAGCGCTACTTCAACGTCGCGACCCTCAAGGCCAAGCGCGCAGCGTGACGCCCCGGGCCGTCGCGGTCGTGACCGGTGGCGCCGGCTTCATCGGAAGCCATATGGTCGATCTGCTCGCCGACCAGGGGTTCCGCGTGCACGTCATCGACAACCTCGTGGGCGGCCGCGCGGCCAACCTGGCCTATCACGCGCGGAATCCCGACGTCCACCTGGACGAGCGCGACGTCCGCACGCTGGCCGCGGACGATCGCGCCTTCCGCGGCGCCCGCTACGTCTTCCACTTCGCCGGCATCGGCGACATCGTTCCCTCCATCGAGCGGCCGGCGGACTACATGTCCGTCAACGTCCACGGCACCGTCCAGGTGCTGGAGGCCGCCCGCCACGCCGGCGTCCACAAGCTCGTGTACGCCGCCTCGTCGTCATGCTATGGCCGCGCCACCGTGCCGACGGCGGAAGACCATCCGATCGCGCCGCAGTACCCTTACGCGCTCAGCAAGTATCTCGGCGAGCTGGCGGCGTTCCACTGGCACCAGGTCTACCGGCTGCCGGTGAACGCGATCCGGATCTTCAACGCGTACGGCACGCGCGCGCGGACCTCCGGCGCCTACGGCGCCGTCTTCGGCGTCTTCCTCCGGCAGAAGCTGGCCGGCGCGCCGTTCACGGTCGTCGGCGACGGCACCCAGCGCCGCGACTTCGTGTACGCGACCGACGTCGCGGCCGCGTTCCTACGGGCGGCCGAGACCGAGCGCACGGGCGAAGCCTGGAACGTCGGCGCCGGCAATCCGCAGTCGGTCAATCGCCTCGTGGAGCTCCTCGGCGGCAAGGTCGTGCACCTGCCGAAGCGCCCGGGCGAGCCCGACTGCACGTGGGCGGACATCGGCAAGATCACCCGCGAGCTCGGGTGGAAGCCGGTCGTGTCGTTCGAGGAGGGCGTGGCGAGGGTCCTGGCCGAGATCGACTACTGGCGCGACGCGCCCCTGTGGGACGCGGCCTCGATCGCGGCCGCCACCAAGCGCTGGTTCGAGGCGCTCGCGGAGAAGACCGGATGATGGATCCCGCGGCGATGTTCCAGTACGAGCGCAAGGTCAAGACGGTCGAGGAGCTGTGCAAGCTCATCGGGCCGCGCCCCCGCGCGCGCAAGGTGATCATGTGTCACGGCGTGTTCGACATCGTCCACCCCGGGCACGTCCGCCATCTCATCTACGCCAAGTCCAAGGGGGACGTGCTCGTCGTCAGCGTCACGGCCGACGAGCACATCGCGAAAGGCAACGTGCGGCCCTACGTGCCGGAGACGCTGCGCGCCATCAACCTGGCCGCCTTCGAGATGGTGGACTACGTCATCATCGACCGCGATCCCACGCCGCTCGCCAATCTCCGCCAGATCCAGCCCGACTACTACGCCAAGGGCTACGAGTACGTGGCGGGCAGCCTGCACCCGAAGACGCAGGAGGAGCTGCGCGTCCTCGAGAGCTACGGCGGCGAGGTCCTGTTCACGCCGGGCGACATCGTCTACTCGTCGTCGCGGCTGATCGACCAGTCGCCCCCCGACATCGCGAGCGACAAGCTGCTGGTGCTGATGAAGGGCGAGGGGCTCACCTTCGACGACCTGCGCGACGCGGCCGTGAAGCTCTCCGGCATCCGCGTGCACGTCGTCGGCGACACGATCGTCGACAGCTACACCCAGTGCAGCATGATCGGCGGGGTGGCGAAGACGCCGACCATGAGCGTGCGGTTCGAGTCCAAGCAGGACTTCACCGGCGGCGCCGCCGTCGTGGCCAAGCACCTGCGCGCGGCCGGGGGCGACGTGGTCTTCTCGACCGTGCTCGGCGACGACGCGCTGAAGGACCAGGTGCTCGAGGACCTGGCGGCGCACGGGATCCGCTGCCTGCCCATCGTGGACCCGACGCGGCCGACCACGAGCAAGAACGCCATCGTGGTCGCCGGCTACCGGCTGCTGAAGATCGACACGCTCGACAATCGCTCCGTCTCCGAGAAGGTCCTCAAGCAGCTCACGTTGCAGGTGAGCGGGACCGCCGCGGACGCCGTCGTGTACAGCGACTTCCGTCACGGCATCTTCGACCGCCACACCATCCCGGACCTGGTGGCCGCCATCCCGCGCAACGCGTTCCGCGCCGCCGACAGCCAGGTGGCGAGCCGCTGGGGCAACATCCTGGAGTTCAAGGGCTTCGACCTCATCACGCCCAACGAGCGCGAGGCGCGCTTCGCGCTGGGCGATCAGGACTCGGTCGTCCGCCCGCTCGGCGTCGAGCTGTTCACGCGCGCGCGCTGCAAGACGCTCATGCTGAAGCTCGGCGACCGCGGCATGATCACGTTCCGCGATCGCCCGCCCGCCGACGCCCGCAGCTTCTTCAGCCTCGACAGCTTCGTGGAGCGCGCGGTGGACCCCGTGGGGGCCGGCGACGCGCTCCTCGCCTACGCCACGCTGGCCATGGTGGCGACCGGCAACGAGGTCGTGGCGGCCATCCTCGGCTCCGTTGCGGCCGGCATCGAATGCGAGGTCGAC
>WNFO01005302.1_pt1 | contig 11704 bp, 9 predicted proteins | sample 5400251 | NCBI WGS metagenome assembly WNFO01 (sample SAMN13153354, study PRJNA577476) | soil metagenome | isolation source: 100 cm saprolite under Madrone tree | place: USA:California | collected 2016-06-14
CGGGCATTATTTTTGAGTCCATCCTGAATCGTGAACCGGTTGCGCCGGTGCGCTTGAATCCCGATCTGCCGTCCCGGTTGGAAGAAGTGATCAACCGGGCGCTGGAGAAAGACCGCAATTTACGCTACCAGCATGCAACCGACATGAACGCCGAATTGCAGAGGTTGAAACGCGATAGCGGTTCGGGTCGCTCCCCGGTTGCGGCTTCCGGTACGGCTGAAAACCGAGCACTTGAGTCACGTTCCCCGATTGCTGATGTAACGCCTCCTCAGACTTCTTGGTCTCGCTATCGCTATATTGTGGCGGCCGCGGCAGTTGTGCTGCTGGCACTGTCGGGTGCGTTTCTTCTTCGTCGTTCCAATCGAAGCGCCGCTCCGGCCGCGAACGATTGGCAGCAACTAACGTTCTTCACCGATTCCGCGGTCTATCCGGCTTTGTCTCCCGATGGCCGCATGCTTACTTTCATCCGCGGCAGCGATTCCTTTTTCGGCCTCGGACAAATCTATGTCAAATTTCTGCCCGACGGCCAGCCCGTGCAACTTACGCACGGTATTACCTTGGAGTACCTTTGCTGTTCCCGTTCTTGGCGGAGAGCCCCAGGTTGTCTTACCCAACTCTTCGTCCTTGAGCTGGATCGAGGGAGGAAAGCGGCTGCTGTTCTCTGAAATCAAAGAAGGATTGCACATGGCGGTCGTGACCAGCGACGAAGGACGGGGACAAATCCGCGATGTGTACGTTCCTCCAGGCAACCGCAGCATGGCCCATCATTCCTATCTGTCGCCGGATGGGCGATGGGTACTGGTGGTCGAAATGGATAGCCGTGGCGACTTGGTGTCATGCCGTGTCACTCCCTTTAGTGGCGATGGCGACGTCCGCGTTGTTGGTCCGCCCGGCAAGCGATGTCTTTCCGGTGGCTGGTCTCCTGACGGGAAGTGGATCTACCTCACGGTTGAGACTGACCAATTTCACATCTGGCGCCAGCGTTTTCCCGACGGAGCACCCGAACAAATCACTTTCGGCCCGACCTCTCAAGAAGGGATTGCGATGGCCGCGGACGGTAAATCGCTGATTACATCGGTTGGCTCGCAGGACAGCACTGTGTGGCTGCATGATAAGGACGGCGACCATCAAATCTCTTCGGAAGGAAATGCGGGTGCGCCGCTGTTTTCCTTCGATGGAAACAGCCTCTATTTCTTAATGGCTAACGGGCAAACGCCAGGGAAGGAACTGTGGGTCAGGAAGTTGACCACGGAAAAGACTGAGAAACTTTTGCCGGGTTATTCCATGGAAGCCTTTTCGGTTTCCCGGGATGGAAAGAAAGTCGCGTTCTCTGTGAGAGGCGCGGATGGTCACGCCAGCATCTGGATTGCGCCAACGGATCGTCACTCGTCGCCGCTGCGGATCTCTGCCACAGAAATCGAAGATTCTCCGTTTTTCCTTCCCGATGGCGACCTGGTTTTCCGCGCGGTAGAAGGCGGGTCGAATTTTATCTATCGGATGAAAGACGATGGCTCGGAACGTCGCAAAATCACTCCCGACCGGATTTTGGATGCGATGGCGGTATCACCGGACGGCCGTTGGTTTGTCGCCGTCGCCCCAGCCCCGAGTCAAGATCAATTGGTTGCGGCCAAAGCGTTCGCTGTGGATGGAAGCTCCGAGGTAACCTTGTGCCTGAGTTATTGCTCGCTCAAATGGGATAGCTCCGGAAAGTTTGTATATCTCTATTCCGCATTGCTCTCGGAGACCAGTTACGCACTTCCGGTTCAGCAAAACTCCGGACTTCCCAGGCTGCCGGCCTCAGGAATCTCGCGAATCGAGGACTTGGCGCAGTTTAAGACCGCCGCTGTGATGCCTTCGCTCGTCGACTCCGCTGTAAACCCCACCCTCTACGCCTACACCCGCCGGAATACTCGCCGCAACCTGTATCGCATCCCGTTACCGTAGCTCCTCGATTGCTGTCGTTGCATCTACATTAAGCCCACATGCTCAAACCAAGAGCTGAGCAACTAGAATCGGCTCGGGGCTTGGCGCGCAAGCTCGAAAACATAGCACCTGTGACCCTCGCGGAGAGATGCTTAATTACTCCATCTGCTCTGGCGATAGCCTGGAGCGTAGCTGAAAACTGGCCCACTCGGCGCAATTCCCGGCCGACTTCCCGTGATATGATGCGGCAACATCTTCCGTCGTACCCTTCGCCATTTACGGCAACACGCACATCGCTAAAGCACGGAAGGGATCGCACTCTATGACTTCAAAAGTGGCCGTCGTGCAAGCTTCGCCCGTTGTTTTCGATCGCGAGCGTACCATCGAGAAACTGTCCGCCCTGACGCACGAAGCCGCGATGCAAGGCGCGAAACTCGTCCTGTTCCCAGAAGCTTTCGTCTCCGCTTACCCCCGCGGCCTCGACTTCGGTGCGGTCGTGGGGTCGCGCACAGATGCGGGCCGTGAAGACTTTCGCCGTTACTGGGAAAGCAGCGTCAACGTTCCCGGCCCTGCGTTCGATCATCTCTCTCGAACTGCTCACGCCAACAACGTTTATCTCGTCGTTGGCGTCATAGAACGCGACGCAGGCACTCTCTATTGCACCGTCCTCTTTTTCGCCCCGGACGGCACTTTCCTCGGCAAGCACCGCAAGCTCATGCCGACCGCTTCTGAGCGCCTCGTCTGGGGCTATGGCGACGGCTCTACCCTGCCCGTATTTGCGACTCCACTCGGCAAACTCGGCGCAGTCATCTGCTGGGAAAACTATATGCCCCTGCTCCGCACCGCCATGTATTGCAAGGGCATCGAGCTCTATTGCGCACCGACCGCCGACTCCCGCGACTCTTGGCTCGCCACTGTCCGCCACATCGCCGTCGAGGGACGTTGCTTCGTGCTCTCGTGCAATCAGTTTCAGCGCCGAGGCGACTTCCCGAACGATTACCACTCCCACTTCGGCGATGACCCGGAAACCGTAATCTGTCGTGGTGGGAGTTGCATCGTCGATCCCTTTGGCAATTTCCTTGCTGGACCAAACACTGATGGCGAAGCAATCCTGATCGCGGAAATCGATCTCGGGCAGATCATCCGCGGCAAGTACGACTTCGATGTCGTCGGCCACTATTCCCGCCCTGACATTTTTCAATTACACGTCGACGAGCGGCCCCAACATCCTGTCCGCTTTACCAACGACATATCCGCCATCGCGCTCGACTGAATTAATGGAGCGAATTGAGTTTAACTGCGTGGTTGACCGGCAGTCGTGAGTGTGCGCGCATTTGCGATGCGAGTCTAGTATCCTGCCGACGGCAGATTTTCCGATTATCGCAATGGAACTGGAATCATTGACAGCAAGACGCGCTGTGGCAACACTGCGTGAGACATGGCGATGCAGCCGATTCCACGAAAGTTGACCACCCATCAGAAGGCAGTACTGATTCAGGTGCTTCTTGCGTTTCCTGAGCAAGAGGTCGGCGTCTACTACTGTGCCTCAGCGAGCGACGCGCTCGCTTACGCGCAAGATTTCCTGACAGTCTTCAAGGCGATTGGGTGGAAAGTGAATGAAGGAGCACCGTCAGAGAGTTTAGGCGACGAATTCACGGGTCTGACGTTTGTGGCAACCGGACAAGACAGTCTGCCTCCCGTGGCAGAAGCGCTTCGAGATGCGTTACGAATTTATGAAATTGAAGTTGCAACATTTTGTGACCCCGCCTGTAACATGAGGTCTGGTGGGTTCATTCTGTCCGTGGGCCCTCAGGCATCGTCAGCTCGGTCTACGAAGTAGTAGCATTAGCCCTCAGAAAGGTACCGGAAATGGACGACCCCCAATTTGCAAAACTTCGCAGACTGGTCGGCCGGCACGAAAAGATCGTCTACGAAGCCGTCAAAGCGGGTAGGGTGGCCCAACTCCCCCGTGACAGCCGGCTCTTCGCGAAGGCCATGCAGGAACACATGCATCTGAAGCACGTTCACAATGCCCTTGAGTTCGCAGACCTCCGCGAAGGTGAGCCCTATGAGATCACAGTGCGAGGCGAACCTGTGAGTCCGCTGGCCCACTTGACTGCGCATGCGGCCGTCAAAGGACAGGTCGAACAGGATCCTCTGGTAAGGGCCGCGTTTGAAAAGATGGTGAGCACTGGGACCTTAGCGCATCACGCCGAGCACATTCTGGGTGCACTGCTCTTCGAAACAGAGTGGGAAACCGTCCGGGCCGTGGAAGCTGGAAAAGACATCGCGAAGATACAGAATGTCTACATCCATAAACTTCAAAAACTCGTTCGGGATGCGGCCTTTCGCAAAAAACTCACCCAACGATTCACGGCTGATCATTCTGCATTTGAATAGAGACCCCCCACCGCAATGCCAAATCCACATTCCCGGTAACCGCGTTCTATCAGGCCAGACCAAGCTCCTGAACTTGAGACATCCACTCCATCTCCTGCGCATCCGTTTCTCGATATTGGGCCCGCACTTAGACAATCGGGCAATGGATACCATGAAGTTCGCGTTGAGATTACAGAGACTTTAGGAACTCGATGACGGCGTCCTGGTCGGGTCTTTTCAGTTTTTCAAATTGCTGGATGACGTGGGTGGCCTCGCCGCGGTGCCGCGTGATGGCTTCGAGAAGCGTCACGGAGGCACCGTCATGCATCAATCGCGCACGCAAACGAACTCCCCACAACGGGGCGGTGCGAATCTTGTTCCGGCTGCTCTCGAAGTCTTGTTTCGAAAGATACCCGGACATCTGCTGGAAGACTTGGTGTCCGTAGTGCTCGCGAGTGGCTTGCAGGATTCCGTCGCCGGTCCCCACGTCGTGCATCAGGAAATCTCCATAGGGATGCAACGTGAGCGATCCGAGCGCGGCTGGAATCGTAAACGTGCCGCCGTTGATTTTTGTTCCTGCCGGAGCGGTAGTCAGTGACTCGACGTGGCAGGTGGCACAGCCGATTTTGTCGAAAAGACCGAGGCCCCTGGTTGCAGCGGAGCTCTTGGCGAGCTGCGAATCACGCGCGGGCGCTTTCGTCGCGCGAATAAAGCGCGCGAAGCGATCGATATCGGAAAGACCGTCGGATCCGGGCTTGTCATTCGGCTCCGAAGTGCTGTTGCACAGATTGGTGACCTCATTGGGTTGCAGGCGATTGGTGATGCCTATCTCGTTGAGGTAGGCGTCGCCGGCGAACGATAGCAGGCTGGCGTGCTGGTCTTTCCATCCGAAACGGCCTACAGCCATCTTCCCGGGCGCTTCCACGATGGGGACATACAGAATCTGTCCGCAGATTTTTCCGTGTGACGATTTGCACTGTTGCTTGGAAAGATCAATAAAGGTCTGATCGGCAACGGCCTCGACGAAGCCATCCCCCAATAGGTTCAGAGAAAGGCGCAGCGTGCGGATCGTCTCGGTTTCAGGAACGCGTTCTTGACTTTCCTTGTGCGCAAAAGCCGCATTGGGGCAGATGGCGCGATCATTCACAAGAGAGCGGCCGGTGATGACCTCGGCTGCGTGAGCGATCGGGATCTCGGGAGTGCGGAATCGCCCGTCCGGTCCCTGATGGCCAACACGTAATTCCGTGACCTGGGATGCCGCGCCGGAAACCGGACTCTGATGGCATTCGCGGCAGGATTGTGCGTTGTATAGCGGTCCGAGGCCATCGCTGGGCTGCTCGGCCTCGTCAAATTTCATTTGGTCGGCCTGATGCGTCCCATCGTCAACGACGCCGTTGGTTTTGTTGTCAAAGCCCGTCGGTGCGTCGGGAAACTGCGTGCTGAAAGAAACGAGAGCAAGAGTTAGAGCAGCCGCTACGATGAAGAGCTTCATGGGCTCTGCCTCCTCGAAGCGAATTGGGAGCGGGGCTTAAGTGTGAATACCACCTTGCCCGTAATACCGCAAAGGCTAAAGAAGAGGAGCCTGCCCAAATCAGCAAGGCTCTTTGTGTCGCGTTCTGCTGATGACGCTCTACGCCACCGGAGTGCGCAACGCCGAGTTAACACATTTGAAATTCAGCGACCTCGACAGCAAGCGCATGGTGATTCACATTCAAGGCGCCCCCGGTCGGTACGTGCCCAAAACGGGCGTCCGATGGGTAGGTCAATTTTTGTCAGTGAGCTAGCCGCCGATGCGCATTATAGGCCGCACTTCGATACAGCCGAGTCTAGCCAGCGGAATTCCCGCAGCGATTTCGAGAGCCTCGTCCATTCCGGCGGCCTCTACCAAGATGAAGCCGCCCACATGCTCTTTCGTTTCGGCGAAGGGTCCGTCGGTAACCGACATTTTGCCGCGGCGGACTCGAACGGTACACGCGCTGCGCACCGGCTCCAGCGCTTCGGCAGCTATGTAGTGACTGTTCCGGCGCAACTCGTCGTTATAGGCCAGGGAGTTGCGATTCAGAGTTGCTTTTTCGCCAGGCGAAAGAGCGGCCAACGTTTCGGGTTCAAAGTAAACTAAACATAGAAATCTCATGGTGTTGCTCCTTGCAGATTCGGTGACATCCTCTACATACTCGTCGTTTGGCAACCAGCGAAATCGACATTTGCGCAGTAGTGCAAATTAGGACTACCCCAGAATTTCGATTATTTCGACCCGAGGACCCTCGCAATTGCCCGCCAACGACTTTGACGAATCATCGGCAATGGTCTCTTCCTCTTCTCCGCACGCTTGGTTGAGCCGCTCTGCCCGCGGTGCTATTCTCGATTCATGGCGGACCCCACGATTACTTCCCCGGAGGCCGCTCCGTCGCTGGCCCTCGATCATTCGCGGCGTCAACTGGAAGCGCTGCTTGACGTCAGCGAAATCATCGCGCAGCATCGTGATCTGACCGCGCTTTTTCACGAACTGGCCGTTCGTCTGCATTCCGTCGTCGATTCCGATTTCCTTACGCTCGTTTTGCACGATCCTGCCAGGAATGTTATGCGGCTTCATGTGCTGGAAACGCGCGTGGAGACGGAAAAAGTTCTCGGGACGGAACATCCCGTCGAAGGGAGCCCTTCCGGATGGGTTTGGCAAACACAGAAGCCGTTCATTGTTGAAGATGTCCTGACCGAAACGCGCTTTCAAGAATTTCTTATGCGGCTGCGTAACGAGGGCGTTCGCTCCTTTGCCGCGCTCCCGCTCACCACTGCCCAGCACAGGCTCGGCTCGATGGGCTTTGGGCGGCTGCGTCCGTGGGCCATTTCTGATTCCGATATTCAATTCATGCAGCGCGTCGCCGCGCAGGTGGCTGTCGCTGTGGACAACGCTCTCAATTTCCAGTCCGCGCAAGCGTACCAGAAAGAACTTGCCGAGCAGCGCGACCGCCTGCAGGTGCTGCTGGACATCAACAATGTTTTGGTCACCAGCCGCGAGCTGAGCGATCTTTTTCGCGGCATCGTTTCCGCGCTCACCCGCGTCATCCATCACGATTACACCAGCCTCGCGCTTCTTGACCAGTCAACTAACCGGCTCCGAATTCATGCGCTGGATTTTGACGGCTCTGACTCTCTCTTTGCCGGGAAAGAAGTCACCGTTTCACTCGAGGAATCGCCAGCCGGCCGTTGCATGCGCGCCGCAAAGCCCACCATTTTTCACGGCCCGGAACTCGATCAGTTTCCTGCTGAACTTGTCCGCGTCTTGCGGGAAAAAGGACTCACTTCCGTGTGCTGCGTTCCACTGGTCAGCAAAGGCCGCGCTTACGGTACGCTGAATCTCGCCAGCCGCCGCCTTGACGCCTTCAGTGATGGCGATGCCGAGCTTCTCGATCGCGTCGCTGCACAAATCGCCATCGCCGTTGAAAACGCGCTGGCCTTCAAGGAAATCGATTCCCTCAAAAACAAACTCGCGGTCGAAAAACTCTATCTCGAGGAAGAAATCCGCAGCGAATTTAATTTTGAGGAAATTGTCGGCGAAAGTCCCACCATCAAGCGCGCGCTCGCTCAAGTCGAACTCGCCGCTCCCGGCGACACCACGGTCTTGATCCTCGGCGAAACCGGCACCGGCAAAGAGCTCATCGCGCGCGCCATTCACAATTTAAGTCCGCGCCGCGAACGCACCTTCGTCAAAATCAATTGTGCCGCCATTCCCAGCGGTTTGCTGGAAAGCGAACTTTTCGGCCACGAGCGCGGCGCGTTCACCGGAGCCATTTCCCAGAAAGTTGGCCGCTTCGAACTCGCCGATAAAGGCACCATTTTCCTCGATGAAGTCGGCGACATTCCGCTGGAACTGCAGCCCAAACTGCTCCGCGTTCTGCAGGAGCATGAATTCGAACGCCTCGGGGCCACCCGCACCGTTCACGTGGACGCGCGCGTTGTCGCCGCCACCAATGCGGACTTAAGCCGCCTGGTCGCCGAACGCAAATTCCGCAGCGATCTCTTCTACCGCCTCAACGTCTTCCCGATCCAGATTCCGCCGCTTCGCGATCGCCGCGAGGACATTCCTCTTCTGGTTCGCTACTTCGTGCAGAAATTCAGTCGCAGCCTGAATAAACTCGTTCAGTACGTTCCATCCGAGGCTATGGACGCGCTGGTCGCCTACTCCTGGCCTGGCAATATTCGCGAACTGGAAAATCTTCTGGAGCGCGCCGTCATTCTTTCTCCCGGCAAGGAACTGCGCGTTCCGCTTTCCGAATTGCGTAACACTTTGGCCGCGCCGGTGGACGACTCTCCGCTCACCCTTTCTACTGCTGCTCCCGTCGCTACTCTGGAAGAGGCAGAACGCCAGCACATCCTCCGGGCCCTGCGCCAAACCGAATGGCGCATCGCCGGTCCGCGTGGCGCCGCCACTCTGCTCGGCATGAAGCGCACCACTCTCCAGGCCCGCATCCGCAAACTGGGCATCCGCCGCCCCCTCTAATCATCACCTCTTTATCGCGGCCACCTCCAGGTAGCCATCCTGGGTTATGTAGCAGCGGTTTTATGCCGCTGCTCTTTCTTTTCTCTTCCTCCCACTCTTCGATCAAACGATACTGTCGCCGTGGCTATTTTGCAGTGCGGCAGCCCAGCTGCCGCTTTTGCGACAAAAGGTATCATCGCCGCCGGCGTCGGCCAGTGAAACTACTTCAACTCCGTATTCAACAAATTCGCCAATCGCGCTCCTGCCAGCGCCACTCGCTGCTTCGCTAACTTTGCCGCATTCCTTCTGTACACCGCCGGCAACGTAAACGGCCCATCTCCGGCCGCAATCGGCGCCGCATAAACCGTCTGCCGCGCTTCCATAAAACTTTCCGCAATCCAACCTTTTTCGTCGGACTTTGCCGCCAGAGCCGCTTCTGCCATCGGCAATTTTCTCGCGGCCCGCACCACTGTGTTCAGGTTGTTGCTCCTCCCGAGCAGGTCGTCCCAAAACTTATGCAACTCACAGCTCTTACAACCTAGCTTCACCAGATTGCCGCCAGAATCGCCCTGTGGATCGCTGCTGCTCACGCGTGTCGAGGCATGCAGCGGCTGATGAACGTCTCCGACCAGATGCAACAACCACGTCAGATCGTATGACTTCAGTGGATCGGCACTGCCTGAAGCCAAGACCGTTCGAAACAACGCAATCCGTTCCTGCGCATTCGGCGTAGGTATCGGCGGCAGCGGAGTTCCATCGGCCGTAAACGGCGTATCAATAAAATGCCAGTACTTGTGCATCAGCAAATCGTCGTAACCTGTATTTCTTCCCGGGTCCGCACTGCCGTCCGGCCGATTTCCGCCCTGACTTCCGTCCTGTGTATAAGTCGAATCCCGCTTGATCCCGTCAGCCCACGTCGCCGCAATCATGAAAATCATCAGGTTCTTGTCGTCGGCCGACGCGCCCGGCGTCTCCTTGTCCACCTTCGCCGACCAGTCGCCATATTTCGGATTCAGCTTCAGCAACGCATTCACTCGATCGCGCGTCGGGGGCGTCAATTGCTTGTACGCCACATAAGCCACGGTCATATGTCCGCGGTCATTCCATGCCAACGCCTGCCCGCTCAGCGCAAGTCCTAACACCACGCACGGGAGCACCCGCAGCACACCCACAATCATTTTTTGCATTTTTTTGAATAACAACTCGTTAACGTATTGCCACTCCTTCGCGACCGCACTTTCTCTCTGGTTTCCCGCTAACTCCGTGTAAAATTATCAGTTCGACTTCGCTGAAGAGGATCCATCCACAAAAGGCGCGCATATGGCAAACGTCAACACCAAGAAGGGCATCATCGGCATTCTCACCGGCGGCGGCGACGTCCCCGGCCTCAACCCCGCAATCCGCGGAGTCACTTTCCGCGCCCTTCGCGAGGGCTATCAAGTCATCGGCTTCCGCCACGGTTGGGGCGGCCTGATCGAAATGGTGCGCGACAAATCTTACGACAACTCCGAAAATTTTCAGATCCTCACTGAGGATATCGTCAATCGCGCCGGACGCACCGGCGGCACGTTTCTCCATTCATCGCGCACCAACCCCGGCCGTACCAGCAAGTCTAACGTCCCGGAACATCTAAAATCTCAATACAACGCCGAGAAAAACGATCTCACTCCCGAAGTCCTGAAAAATCTCGAATGGCTCGGCATCGACTACATGGTTCCCATCGGCGGCGACGATACGCTCAGCTACGGCGTGCGCCTCCATCAGGAAGGCTTCAAAGTTGTCGCCATTCCGAAAACGATGGACAACGATGTCCCCGGGACCGATTACTGCATCGGCTTCAGCACTTGCGTCACGCGCACCATTCAACTCACCAACGATCTTCGCACCTCCGCTGGCTCGCACGAACGTTTCCTGGTCCTCGAAGTTTTCGGTCGCTACGCCGGATTCACCGCCATGCTCCCGACCATGGCCGGTGCCGCGCACCGCTGCGTCATACCCGAACATAAATTCAATATCGACAATCTCACCGAGCGCCTGGTCTCCGACCGTCACAAGAATCCCAGCCACTACGCCACGGTTCTCGTCTCCGAAGGAGCCATGTTCGAAGGCGGCGAAATGATCTTCGAAAGTGAATCCGCTGACGCCTACGGCCACAAAAAACTTGGCGGGATCGGCGAAATCGTCGCCGAAGAAGTAAAAAACCGTTCCGCCAAATTTAATAAAGGTAAAAAAATTGAAGTCATCAGCCAGAAACTCGGCTACCTGGTCCGCTCCGGCGATCCCGACGCGCTCGATTCCATCGTGCCCATGGCCTACGGCAATCTCGCTCTGGATTTAATTCTCAACAAAACTTTCGGCCGCCTGGTGGTCCTCAAAGAAGGCCGCTACGACAATGTGCCCATCGGCACCATCACCGCCACGAAAAAATTCGTCAACGTGAAAGAGCAATACAATACCGAGCGCCTTCGCCCGCAATACACCAGCTTCGCCAACAAGCCTCTCTTCCTGATGGGCTCCTAGTCAAACGTATTCCAATCCCCACAATCGCCTTCCGGTTGTCTTTGCTTGCGTTTTTTTGCAGTGCGGCAGCCCAGCCGCCGCTTTTCCGCGGCAATCTCACGCCACTTCACTATCTCTAGTTCTCCCCCCGCGCCACTGCTATCTCTTTCGCACTACCCTCTTTCCTTTCCCGCTCCTTCCCCTCACAATTCCAAGAAGCCTCCCCAGCTTGACGGCGCGCGAATTTTCTCTTGCGCGTTTAGCCTGAATTCTGTTTCGCTATCAACATTCTGCCGCACGCGAGCCCGCGCGCGGACCGGCGGTGCACGATGTCAGCAACATCGCAACATCTTCTTGGCCAGCTCGCGGACGGCCGTTTCCCGCTCCGCAAACTTCTCGGCGTCTCGCAAAATTCCGCTGTCTTCC
>WNFO01007926.1_pt1 | contig 11704 bp, 10 predicted proteins | sample 5400251 | NCBI WGS metagenome assembly WNFO01 (sample SAMN13153354, study PRJNA577476) | soil metagenome | isolation source: 100 cm saprolite under Madrone tree | place: USA:California | collected 2016-06-14
TCGAGTGCATCGAGCAGGCCGACGAGGTCGCCGACCAAATGAAAGATCGTGTATTGATCGATCGCTTCCGGCCGGTCGCTCTTGCCGTAACCACGCATGTCGGGGGCGATGGCGTGGAAGCCCGCCGCGGCGAGCGCGTCGATCTGATGGCGCCAGGAATACCAGGATTCGGGAAAGCCGTGGCACAACAGCACCGGTGGCCCCTCGCCCTGTTCGGCGATGTTAAGGTGGATGCCGTTGCTCTCGATCAATCGCTGCGTTGGTCCGCCCATGTTTCCGACCCCATCTACATTGTTTGCGAGCGCGTCGCGTGAAAGACGTTTGACGCGGGCGCCCTCCTTGCTATTCGCCTAGCCTGAGCTTGTAGAAATCCATCGCCGTCTTCGTGAACAGCGCGGTCTTCTCGGCTTCGCTGTATGGCGCGGCGATGCGCTTGAAGGCGTTGAAGATCACCTGATAGCTGCACTGGCCCTTGTCCGGCGGAAAATTGCTTTCGAACATACAGCGCGCAGGGCCGAACGCCTCGATGCAGGTTTCGATATAGGGACGCCACGCTATCGCTGCTTCTTCCGACGAAGGCGGCATCGGACGTTCGTGAAAATCATAACCGAGCAGGCACATCGCCAGCCCGCCGAGTTTAACCACGACATTGGGGCATTTGGCAATTTCCCGGATCGAGGCCTTCCACTCGACAAATGTCTCCTCACGCCGGTTGGCAAAGCGGCCGCGGCCGACCGGGCCGCCGCAGCCATGCGTCAAAGCTTAAGCCCAGCGGCGCGAGGCAGGCAAATCCCTTGCGGAAGGTCGGATCGAGCAGCAGGCCCTTGGGGCGCGTGGCGTACATCCCCGCGATTCCGGCTTCGGCGTCCCACGCCGAGGAATGCCGGATGCCACGAAAACGCCCCTGGCCCGCGGTGATTTCCGCTTCGAGGACGGGCCGCGCGCCGTCGCCCAGCAATAGATTGACGTGGCTGACGATGCCGGCGCAGATCGCGGCGGGACCATAGCCGCCGCTCGCGCTCATCGCTGCGACGCCATTGGCGAATTCAACCTCGCCGACCGGGCGGAATGCTTCCGGTCCGCTGGCGCGATACATCGAGCGGCAATCGACATAGACGGTCGCAATGATGTTGTGACCGGAGGCGATATCGGCCGCCATCTCTTCGATCATGTAGCGCTGGCCGCCGCGGTCCCAGAGATGATGATGGGGATCGACGATCGGGCGCGAGGAATCGAGGATTTCCTCTTTCCGTTGCGCCAGCCAGTCTTCGCGCGGATCGGCATAGAGCCCGCTCTTGGAGGCGGGTGTGGTGCTCGCGGCCATAGCTGTTCGCTCCCTGATTGTTGAAAACGTCATCGCGCGACTGCCTATATTATCGCATCGGAGCTACCGGGCCAACGGCGTGAGGCTCGAGCCGACGTTGCATCTCGCCACGTCAACATTCCAGGGAGAACGAACATGCGACGATTCAGACGCCCGTGCTGGTTTGGGGCAATGCTGACAATTGCGGGAATTCTCGCACTTGCGGCATCGACACACCTGTTTGCACAACAGGCAAATGCACCGGCCTTTGTCATCGTCGAGCGGTTGAGTACGACCGGACCGGAGTCGATCCAGGAACAATATGGCAAGGTTTCGCGCGAAATTGTTGCAAAGTTCGGCGGCCGCTATCTTGCGCGAAGCCAGCACAACGTGCTGCTCGAAGGCGATACCGGCACGCCTTGCTGCATCGCCATTCTGTCGTTCCCGAGCGTGGCGGCGGCAAAAAGCTGGTTCGATTCACCGGAAAATCAGGACGCCGCAAAGATTCGCCGTAGCGGCGCAACTTTTCGCATCATTTCGGTGGAAGGACAGCCTTGATCCGGGCTGAGCCGTCACGGGCGGCGGTTTGCTCAAACGCCGTCTAAAATAATGACGGTCGGCGTGTCCGGCAGCGAAGCCTTCGAAATCGTCAGGGTTCGCTCGGTCCGCACGTCGATCGCGAATTGCTGGCCGATCCGGCGCATGAATTCGTCGAGCGGGGTCATGAAGCGATGCATCGGCAGCACCACCGAGGCGCGCAAGCGTCGGCACCATCAGGATGTCGAGCCGGCCGATCGCCGCGAAATGGCTTTCGTCGAGCTTGTGATGCAGGTGGCCGAGATGGCCGATGCAGAGCCCGGCGACCTCGAAGATGAAGATCGAGTTGCCGTCCTTGATCATCTCGGTGCTCGAATCGTCGCCGAAATAGCGCCTGATGTCGGTGGTGACATTGCGAATGTAGACATCGCCGATGCGTTGATCGATCTTGGCGGGCTGTCCGTCGTCGCCCCAGCCATGCAGCACATAGGGAATGCGAGGATCGGGAAACAAGGAGTAGTGCGTGCTGTGAGCCCTGTTCATGGTGACGACGTCGGGCAGGCGACCGGTCCGGTAGGCGCCACTGAAGTCGGTCGCGATCCGAACGCCCCCGGGCGTGTCGATATAATAGGTCGAGTGGCCGGCATAGGTGATCGCGACTTCTTCGGGCTTTGCGGCGGCCTCGCGAAAACCGACCGGCGTGGCGGGCGGTAATCCCGCGGGTCCGCCACAGCAAAGGCGCCCGGATAGGAACATGATCGTGCCGCATTTGAAATTGGCGCTTCCTGGAATTTTTAGACCAGGCGCCGAGATTTGCCATGAGCCGATCGACCGGCAGCGCCGCCGCACGCTCGGCACAGCCTGATCAGGAGTTGCAGCGATGGAGTTTACGTCGACAGCAAGGGCCCTTGCCCAGGCCGCACCATCGGCAAATCCCGCGCGGGCTTCCGCTTCACACCGGATGGAGCCGCTTCGCCATGTCGATGCCGGCGTTCTCAGCATCGCTTATTACGAGGAGGGGCCGGCGGACGGACCGGTCGTGGTGCTCCTGCACGGTTTTCCGTTCGACATCCATTCGTATGTCGACGTGGCGCCGATGCTGGCCAGCAAAGGCTGCCGCACCATCGTTCCCTATCTGCGCGGCTATGGTCCGACGCGCTTTCGCGACCCGGCGACGCCGCGCTCGGGAGAGCAGGCCGCGATCGGGGCGGATTTGATGGCGCTGATGGATGTGCTGGCTGTGAAGCGCGCGGTTCTTGCCGGCTATGATTGGGGCGGACGGGCAGCCTGTGTCGCGGCAGCGTTGTGGCCGGAGCGGTGCGCCGGCCTGGTGTCGGCAAACGGCTATCTCGTTCAGGATATCGCCAGGGCCATGGTCCCGGCGAGGCCGGAACGCGAAGTCCCGCTCTGGTACCAGTATTATTTCCAGGTGGAGCGCGGCCGCGCCGGCCTTGGCGCCAACCGGCGCGGGATCGCCAAAATATTGTGGAAGCAGTGGTCGCCGAACTGGCATTTCGACGATGCGACCTTCGAGCGGACGGCGGCGGCGTTCGATAATCCGGACTACGTTGACGTCGTGATCCACAGCTATCGCCATCGCTTCGGCGTCGCGGATGGCGATCCGCAATATGCCGATCTGCAACGCCGGCTAGCGGCGCTGCCTGCGATTGCGGTCCCCGCCATCACGCTGGATGGCGACGCCGACGGCGTTGCCCCCGCCACCGATGGCACGGCGTCCGCACCAAAATTTTCCGGCCGCCGCAGCCATTACGTCATCCCGCATGCCGGGCATAATCTTCCGCAGGAAGCGCCCGAAGCGTTCGCGGCAGCGGTAATGGAGTTGATCAAGGCATAACGTTTGGAGAATTCCGCCTCAGGCCGCCAACCGGTCGAGCAGCGCCAGCATGACCGGCGCATCGGGCATCGGCAGCACCGCATCGATCCGCTCGATCAGGCGCGACTGCAGCAGCGGGTTGCGCGCCTTGCCGATCGTGCCGAGCGGGCCGCGAAATCCGTGTTCCTCCCAGGCGAGTTCGAGCAGGCTTTCGCTCACCAGCGCATCGATGAGGTCGTCGGCCGCGCGATCGATGCTGATGAGCGGGTGCGCCGAGAATGCCGTCGGCCGCGGGTAGAGAATGACCGGCTTGGAAGGCGCGCTGAGTTCGACCCGTTTCCAGCGGTCGGCGTCCTGCAGGACCCATTCGATCAACTGGTTTTCATAGCCGACGATGAGAGGCTGGGCGCCGGCGCCGCCGGCCACATAATCGTCGAACAGCTTGCCCGATGACGGCGGCTTGTACCCCATCCGGCGGAACACGGTCGCGACGTCGGCATCGATGCGGCCGAGCGAGTCGAGCGCGACGACGTCGCCGGAGAGCAGGCTTGCCGCAAGACCGGCAAACACGAAGCCTGAGTTGGATTTGTTGGGGTCGGTCGAAACGATGCGCGCGCGGCCGAAAAGATCGCCGACTCCCATCGCGGCCCAGGTTTCGCCTGCGATAATGGCTTTCAGAATTTTCAGCAGGTCGACGGTATATCGCGGCCCGCCGGCGGGCTCGGCAAAGCCGCCTTTCACCAGGCCGTCCGCGATGCGGTCCCAGGAATAGAGCACGATCGGCGAATTGAAGATCACCTGGTCGCGCGAGATCTTTACCCCCGAATTGCGCGCGACTTCGACCAGGACGGACGACGAGGGCCACAGAAACTGCGGCTTCTGGTCGAGCAGCTCGCGTTCGCGCACCATTTCGACCGATCCGGCGCGCCGGGCGTCGAGAATAAGTCCGAACCGCCGCTCAAGCAGGTCGCGGACGCGCGCATTGGCCAGAAAACCTTCCTTTTCGCCGCCGGCAAATCCGAACAGCCGCTTCGGCTCACCGAACCGGCCGGCGATCTCGGGGTGCTGACGCAGGTAGACATACCCGCCGGTACCCGCGGCGCTTGCGGCGAGCAGTCCAATTCCGAAGGCTCGGCGCGAAATGGCCATCAGGCTCTCCTTTTGCCGGGATCCGGCGGAGCGCCGAGCTGCGGCCCGAGGTCCTCGTCAAGCGAACTTTTCAGCAATTTGAGCTCGATGTCGAGATTGCCGAGATCGGCGCCTTGCAAGTTCGCCGCGTAGCGCGTGAAGGCGACATCGAGCCGGTCGATCAGATCACCCGTGGCGGCGATGCGCGCGGTGTCGGGGACGTTGCCGCGTTCAAGCGACCCGTAGGCTTCGGCGATCTCCGCCGCCCGCGGCAGGTAGTAGGTCAAGAACCGCCGCACCAGGTCGATGCGCGAGGGATCCTTCTCGACTCCGGCGAAGATTTCGCGGGAGACGGCCGCCAGATGTCGCACCCGGTCGGCGACCTCTGCGGCGCGGATCGACTTCACTGCAACTTCGAGCCGGGCCGCGAGCGGCTCGGCATCGGTCAGAAGTTCGCGCGCGAATTCGATCTTGCCGCGCGCAGCCCCGCTGAAGTCGAGCCGCTCGAACAGCTTGCGCGGCGAGAACAGGACGACCAGCCCGCCGCCCGCCGACGCGCTGATGATACAGGCGATCCAGAATGGCATGCCGACGCCGATCGCCAGCAGCGGCAAAAGGATGGCGGCTACAACGCCACCCGCGATCCAATTGATGCCCGAGAAGGCCGGCGGCATCTCAGTTGTATCCTCGCACGGCACGGAACGCTTGAGTGAGGCTCTTGGTACCGTCGAAGACCCTGCCGCCGGTCAGGGTGGCGAGGGTGTCGAGCTGGGAGCGGTCGGCGCTGTCCCCGAAAGTGACGCCGAACACCGGCACGCGCCGGCCATCCGCGCGCCACGCTGCTTCAAAAGTCGACATGGCGCCCTGGCTCTTGCCGTCAGTCATGATGACGATGGCCGGCAAATGCTGTCCGCCGTCGAGCAGCGGCTTCATGGTGGCCAGCGCCCGCGCGCCGCAGGTGTAGAAGTCGGTGCCGCCTTCCGCATGCAGTTCGAGCGTCTTGGCAAGGAGGCCGGCCTGTTCGGCCTCGTCACCACTTGCCTTCGCCGTCCACAACACGTGATCGCTGAATGGCAATATCAGGATCTGGTCCTGCTTCGACCATTGCACCAGCATCTCGCGGGTGCGCGCCGGGGTCAGCAAAAACTGCATGGCATCCAGCAATTGCTTTTCGCCATGGCCTTGCATGCTGCCGGACAGATCGAGACACAAGGCGGTGAGCGAGGGTCGACGCAGCGCCTCCTGATAGAGCGCCAGCGCCTTTTGAATGACGGCCGGCTCCGGCGGCCGGACCACCGTCAGGGCGCGGCCAGGGTTCACATTGGTCAGCGCGTCGGCGTTGATCGGCGCGGCGCGCCCAAGCTCGACCCGCCGCCCGGTCGCCGCGATGCGCGCCTGCGTCTCGCTCTTGAGCAGGAAGGCCTGAAGGTCCGCGAAAAAGCCCTCGACCTCCCTGCCACGCCCCCGATCGACAAAGCCAAGCGGCGAATCGCCGATCGATATCCCATCTTCCGGGTAGATGGCGTAAAGCGGTTCTACTCGGCTGGCGGTCAGCTTGTCGTTGGTCTCCTTGATGACGGCCTCGTAGTTCCACATCGCCTCGTAATGCGCGCCGGTCCGCTCTCCGTCGCGGTAAAGATCGGCGAGCCAGCCGCTTGAACCCGATGAGCGCTCCACACCGCGCAACAGCGAGCGCACGGTGGAGAGGACTTCAGCCTTGTCGAGATCACCGGATTCGATGAGATCGGGCTTGCCGATTCCTGCTGCCAGCATGGCGAGGTAGGCGGCGGCGCCGGAGTTCGACTGGGTCGCGGAGGTCATGAGGAATTTCAGGCGGCCGCCGTCGACGGCGGCAAGGATGTCCTTGGTCGTCACCTTGGCGCCGATCCAGCCCAGCGCCTGCGCCTTGGAGCGGCGCACCCCGAGGATTACCGGCATCTGGGCGATCGACTTGACCGATTTTACCCGCCGCGCAGTGTCGAACATGTCGATCCAGATTGACGCCGCCGGCCAGACGGCATCGGCCTCCGGGTCGTTGCCGGCTTTGAGTGCCAGCGCGATATCCAGCGAGCCCTGGTACCGCACCGTGCAGGTCGCGCGGCGCGATTGGCAGAATTCCTGCACCAGAGGCTCCAGCACGTCGTTCTCCGAGCCGGACAGGATGGTGAACAGCGGCCCGGGCGCCGAACAGGCCGCGAGCGCCAGCGCGAAAATCAGGCCGACAAGAGACCGTGGAAGAGCGTGTTTCATGTCGGCGACTTGGACAACGCCGATTTCAGGTCGTCGGTCAGTTGCGCCATCCGCTGCTCGATTTCGGCGCGCTTCTTGCGTCCCTGGTCCTGGACGATGAGAACGCCCGAAATCGTGTCGACCAGATCCCTGTTGGTCTTTTCCAGCGTCTCGATGTCGACAATGCCGCGCTGCGATTGCTTTTCGATTTCGATCGCCTGCGTCTTCATCATCTCCGACGCCTGCCGCATCATCTGGTTGGTGGCGTCGGTGACGGTCTTCTGCAGCGCCAGCGCGGATTGCTGGCGGCTGAGGCCGAGCAGCAGGATCATCTTCTGCTTCCAGACCGGGATGGTCAGTTCGGTCGTCGCCTGCAGGTTCTCGATCAAGGTTTCGTCGCCGGACTGAACGATACGGATTTGCGGCAATTGCTGGATGCCGATCTGGCGCGCCTGCTGAAGATAGAAGATGCGCTTCTCGAGCCGGTCGAGCGCCTGCGCGGCATCCTGATAGGTTTGCGCCGCCAGCACCGTGTCGCTGCCCGCACCGGTTGCCTTGGCGGCCTGTTCCAGTTCAACCAGTTTGTGGCCGCGGAAATCCTCGGCAAAGCTTTTGCCGGCCGCGATGTGCGAATCCAGATCGCCGAGCGATGTCTTGGTTTGCTCGTGCAATTCGTCGAGAACGGCGATGTCGCGCCGCAAGGTCTCCTTGTTGCGGTCGAGTTCGACGCAGATGCGGTCGATCTGGGAGGCAACGTCGCCGAACTGTTCGGAGAAGCGCCGCAGACGCGACTCCATGGAGGAAAACAGGCGCGTGAAAAAGTTGCCGTCCTTGAGGGTGGCGGGATCGAGCCCGCGCGCCTTGGCAAGGATATCCGACAACAGTTTGCCGGTAGTCCCGAGTTCCCGATTTTGCGTCTGGGCGAGGATGCGGTCGGCGAACTCGACCACCGAACGCTGCGCGCGGTCGCCGAACGTGACGATACGTGAACGGTCGGAAATGTCGATCTCGGACTTGATGCGCGTGACAGCGGACGGATCCGCCACGATCGCCGGGACATTGATGGTCTCGCTCATCGCGTTCATCCTCTGTGGACACTTCTCCCGGAGGCGCCACATGGTGCCGCGGAGCAATCTTGGCAAGATAACCCAAGCAATGGAACGAATCGATGACGGTCTTCGGAACCGAGACGGCGCCCGCGCCGTCTCGCGCTTCCCGGGTTGACCGAAAATACACCTTAACTTCAATCACATAATGCTCGCGACATTATCCAGCCGGTTGCACCATCCGCTATCGCGTCGCGAACGCATCACCGCGCCGATCACTCCCGCCGCGGGCTGATCCTCCAGGTCGCCGCCACGATGGCCGCGGTCATGAGACCGCTGACAAGCCCGGCGATCGGCATCGACAGCGCCAGCGCCGCGGTCGCGGCCCAGCCGATCGAGGAAAACGCTTCCGCGAAGGTTGCCAGCCGTGACGAGGTCTGGCGGCGGCGAAACTGGCTGCGCCGCGCCTGCACGCGGAACCAGAGCTGGATCGCGGTGGCCGATGCCGCCGCGACGATGACACCTGCGGCGGTGACCGCCGCCTGCAGCGGCGAGGCGAAGATCAGCGCGGCAATCAGCGGCGCGAAAATGACGCCGATCGTGATCAGCACCACTTCGATCTTGGCGCGGATCACGCGCGCGGGCGGCAACGGCGCGGTCGCCACCAGGTCGGCGGCGTCTTCGCCCGATATTGTCAGCCAGGACAGACCGCCCGCAAGCTGGCCAGCCGCCATCACGATAACCGGCGTGATCAGCACGATGGCGGCCGAACTGTCGGCAAAGCTTCGCCACAGCATCAGGGCCGGCGGCACCAGATAAAGCAGTTGCATCAGGGTCTGCGACACCAGCCAGGGATCGCGCCGCAGCAGCACGAACTCCTTCCAGCGCAGCGCCTGCTGCCGCGAACCGGCGCGAAACGCTTTCGCGCGGGAGTTTTGCAGGGCCGGCGCGGCATTCGCCGAAACCCTGACGATGGTGCCGGCAAACCGCGGCGAGAACATCGCCATCACGGCGCCGAGCAGCACGAGGCCGCCGGCCAACAGACCCAGCAGCGCCTGCCCATCGCCGAGCGCCGCGCGCGCCGGCCACCAGACGAGACTTTCAGGATCCGGTGCAAACCCGGCCGCAGCCTCCGATGTCAGCACCGCGAACCGCGACAGCGTTCCGTAGGACAGGATCGCGGCGATCTGCAGCGCAATGACAAAACCGGCGCCGACGATCGCGGCGAGAATTTGCGCAACCAGCCGGGTCCGGCTCGGGCCGATCAGATGAAACAGCGCGATCGTGACCGCGACGGCCACCGCCGCGGCCGACAAGCCGATCGCGATCACGACGCCAAAGGCTGCGAACCATCTGATGCCGCCGCCGATCACGAGAACATCGACAAAAGGCGTCGACAGCAATAGCGCCATCGCAACGACCGACAGCGCGATCGCCGCGATGCGCACCGAGAACACGTTGGCCAGGGTAACCGGCGACGACATGATCAGATCGAGATCGGCGCGGGCATAAAACACCCGCGTCACGGATTCGATGGCCTGCGACAGCATCAGGGCCCACGCCAGCAAGACGGTCGCCGTGATGACGATCAGGGTCGATTTGTCGAGCGGCGCCTGAAGATCGGCAAACCGGCCGATCACGGCATAGGCCGGCAGATGCATGACCGCGGCAAAGACCGTCAGGCCAATGATGGCCGCGCGTTTGCGGCCCTTGCGGCCGGCCGTCATCATCGCGAGCCATTCGCGCCATGCCAGCCGGATTTCGTGCCGGGCGAACCAGGTCAGGGCCGCAGTCGAACTCATGCCGCGACAGCCTTGGTAGCGACCAGCGCGATGAACATGTCCTCGAGACTGGTGTCGTTGCGTCCGTTCTGCTGGCGCAGTTCGGCCAGCGTGCCTTCGGCGACCAGCCGGCCCGATGCGATCACGCCGATCCGGTCGGCCATGCGTTCGGCGACTTCCAGGATATGCGTGGTCATGATCACGGTGCAGCCGGCACGCACCCGTTCCCCGAGCAATCCTTTGACATGACGCGCGGAGACGGCGTCGAGGCCGGTGAGGGGCTCGTCGAGGATGATCAGCCGCGGGTCATGCACCAACGCGCCGGCGAGCGCGACTTTCTGGCGCATGCCCTTGGAAAATCCATCGCAGCGCTCGCGCAGATGCGGCTCAAGTCCGAGCGAGAGCAAAAGATCGTGCGCGGCCGGTTCCGAAACCCTGGGATCGATGCCCCAGAGGCCGGCGACGAATTCGAGATATTCCAGCGGCGTCAGCTTGTCGTAGATCATCGGCTCGTCCGATACCCATGCCGTGATCTGCTTGGCGGCAACGGGATCAGTGAGCGCATCGATGCCGAGCACCGACACCGAGCCGGCGTCGGGCCGCAACAGGCCGGCCACCATGCGCAAGGTGGTGGTCTTGCCGGCGCCATTGGGCCCAAGCAGCGCGTAGAATTCGCCTGTGCGGACGGTGAGGTCGAGCGCGTCGACCGCAAGGCGATCAAAACGCTTTGTTAACCCTCGCACCTGCAGCGCGGATTCTTCGTGGTTCATGGTGTCGAAACATTCGTTGGTTTGGTTTCGAAACCAACCATGGACCCAAGATATTTCGGCACGGTGAATCGGGCGCGGCAAATCCCGCCAATGCCCGGGATCGGCGCAGGGCTGACAGCCCAACGCTGATCCTTCAACGCTTATCGTTCAAGGCTGCGGCATTTGTGCGCAACTCGGGATGCGGATGGCAACCAGCGCTTTGTTGACAGCGATCGGCGCTTTGGGCTGTATAACCACCAATTGGTCATGCGGCTTTTCGGCGCCAGCGGGGCGGGCAGCGCGTGGACACAAGATGCGGGAAAAGCGATCGCTAGAATCGCCGCGCAAGGGGGAGGGGTGTCGGCAATGCTGGACTTTGTTCAGCAGTTGGTGAGCGGCATTGCGCTCGGCTGCGTTTACGGCCTGATCGCGCTTGGCTTCGTCCTTGTCTACAAGGCGACCGAAGTCGTGAACTTCGCGCAAGGTGACCTGATGATGCTGGGCGGATTTTTCGCCTTTACCTTCATCGGCATTCTCGGGCTCAATTACTGGATCGGCTTTGCCGGCGCGGTCGCGGCGATGGCGCTGTTCGGCATGCTGGCCGAACGCCTGGTGGTGCGTCCGATCCTCGGCTATCCGCAGTTTTCCATCATCATGGCGACGATCGGGCTTGGGTATTTTCTGCGCTCCGTGGTCGGCATGATCTGGGGCACCGATGACTTCAAGATCGAGACCCCGTTCAGCCAGGGCGTGTTGCGGATCGGCAGCCTGGTGCTGGCCTATGACAAGCTCTCCGTCATCGCCGCGACCATCATCCTTTGCGCGCTGCTCTATCTGTTCTTCAACAAGACCACGCTCGGCACCGCGATGCGCGCCAGTTCGGAGAACATGCTGGCTGCCTATTATATGGGCATTCCGGTCAAGCGCGTGGTGTCGATCGTGTGGGCGATCAGCGCCGCGGTGGCGACCTGCGCCGGCGTGCTGCTGGCGCCGATCACCTTCATTCATTCCAACGTCGGTCTGGTGCTCGGCCTGAAGGCGTTTCCGGCGGCCGTGCTCGGCGGCTTCGGCTCGATCCCGGGGGCGGTCGTGGGCGG
>WNFO01004807.1_pt1 | contig 11702 bp, 4 predicted proteins | sample 5400251 | NCBI WGS metagenome assembly WNFO01 (sample SAMN13153354, study PRJNA577476) | soil metagenome | isolation source: 100 cm saprolite under Madrone tree | place: USA:California | collected 2016-06-14
GGCTGCGGCTGCCACCAACCTGCTCACAGACGCTGCACAGCTGACGTTGCAGCGCCATTTGCTTCAGGTATTGATCTCAATGTCGCTGCCAACGCTGCAGGCAGCGTTCGTACAGAGCCGTGCGCAGGCAGCAAGAGACAATGAGCAAAGAGATAGCACGGAGTTCTCCCGGTATTTTCTCCAACAGATGCGCCAGGGAGGGTTGGCGGCCCTGCTACGGAGCTACAGTGCCCTGGCACGATTGTTGGCGACGACCTGTGATCTCTGGGTCGAGGCCAATGTCGAGTTCGTCTATCGCCTGGCCGCCGACTGGTCAGACCTTGGAGAGGTGTTTGGCACCGGGAATGACCTGGGTCAGGTAGCAGAGATCCAACCCGCACTCTCTGATACGCATGCAGGCAGACGCTGTGTGATGGCGCTGACCTTTGCGTGCGGAACCAGGCTGATCTATAAACCCCGACCAATCGGAATAGAGGAGGCTTACACTCACCTGCTGCGCTGGTGCAATGCTCAAGGTGCTGCGCCTCCTCTCAAGACCCTGGCGATGCTGAATCGCGTCTCCTACGGATGGGTGGAGTTTGTCGCACAGGAACCTTGCCCGGACCGGGAGGCACTGCGACGCTACTACCAGCGAGCAGGTATGCTGCTCTGCCTGGTCTATATCCTCGGTGGGATGAATTGTTTTTCCGACCAGTTCGTCGCGCATGGTGAACAGCCGGTCCTGGTGGATGCAAGTCATCTCCTGCGTCCCTATCCCCGTCAAGATCTGCCGCCTCGTCAGGGAAGGGACTGGGAACAAGAGGTGTATTCGGTGCTTCACACCGGGCTGCTGGCAAGCTGGAAGCTACCGACCGGCGCGTTTGCCGCGTCTTCCAAAGGGACACGACATTATGCTGGCGACATCAGTGGTTTGTGCTTGAGTCAGCGAGACAAGGATTTGGCGCAAGAGGACAGAGAGCGGCAACTCTCGAAGTCTCCCCCAGCCTTGAAGTATGGCTCGTTAAAAGCGCACCCCCTTCTGAATGTCGCTCGTTCTGTTGACGTTTCCCAACGTCCCTGCGAAGCGGATCTCCAGGAAGACCTCTGTGCAGGCTTTCAACACATGTACCAGCTGTTCCTCCAGCAACGGGCGACGCTGCTGGCCCCCAGGAGTCCTCTCCAGGCGTTGAAAACGCAACTGGTGCGTATGACCTACCGGGATCGCGCGGTCTACGACGACCTCCTCCCCACCCTATTGGCACCTCAGGCACTGCAGGATGCGATCACGCACAGCATGCTCTTAGAGGGACTCGGGGTTGAGAGTGCGCCTCTCGACTGGACCAGAGCGAGCAAAGGCGATCACGCACGCTGGTGGCCGGTCTTCGCCGCAGAACGACAAGCGCTGCTGCAAGGAGATATCCCGGTAGTGAGCGCACGTGCTGACAGCGATACGCTCGTGATCGGCCCTGAGCAGGAAGTTGGGTTATGCCTCTGTCAGTCGGCGTTTGACCTCGTACTGAGGCGTCTGGAGCGCCTGAGTGATAAAGATCTGGCGCTGCAGCTTGGCCTGCTCCAGCAGGCTCTCCCGCAGGAGACCACACAGGTGGAAAGCCCTGGGCAGGTGGTGGAAACCGGTGAACAGCCAGAAGCAGGCACTTTCATGCGGCAGGCTCTGGCAATAGCTGACGACATTGCCAGGCGCGCGGTCGAGATCGGCCAGGAGAGCGTCCTCTGGGTCGGAGCGACGGGATCATACCGCTTTCAGCAGAGCCAGCTCCAGCCCCTGCGTTATGGATTCTCCGACGGGGTCAGCGGCATCGCCTTCTTCCTGGCAGCCCTCGCGCAACTGACCGGGATCACCAGCTATCGCAGATTAGCCCTTGCTGCCGTCCGACCACTGCACCGTCTCGTGCGTCAGGAAGGTGAGCGGCTTGTCTGCGAAATGGGCCTGGGTGCCGGTCTCGGTTTAGGATCAGTCGTGTATGCGCTCACGCGCCTCAGTCAATTCCTTGATGAACCAGAACTGCTGGCTGAGGCAGGAGCGGCAGCCAGTTTGATCACTCGTGACCTCATTGCCGACGACCATCTCCTGGATGTTTTTGTGGGGACAGCCGGGGCCCTCCTGGGCTTGCTGGCACTCTATGAGGTCTCGCCCACACAAGACCTGTTAGACCGAGCAATATGGTGCGGGGAACATCTGCTCCACACACGTACGCCGAGCAAGACCCCCTATCGTGCCTGGCCTACTGTTGATGGAAGGCATACGACTGGTTTCGCGCATGGCACGGCAGGGATTGGCTATGCCTTGCTGCGGCTCTACGCGTTAACGGGAGACGCAGCGCTTTTGGAGGCTGCTCAAGAGGGGTTGCGTTATGAAGATCAGGCCCTGGTGCGTGAGGCAGGTAACTGGGCAGAAGAGGTAGGGAAGAAAGAGACAGACTATGTCTCGTGGTGCCATGGGGCCCCTGGTATCGGGCTAGCCCGCATCGGTAACCTGCCTCTGCTGGACACGGCATCCAACCGCCAGGATATCGAGATGGCGATACAGACAACGCAGCAGATAGGCGCCGGAGGATCGGATCACCTGTGCTGCGGCATTTGTGGGCGGGCCGAGTTCCTCCTGACCGCAGCCCGGCGGCTGAATCGCCCGGAACTGACCGCTATGGCAGTGGATATTGTCGGACAGATGCTCACCAGAGCAGAGCAACGAGGGGCGTTCACCTTCGACTCGGTCCTGCCCAGATGGATCGCTCGTCCACAGTTTTTCTATGGTACTGCCGGGATTGGCTATACCCTGCTGCGCCTGGCTCAGCCGGATGTCTTGCCCTCGCCCCTGCTCTGGGAATAACTCTATCGCCTATGACACAAAGAACGACGAGAACTGTCCAGGAGAGGAAAAGAACTATGGAACAACACTCAGAGCCGTTCGTTGCCCCGGCTGCGCCACATCAACCAACCTCAAGCTGGTATCGGGCTGCCACATTGCATGAGCGTATCGCCTCCTGGACGGCAGCAGGTACTGCTCCTGTACCGAGCGAAAAGGCAGAGAAAAGACTCCAGCGCTGGAAAACACAGAAGCCCTTCGCCACCAGTTCCTTTCTCGCCACTCGCCTGGCTATGGATGGCATTACTGAGCAAGATCTGCTGGCATTGCTCTCGGAACCGCTCAAGACACTGCAGGAACGCCTTAGTCACCCGACAGCTCCCGATTGGGTAAGAGCACTGACACACGCGCTGCACGCTGACCCTGCTCCTGCCCCCGTGCCAGAAGTGGACGTGGAGCAGGTTTTCCGGGAGGTCGCCGGCCTTCGGCCATTTTACCCCCTGCTCCAGCAGAGTATAGCGCACCTGCAGACGGGTATAGAAGCGCTCGCCCGCGAGTACCGCGAACTCCCCTTTGATCCAACGACGCTTCTCTCTTTGCTTCTGCCCAATTTACTCCGGCAGCTTCAGACACTGGTAGACAAAACATTGGTGCTGGAATTGAACATCGCGCGCCTGCGAGGATGCCTGCACGGAGAGACATCCGAGGTGCGCTTCCAGGACTACCTACACACGCTCTGCCAGCGCGAACACCTCCAACCCCTTTTGGAGGAATACTGTGTCCTGGCACGTCACATACTGGAGAGCAGCCAGCACTGGGCGAATTGCAGTCTAGGATTCGTCCAGCGCTTGTGTGCCGATTGGCCCGAGATCCTTTCAATATTTGCGCCGGACCAGGAGCCAGGGGTTCTCACCAAGATTGCCGGCGATGCAGGCGATAGGCACCGCGGAGGGCAGAGTGTGATGATTCTCACCTTTCGCTCTGGCTGGCAACTGGTCTATAAGCCCAAATCGCTCACCGTTGACATGCATTTCCAGGAACTCCTGGCATGGTTGAATGAGAGAGGATTGCAGCCCGCTTTTCGCCTCCTGAAACTCGTCAATAAAGGAACCCATGGCTGGACGGAATGGATCGCGGTCAGCGGCTGCTCCTCCGAAGAAGAAGTGGCTCGTTTTTACGAACGACAAGGAGGCTATTTGGCCCTCCTTTATGTGTTGGAGGCTACTGATTTCCACTACGAAAACGTGATTGCCGCCGGCGAACACCCGCTGTTGATCGACCTGGAGGCATTGTTCCATGCTCAAAACATCGTGGGAAAGAGGACCACCAACCTGGCGCAGCAGTCCTTTGAGCATTCCGTCCTGCACAGCTTGCTGCTGCCGCAACGGGTCCTCTTCAATGAGGAGGGCGAAGGAATCGACGTCGGTGGACTGGACCGCAGAATCGAAGGGCAACTGAGTCCACATCCAGCCGCAGTCTGGGATGGAGCAGGCACTGATGAGATGAGGCTCGTGCATAAGCGCGTTGAATTGCACAGCGGCAAAAACTGTCCGCGACTCCATGATCAACAGGTAGATTCGCTGGATTATATTGAGAGTCTTATCAAAGGTTTTACCCATGCCTATCGACTACTCATGACAGAACGGGATAGAGTGGTAAAAAGTGTGTTGCCGCTCTTCACCCACGATGAGATTCGTTTCTTGCCGCGGTCCACCAGCGAGTATACCATCGTATTGGCAGAAAGCTTCCACCCGAACCTGCTACGCGACGCCCTGGATCGTGAACGGTTCTTTGACCGCCTCTGGCTGAATGTTGAATCCCGACCGTTCCTGACGCGGCTCATTGCAGCAGAACGCGCTGATCTCCTGTGCGGGGATATTCCGCTGTTCACTACGCGGCCCGACAGCCGGGATCTCTGGACAAGCCGGGGAGAATGCTTGCCAGCGTTTTTTGCCGAGGCGGGCCTGGAACTGGTCAACAAACGCTTCCAGCAGCTCAGCGAAGCGGACTTGCAGCAGCAGATCTGGTTCATCCGCGCTTCGTTTGCGAACGCGGCGGGACAACGTGGGCTTGCCGACCAAGTCGCCAGACGTGATCTGCCCCTATCCGCTGTATCCTCTATTCCGGACGGTGAGCGTCTGCTGGCGGAGGCGCGAGCCATTGGAGATCGTCTGTACGCCAGCGCTTTGCAGGATGAGGAGGGTGCAGACTGGTTTGGGTTGACCCTGGTAGGCGAACGTGTATGGCTGATCACTCCTACCGGTCTGGATTTATATAGTGGCCTCCCTGGCATCCTCTTGTTTTTAAGCCAACTGGGTCAGATCACAGGAGAGGCTTGCTACACTGCCCTCGCGCAGGCAGCGCTCAAAACACTGCGGACCAGTATGCAACGGAATCAAGCCTTCGTTGACCAGATGTCTATTGGGGCTTTTACCGGCCTGGGCTCGTTGATCTATCTCTTTTCGCATCTGGCTGCGCTTTGGAATGATCCAGCGTTACTGAAGGAGGCCGAGGAACTGGCGCAACCGCTTGTCGGCCAAATTGAGAAAGATGAACAGTTCGATCTGGTGGACGGTGCCGCAGGATGTCTTGCCAGTCTGCTGAGCCTGCATGCTTTAGCCCCATCTGATCAGACCTTGAAGATGGCTATGCAGTGCGGAGAGCATCTGCTGGCTCATGCCCAGCCTATGCAAGAAGGTCTGGGATGGAAGGCGCGCCAGCAGGACGTACCACTCTCAGGCTTCTCCCATGGCGCGGCAGGGATTGCCTGGAGTTTGCTCAGAGTAGCCGCGATCAGTGGAGAGAAACGCTTCCGAGACGCAGCCTTAGCGGCTCTGACCTATGAGCGCAGCCTGTTTTCCCCGGAGCAACGCAACTGGCTCGATCTGCGCAAACGACCGACGAGCGCCTCCCCGCAACCCGACCAGGCAGCACCAGCGCAAGCCCCAGGAGCGCGCTGTGGCATGTCATGGAGTCATGGGGTACCGGGGATTGCGCTTGGGCGACTTGTCTCTCTGCCCTATCTTGATGATGCAACGATGCGCACAGAGCTAGAGCTAGCCCTTGAGACCACGATTGCGGATGGCTTTGGCTTCAGTCATGAACAGGTAGGTCCCAATCACTCGCTGGCCCATGGAGATTGCGGCAATCTGGAGACCGTGCTCCTGGCAGCACAAACACTGCAGACCCCGCAGTTGCACAACCACTTGCAACGTCTTACTGCGCAACTGCTGGAAAGCATGCTGCAGCACGGCTGGGTCATAGGGGTCCCACTCAATGTAGAAACGCCTGGATTGCTGCTCGGACTGGCAGGCATCGGGTATCAATGCTTGCGCCTGGCGGAGCCAGAACGGGTTCCATCCGTGCTCACGCTCGCTTCACCGACTGCATCCATGGGTGTGTACTGGCAAAAAACACCTCATCCCTGTCAAAAAGCCATCTCAACCATTCCTTAGAAATTGCTGAGTCAACCTTAGAAAATGCTGAGTCTTCTTATTATTCGTGCTGTTCACCTTATTGTTCACTTGCCTAGACTCGGTACGCCTGTTATGCTGTAATGAGTGATATCCACTGCTTCTCGGAAGTAGATGGAGCTGACGGGAAGAGCAGAGTGTTCTTCCTCACTATATTGGATATTAGGATTGGTGTTGTTCATTTAGTGGAGTCGGCAAGGTCTACCGTTCTCACGAGATGAAAGAACATGAAAGGAAAATAACAATGCAGGGACAAAAAGGTCACGGTCGCGGTTTCGCATCAATGAGTCCAGAGAAGAAGCGTGAGATCGCCAGCAAAGGTGGCAAAGCCGCTCATGCCCTGGGTACAGCGCACAAGTGGACCAGCGAAGAGGCGCAAGTTGCAGGACGCAAGGGGGGATCAATTAGCCGCCGTCGTCCGAAGAGCACCGCTCAGGCATAGGATAGTCAAACTCTTTTTGTAAGGCTGGCAAATCGCTTGCCAGCATTTTTCATGGTGTGTAACTCTTCAGGACTCCTCACTGCACGTGCTCGATAAATCGGCACTCTACAGCAGTTCGCAAGAGCTTTTTGTGCAGCGGGCATGGCAGCCGCAGGCTGCCATGCCCGCTGCACAAAAAACGTGCGAGCCGCCGTAGTAGAGTGCCGATTTATCTCGTAGTGTAGCCCACCGATTTATCGTGTGGGCGATTTATCGAGCACGTCACGTGCGGCGAGGAGTCAGGCACTCGAATAGTTACTGTTGTTTTTGGTTACCCCGGTTCCCAAGGTAACTCGACCATGGTGGAGCCGCGAAGCCGTAGCGCATAGAGACTACAGCTTGCCTCAGCCCGGGGTAGCTCACGGCAACTGGACATAATCCAGGGGGTTCACCCACACGTTGTTGTAAAGCACCATGAAATGCACGTGTGGGCCACTAGAAGCACCAGTGCTCCCTTCGTAGCCAATCACCTGACCCTGGGTCACATTTTCACCAACTTTGACGGTAAAACGCTCCAGGTGCCCATAGATGGTTGCGAGATAGTGCCCGTGATTAATCTTGACCGCCCAGCCCAGGCCTGACCAATCCCAGCCGGTCCAGATCACCTGACCACTATCGGCTGCCATTATGGGAGCGCCATAAGGAGCAGCCAGGTCAACGCCACTATGTGGTTTCCAACAGCCACACCAGAACTGGTATTCGCTGTGGCCAAAATACTGTGTAATCGTTGCTCCCAGGACTGGCCGTTGCAGTTGCCCTGTTCCCATGACGCTGCTGGCAGTGATGGCAGTTGCGCATGTCCCCCAAATATCACTGCCACCACAGTAGCCTTCACCTGTCAGCAGCGCAGGCGTCGGGGTGGGCGGGTTGGTATGTTGCGACGGATTGATCACACCGAACTGTCCCGTGGTAATCCAGTTACCGAAGGCCTGCAAACCATTGATCGGTGGCTGACCATTATCCAGGGGAATGACAAAAAGTGCGGTGGCGATGAGCATGACGACACTGCCGAGCAGGAGACTGAGTACAAGGATCGGACGCCGCCTGCGAGGCGGTGGGGGTTGTGGTGCATGACGCTGCCGCTTCTCAGACGCAGGGATCACTATCGGTACTCTCCCTGTGGTCACGGGTAGGTGGGACGGCCTCAATTGCGAGATGGTAGAAGATATTGGCTCATCGGCAAGCTTACGAGTGGTATGAGCCAGCGGTTGCGTGTTGGTCAGAGGTTGCGTAGTACGACGGGGTTCAGATGAAGATCGCATTACAGGTCCTCGCTCACAAATAAGTTGTTGTGTTTCCACACAAATATACTGTACCTGAGAATATCACCGGTAGCTAGCAACCTGTGCCGCAAGATAGCGCAAATAGGCTATTGCAGCAATTGCATCTTCACCTACCCTGGCGAGTGTGGCCTGATGGGGCAAGCCCTGACACTACGTTTCAGGCCACTTATAGCTAGCTAGCTAGCTAGCTGCCTCATGAATATGAACCGCTACGATGAGGAATTTTGCGCGAAGAAATTTGGGGATAGCTCTTCACAAAACCTCACGATAACAATACCTGCTCTTGCTGCATGGTACCGGCATCGGCAGTATTTCCACTTTTGGCGAGTAGCACCTCTCGCTCCTGCATGTCGAGGATGCGGAGGAAGACTGCTACTACCTGTGGGTCGTACTGGCTGCCGGCACAGCGGCGCAGCTCTTCTTTTGCCTGCTCAGCGGTGAGGGGTTCTCGATACACTCTAGGCGAGGTCATGGCGTCGTAGGAGTCGACGACGGAGATGATGCGGGCGCTGATAGGAATTGCTTCTTGTGCCAGCCCGGCAGGATAGCCGCGCCCATCCCAGCGCTCGTGATGGGCCACAACGATGTGGGCCAGGAGATAGAAGACGCCGCCGGCCTGTTCCAGGATTTCGCAACTAATCTGGGGATGACAGCGCATGATAGCCCATTCCTCATCAGTAAGCGGACCGGGTTTGTGCAGGATGACGTCAGGGATACCAATCTTACCGATATCGTGCAGGAGGGCCGCCAGCCGGATGAGGTGGAGTTCTTCCTCCGGGCGCCCAAGCTCGCGGGCTGTGGCCTCGGCCAGCTGCACCATGCGATGGGCATGAGCATCCGTGCTACGATCATGCACCGCCGCGGCAGTCGTCAGTGCCCGAACCGTGCCTGCTTCCGTCGTGAAAGCCGGGCGCTGTGTATCAACGACTGGTCGTTCTTCCTGGGAAGGTTCGTTCTCTACCTCTGCTTCCACCTCTGCAACGCGGACGCAATTGCGCCCACTCTGTTTTGCCCGGTACATGGCGCGGTCAGCACTCTCGATCAGGGCTTCGCGCGTCTCACCGTGCAATTGATAGACCGCTACACCGATACTGGCGGTAATAGGTATCGGTACGACCGACTGGCAGTCTTCGGCTTCCCAGAAGTATGGCAGCTCGGCAACTGTCGCCCGCAAACGTTCGGCAACCATAGTTGCTCCGCTCAAGTCGGTATCGGTCAGAATAACGGCAAATTCTTCACCTCCATAGCGCCCGACGAGTTCTTCCAGGCGCAGGGTGCTGCGGAGGCGCGTAGCGATTTCATGCAAGATTGCGTCGCCCGCGCGATGCCCCCAGGCATCATTGACACCCTTGAAATGGTCTATGTCTGCGAACAAGATGGCGCAGGACCTGCCGCTTCGACGGCAATGCACCAGTTCTTCATCGATCCTGCTCATGATCGCGCGGTGGTTGGGCAGTCCCGTGATGGCATCGGTTACGGCGGCCTGTGCCTGCTCCCTATAAAGACGATCCACTTCTGCCAGCAGTTCCTGCAGTTGGTCGTAGGCCTCCTGCAGGTGCGCACGCAGGGCCACTTCGCGGTCGTTCATGCGGCGTTGTTCGCTCAACAAGGCACTCAGGCGCGGCAGTTCGCTGCTGATTCCACCAATGAAGAGTGAAATGAAAGTCACTCCCAGGACGAGTATAGCCCAGTGCCCATTAGAAATGGTGGCGGGCAGCCAGGAGCTGGAAACGGTCGCCCAGATGCCTACCAGGGATGCTACAACGCCAACGAGAGACATACCTAGCAGGAGCACTCGCTGTCGCGTGGAGATGTCTACACGACCCTTGCGGCGGTAGAGAAGCCAGAGGACAAGCACGAAAAGCTGGGTGATAGTACATACCCATACGACCGTCGCTCCTGCTAGCAATACATTGTAGATTACCAGGGCCAGGTCATCAGGGCGGATCAGTGTTCCAAAGAACTCTGGAACTATGACCAACGATAGGACTGTGACGAGAGCGATAGCTCCCGCCTGTACAACGATGCTCAGGACAGGGACGCCGTGGCGATTTGTTTTCGCGAGCAGGGCAGGAAGGCGGCGGTCTTGGGCGACAACGACCAACAGGCGCGAAAACATGAGGATATAGGCAATCGTGGAGGCAACCTGGCTGAGTGCAAGCACAATAGCAGTAACGCTGCCCGTAAACGAGCCGAAGACCATAGAGATGGCCTGGACGATTGCCGCCATAGCGCCAGATTGACTGGATGGAACGATCACCATCACGCCGAAGGTGCCCATGACATAGGCAATAAATGAGAGCGCTGTGCCCCACCACACGTAAGAGGTGGCGCGCTTCGCCCCCGCTTTTCCGCCGCGAATCTCTCCACCCATAAATATGGGAATATCGACGCCAAGCAGGGCCAGGATGACCACACCATAGACGGCAAAGTTGCCGCTTGTCGGTCGCCAGGAAGCAGATACATTCAATGCAGTGGCAGCTTTATGGCCGCTCAGGAGCCACCAGCTCCCGGCAACACCGAGTAGGATGAAGGCACCGAGATAGAGTACCGCTACTATCAGCAGGATATGCTTGAGCCAGCGCAGAGGCAAGCAGGCAATCACAGTGGGCACGAGCAGGATAGCCACAATCGCCAGGCCCTGCTGCCCAGGAGTGGTAAACCACGTCGGAGCCAGGTACTGAATGAAGATGAAACCACTTTCTATTTCCGATATAACGGCGAGGACTCCTGGCAACCAGGCACAGAAGGCAGATATGAAGCTCCATCGGTCTCCCAGGATGCGCGTCGCCCACAGATAGGGAGCGCCCTGTCCTGGGAAACGCTTCGCCAGCCACTGCGTGACAAATGCGCAGGGAATCAGAAAGGTGAACAAACCAAGCACCCAGTAGATGAAGGCCGACGGGCCTCCGAACTGTACGCCGGTTGTATTGGCGATAAATAGGACGATCAAGAGCATTAAAACCGTCAGGTCGCGCGTACTCAACACCGCGGGGAGATGTCCGGCAGCCTGTGTATCCGAAAGAGTAGCTTCGGGTGCCGTATCGTTTGTAATATCGCCAACGCGCTGCATTGAGCCGTTGAGCGGTGCTGCGCCAGAACGTTGCTTTACGTTCATCGAGTCAGAGACCATTTCGTACCTCCTACCAGGCAGAAACCGGTACCCCCAGAGATACCTCTAGCAGACATGGACCTCACACATGCACGAACCCATTTCATCGTTTCTTAATCGGCAGAGAGGAAGAGAGGAATAGCCCCTTGACTTCTACCAAGCGAGCTGTTATCATGTTCATGAAGCAAGCAAACTGCCTCAGCTTCTTCATTCATCTGATTGTCCTCAATTGAGAGCATGGGCGAGAAGCCGGGCGACCCAGGAAAGGCGGGCGGCCATAAAGGTCTCTGTTGGCGGATGTGATTCGGAGGCGAATCGGCGCAAAAGCCAGGGCAGGGGCAAATCCCAATACATTTCGAAGGACCACCTCCTCACTCCAAGTTTGCCACCCTAGGCCACACCCTACTTCACGATAATCGTTGCCTTCATATAGGGGTGATAGTTGCAATGATAGGAAAATGAGCCAGCGGTCGCAAACTTGAAATGAAAGGTAGCACCAACGGCAATCGTTCCACTATCAGCAGTTGTCCCGTCGTCGGTGGTCATCGTA
>WNFO01007465.1_pt1 | contig 11698 bp, 14 predicted proteins | sample 5400251 | NCBI WGS metagenome assembly WNFO01 (sample SAMN13153354, study PRJNA577476) | soil metagenome | isolation source: 100 cm saprolite under Madrone tree | place: USA:California | collected 2016-06-14
GGCAGATATCGTATTCCTTGCCGGCAATTTCCTTCTGAAGACAATCTTTCGCTTCGCCGCAGAGATCGCAAATAATCATGGATCCCCCTCCTTGAAGCTCGCTGCAACTGTTCTTACATGCTAGCGAAGATTGTCCGCCAAACTGCTAAAGATTCTGACAGCGATCCTCACTTCTTACGTGGCCTACTGATCCTACGAGGCGAATCGAGGTCAAAATCGGTAGCGCGCTGATAGAAAATGTAATTCACGGTGAATTCTTCAATGATTCAAAATCGAATCGTTACGGTCTTCGGGGCGTATGGACACACTGGACGCTTTGTTGTCTCAGAGTTACGCAAACGCGGATTTACTCCCATTCTTTCGGGTCGAGACGCGGCGAAGCTGAAAGAGGCGGGCAACGTTCACCCGGGCTCGGAAGTGCGCGTGGCTTCGGTGGACGATCCTGCCTCGCTTGACCGTGCACTGTCCGGCGCAATGGCCGTCATCAATTGTGCGGGGCCGTTCATCGACACAGCGGTGCCCGTCATTGCTGCGGCGCTCCGCGCGTCTATTCACTATTTGGATGTGGCTGCGGAACAGGCGGCCGTTCTAGCTGTCTTCGACCGGTTTGCAAGTGCCGCGCGAGATGCTGGCGTCGTGGTCATTCCCGCAATGGCGTTCTACGGGGGATTGGGCGACCTCCTAGCCACTGCCGCTATGGGAGAATGGTATGCCGCGGACGAAATCTGTATCGCGATCGCGCTCGATAGTTGGCAGCCGACGCGCGGAACTCGGTTGACAGGCCAACGCAATCCTGGTCGGCATTTCATCTTTTCCAATAATAGACTAGAGCGCGCTGATCCTCCTCCTGCGCGCAAATGGAATTTTCCGCCGCCATTCGGAGAGCAAGATATGGTGGGTCTCTCCCTGGCTGAAACCATCACCATCCCACGGCATCTGCAAACACCCGAGGTTCGCGTGTACATCAATCTGGCGCCGATTACGCATATTCGCGATCCCAATACGCCTGCGCCTACAGCGGCTGACGAGAGCGGTCGCTCATCCCAGATTTTCGTTATGGAGGCTACAGCACGAAGGGGAGACGCGGAGCGGCGGGCGATAGTGCGCGGAAGAGATATTTATGCAATCACTGCACCGATTGTCGTAGAAGCGATACATCGTGTAGTCAACGGGCTGGCCAAGAGGACCGGCGTTGTCGCGGCTGGTGAGGCCTTTGCCGCGCAAGATTTTCTCATGTCGCTTAGTCCGTCCCACCTCTCCTTCGAGACGTAGTGATGACGCTTCCGCACGGAATAGTCGACGTGGAACGTGGTATCTTTGTCTCTGGCACTGATGGACCCAGAATATTGCGCCAAAAAATGAAAGTAATCGCGTGCCTGAAATTACTGTTCGTTCTCTACTGAAATCTCCCACAGTTACGATTCGGGACACGTATTGCCAAGGTAGTTGCCGGCATAAGAGCATGGAAGAGTGCACGGCCACCACCCAGTTGGTGTTTCCGTATCGCGGTGTGTATGTGCGGCATCTTGGGCATGACCAGGCAGTAGCCGAAGCGAACCAAGTGCTGTTTTTCAATGCCACCGAAGCCTACCGAATCAGCCATCCGGTGCAGGGCGGCGATGCCAGTCTAACGCTCGTAATCAGTGAGCCGCTGCTCCGGGAACTGGCTCCAACTACGTTCTTGCGAGACAGTGCGACGCTCGCATTTCGGCAGCAGCGCCGACGGATTGATGCGCGGGCCCAAGTCCTTGTAGCGCTTCTTGGTCATAGCCTGCGTCATCACATCGCGGAACCTCTCGAAGCCGAAAGCCTGGCTTTGACCCTGGTACAGCGGACGCTGGGGCCGCGCACCACGCACGCTGCCGGCGCCAGTGTCGGACGGCAACTGCTAGTCGATCGCGCTAAGCTCGTGGTGACGAGCGATCTGGGGCGGCGCTGGACGTTGAGCGAAATCGCGGCCGAAGTGCGCTGCTCCCCTGTTTATCTCACGCAAGTTTTCCAGCAGGTGGAAGGCTTACCCTGCGGCTACGATTGGCGCGGGCGTTGGATCTCCTTGCGCAATATGATGACCTCACCGCCCTCGGCATAGACCTAGGCTTCTCTAGCCACAGTCATTTCAGCGCTGCCTTTCGCGAGGCTTACGGCCGCTCGCCCTCGGAATTCAGGCAGTCAGCGCTGCGTCGTTAGGCCCTCTTCCAGCAAATCGCTAAAGATTCTGACAGCGGCCATCTCCTCCTGCATGGCCTACTGCTCTCGTACCCGGACTTCGGGTATTGGAGGGCGACGTCATGGTTGCAACAGCTTGTGTGGCTTGCACCTGCAAACTGGATGAGAATCCCATCAGAGTCAAAATCAGTGGCAAGACGGTTGAAGTGTGCTGTGACGAATGCGCACAGAAGCTGAAGGAAGCGCACGTTTCCGCAATAGCTTCGAGGAAGAGGTAAATCATGAAACGCCAAGTCGCCGCAGTCTTGCTGGGAGGGGTACTCATCGGGTCATTTCTGAGCGGGTCCGTCTTGGCTCGCGCAAATTCGGGCGCGCCCGTAACAGCGTCCACAAAAATCTCGGAGGCATCAACTATGAGCGAAAAGAAATCAGCACCAGTTCACCGCAGTGTCCACACTGCTTCGGGACGCATCAGCTACACCGAACAAGGCACCGGACCTGTCGCGTTGTTCGTCCATGGCGTTTTATTGAACGGCTATCTTTGGCGTCATCAGTTGGAAGATTTGTCCGACATCCGGCGTTGCATTGCCCTGGACTTGCTCGCGCATGGCGACACCGAAATCGCGCCGAACCAGGACGTTTCCGTCACTGCAAACGCGAAGATGCTCAAGGAATTTCTCGATGCCTTGCACATCGATCAAGTCGATCTCGTCGGCAATGACAGCGGCGGCGGCATCGCCCAAATTTTCGCCGCGCTCTGTCCGGAGCGCGTTCGCAGCCTCACACTCACCGATTGCGATACGCACGACAACTGGCCGCCCGAGGCCTTCAGGCCTTTCCTCGCGATGGCCGCCGCCGGCGGCTTGCGCGGAACATTGGAAACGATGTTGTCCGATAAGAGCGTCTATCGCTCGCCGCAGGCCCTCGGACCGGCGTACGAACATCCCGACCAACTGACCGATGACAGCATCGAAAAATATTTGCGTCCGTTCGTCAGAACCGAGCAACGCACCCGCGACCTGCAACGCTTCCTCGCCGCTTTTGACAACAAGCATACGCTCGCCATTGAAGCGCAATTGAAAACGTTAAAAGCGCCGACTCTCATCGTCTGGGGCACCGACGATGTGTACTTCGACGTGAGATGGTCGCACTGGCTGGCCGACAACATTCCCGGCACACGGCGCTGCGTGGAATTGCAAGGCGCCAGAATCTTTTTCCCCGAGGAACGCTGGCAGGAGTTCAACAAAGAACTACGCGCACACTGGCAGCTGGCACGACAGGCGGCGCGATGAGAATGGCCGATCAGACGCGGAAAGCCGAGCAATTCCGGGCATTGCATCTTCCCGGAAAGCCGCTCGTTCTCTTCAACATCTGGGATGCAGGCAGCGCAAAGGCCGTCGCCGCGAGTGGTGCCAAGGCCATCGCGACGAGTAGTTGGTCGGTTGCCAACGCAAACGGCTTCTCCGATGGCGAACAGACCTCGCTAACTTTAGCCATCGAAAATCTGCGCCGAATCGTCGGAGCGACGGACCTGCCGGTGACAATCGATCTGGAAAGCGGTTATGGTGACGCATCGGAAGCGGTCGGAGAGACCATTGCTGCGGCGATCAACGCGGGGGCCATAGGCTGCAACTTGGAGGACAGTTTTTCCAGCTGGTGGAAAACTCCGTGAGACAGTCGATCAGGCCAATCGCATCCGCCGCGCTCGCCAATCGGCCGACGCAGCCAATATCCCCTTCTTCATTAATGCTCGGACAGAAGTCTTTTTCCAGAGACCGCCCGAACAGCACGATACGGGCATGCTTGTTCAGGTGATTGAGCGCGCCAACGCATATAGGGAAGCTGGCGCGGATGGGCTCTTCGCGCCCGGTCTAGCGGATATCACTCTGATCGCACGTTTGGCTGAAGTGTCGCCGCTCCCGCTCAACATCATGGTTGGCGACGCCACTCCGCCCGGGTGCGCACTAGCAGAGTATGGCGTCGCAAGGGTGAGCTTTGGTCCCCACCCTTACGTCAGGGCGATGATGGCGTTGGAAGAAGCGGCGCGCGAGGCGAGCGCGTGACGCGAACGGGCCGGCAGAAGCGAGATCATGGCGGCGTGGCGAACTCTGATGCTGCATCATCTCTGGACCGCGGATGATGTTCTCAAATTGCGCCACTGGGTGTTGCGATTCGCAGCATCCTTAGTGGATTGGCCTGAGTGGCTGCCCAGTGCCTCAAAGACAGGCGATCTTTAGAGATGCCCGCACTTGGCTTCTCGATGCGACCTTCGACGAAAGATAACTCTTGGATTGTCGGCAAATTACGATCCGCCTCCTCCTAACTTCCGAGTGGCCCGTCCTTCGAGAGGAAGTTCCCGGTGTTCCAGTCCCAACACCTATAGATCGAAAGAATTGTCCGATGGGCGCCTCCCATCCTCCATGCAACTGCTTACGGAGTACCGTCGTCGCGAAGCCCGCGAAGCGACATCTTGGCTGGCGTGCCTGACACTGAGAAGTCCGCAAGACAAGAAAAGAGCCACCGCTCATCAGCACTTCATCTGTCCTGAGTTTGATGTCAAATTCCGGATAGAAACAATCCTCCAGCGAGCGTTAGATTGCAAGTGTTCTGAAACAGTCGACATGGTTCAAGCAAATCCAAACCGGAATGGAGACAGAAAAGAGCCCGAGCACGAAGGCCGCCGCTGCTGTTATCGGATTTATCTTCAGGTGGATCAGCCCGAACAAAAGGGCAACGATTATCGCGGCATAGGAAAGCGAAGTACCGAAAAACGAAAGCGTTGCCGGATACTGCCGAGCCAGGGTGGTCTGCAGGAGACCGCGAAAGATTATTTCCTCCTGAATTGCGGCACCGACGACGAAGTAAAGGAACGGGGGAACTCAGACACAGAAGCGGTAGTCTCTTGCCGGCGATACTCGTTCCATGCGGTCTTTAATGCCTTCGCCGCCATTTTGTGAGTGGTACGGAGCCCGCCCAACGGCTGCCTGTCACCGACGCTGGCTGATCGACGATTCTGGACGAGTCGTCGGCAAGCACGGAAGCGTGGCCACCAAAAACTGTCTCAAAATTGGGGTTCACTCCAGATGATCGAAAAGCGAAGGAACAGATTTTGGAATTGGCGCAAATGCCTTAGAATAAAGGTAGTTCCCACTGTGGGCGTGTAGCTCAGCTGGGAGAGCACCTGCTTTGCAAGCACGCCGTCATCTCATCTAATTCGTTGAATCGGCGTCTCTTAACAGTGCAAAACCCTCTGCTAGTTGGGCTACTGATTGGGCTACAAACCATTAGGTATTTTGTCCAAATTTGGACAGACACTCCGAAAAATGGACTAGATTCGAGTGGAGCGAACACTACTCGGAAGAATGACCTCGGCTTGATTCTCAGCAATCGGCGGATGCATCGGTACTCCAACAGCAAACTGCGCGAGAAGATGCGGCGTTGCCTTGCGGGTCTACGAGAGAACGTATCCAAGAACCATTCACCTGAAAACACGGCGGCCCGGACGCTCGAAAGAGTAACCTGGCCGTTTCACGTCGTGGTGCTCGCGGGTGTCTTGAATGATCCTGCAGAACAGGCACGCCCCAACAAGGTTCGCCTTCATCCTCAAACTCTGCAACGCTACCGCCTCGTGAACGGAACGGGGCCACAAGTTCAATGAGTGCGCGCCTGAGAAGATTTCAATCCCCGACTTCCTGGTCCCGGATTCGGTGTCGCTCAACAAAGAAAAAACGGAGTTTTCCGATGCCAAGTTGGACCCAAAGATGGACCCAAATATCTTCCCGAGAGAATAATAATTGAAGTTGCGTTAAGTTGTTAAAAGGGTTTTCTTGCACATAGTAAATCTAGGTAGCCTTCTTCAACTTGCAAGGAAACAGTTAACGCGGCTCGATGCTCCTCGATTCACAACATGCGTATCGGTTCCCAAAATTCAAAATTCTGACCCTTTTTCATTCCGGAAATTCTGAGCCGTCCGACAATAGCCGGAAGGGCTGAAACTCTCTCTGTGCCCCCGGTCGGTGAACCGGTAGGGCGGAGGGGGGAGGATGTTAGGAATGTTAAAGCGTCACGAAGTCGAGATTCTACTGAAGGCTGGTCACCCCAAGACCGAAGTGGCCCGTGTGGCGGGAGTTTCCCCGTGCTCGGTTAAGCGCATTGCTGAAGAAACTCCGGTGGTTCATGTCGATGATGCCGCTGAGCGAGAGAAGCGGCGGATCGGCAGACCAAGCATCGTTGAGCACTTCCGGAAAATCATTGTAAAGATTCTGGAAGAAAAATCCGACCTACCCTCCCTGGAGATCCTTCGCCGGGTTCGCGAAGCAGGCTACCAAGGGGGCAAGACCGCCTTGTACGCTCTTGTGGCCTCGGTTCGTCCGAAAGAGACAAAACCACTGATTCGTTTCGATGGCCTGCGAGCAAGAGCACAACTAGAAGAACGATCAATGTGGATTCTGTCTCTAGCTCACTTGGCAGAGGAAGCTGACCCCATTGGTTTGTGCGTTCTAACAATGTTGCGAAAAATGGGCTACAGTGTACTAACGTATTATCGCTTTGGTTGCAATGTGTCCCAGCACCTGATATCCGCGAACAAGGTACGCAAATTAATTGTTCTATGGGCTTCCACGCTTTTTAGTAAAACCCAACTGGCCGACCGCCTTAGGATCTCTCGAGGGACTGCGCACAAATATATCGCAGCCTTCGAAGGCTCCGCGCTCACGAGCGATGAACTTGAACGGCTAAGCAATGCAGAACTCTTGCTAGCCCTACTACGGAGATCTCCACAAACGGAACCCACACGGTCAGGTAGATACAATGCACTGGCCGCACAACTCCAGCGCATCCACTCGAGAATGCAAGCTGAGCCCTTGTCTTTGATTGATGTTTGGAGCGAATACGCAGCCGCAGCACCGACACCATACAAATATTCGCAATTTGCCAACCGATACAGCCTCTGGTGCAAAGAACGTCATCTCACAAAAGCCGCACCCAGTAGCCGGCTTTCTATTGTGGTCAGCCCCAACGATCTGCCTACTCTGAGAAAGTGGAAATTTTCCAATAATCGACAATTGTGGGAACGAGCGGTAGCAATTCTAGCGATGAGCAACGGTAACAATCTTGCCAGCATCAGCCGTAAGATTGAAAGATCACCTCGGACGATCAAGAAATGGTGCCTGATGTATACGGCTGAAGGGTTTGATCGGCTGGCCTTGCCCAGGACGAAAGCCCAGTCGATGAAATCGTTGGATGGTCTCAAAGCAAAGAAGGATCGCCTAATAAAGCTGATACACGAATCACCACGTCTTCACGACATAAACCGGGCATCTTGGAGCTTGAATACGTTGGCCACAGTTTACGAGAGGCTTTACGGAGCGTCCATATCCAAAAGCTCGATATCCGAATACTTTCGAGCAGCGGGATACAAATTTAAGAAGGCCAAGACAGTGCTCACCAGCAACGATCCCGAGTACCACACTAAAGTGGGGGTCATCACGCAGATCCTTTCGGATCTGAAAGAGGATGAGGCCTTTTTTTCCATCGACGAGTATGGCCCATTTGCAATTAAGCGAAAGGGCGGCCTCAAGCGGGTTGGCCCCGGCGAGGACTATGTGGTCCCGCAGTATCAAAAGTCGAAGGGCTGGTTGATCCTCACGGCTGCGCTCGAACTATCCAGAAACCAAATAACCCATTTTTACTCCTTGAAGAAGAACACCGAGGAGATGATCAAGATGGCGGATCTATTGCGCACCAGATACCGCACTTGCCGGACGATTTATCTGTCGTGGGATGCAGCCTCATGGCACATATCGAAGAAGCTGTTTTCACATCTGGATGTGGTAAATCAGCAGGCAATCCAAGACGATTTCCCCATCGTGAAGCCGGCGCCCCTTCCTGCTGGTGCGCAGTTCCTCAACGTAATCGAGTCGGTCTTCAGTGGCATGGCTAAAGGAATCATTCACAACAGCGATTATCCATCCGCAGAAAGTGCAAAGGATGCAATCGATCAATACTTCAAAGAAAGGAACGAGTTTTTTGTCCGGTGTCCGAAGCGCGCCGGACACAAGATCTGGGGGCATGAGCGGGTGCCGAGCGAGTTCTCTGAAGCAAACAACTGCAAAGATCCGCTGTATCGCTGATTCCAGTTCTGTTATTCGTGTACCCGGAACATTGATGTGCCTTTTTATTACCGATCCAATAGGGCTCCCCGCCCGTCTAGATCAGTCCATCTGGAAAAAATTGGTCGGGGCGAGTGGATTTGAGCCACCAACCTCCTGGTCCCGAACTATGAATACCAATTCCATAAACCCTCTATCTGGCGTCGCTTACGGGACGAGAAGCCTTGTTCCCCCCTTTTAGTTGTCCGTTGCCTGTCCGCAGCCCAATCACTCTGAGATCGAGCACTTGGTTGACAGCCGAGGAATGCAAAATCGAAATGACTGTTTTTGATGTCACCTACTCGGAAAGACGACGATTTTCAGGCCGTCAGTTTGGGCTATTTGGGGCCTGTCCAGATCGAAAATTCTGTGCGGTCCACGTGAGATGTCATTCCCGCCAACCGGACCGCAAGCCTCCAGCAGTTTGCGGCTCTGCCCCAGTCAGGCGAACGAAATTCGCCGATGCACGGTTCTGCAAGGGAGCACACTCAACAGGAACCACTCGCCACTACTACAAAACGCGTGATAAAATTGCATTTATGCAAGTCAGGGTAAATGTACCCGATCGGCTGGCGGCAGAGGCCCAGGCGCGAGGGGTGTCGCTCGAAATGTATGTCGAAGAAATGCTCGCCCAACAGATAATTGGCCCCGAAGGGGAAACTCTCCACGAGTCCGTTAGCGAGGCCATCGACCGAATCCGCGAGTTGCGGAAGCAGAACAGGCTCGGCGGTCTGAAAACCAAGGACCTCATTCACGAAGGTCACAAGTACTGATGGCCGTCTTTGTTGTGGATGCCTCGGTGGCTCTGGCCTGGTGTTTTGAAGACGAAGCGACGAATTGGACCGAAGAGTTTCTCGAACGCTTACGGCAGGGTGATCGAATCATTGTTCCGGCGCACTGGGCCACCGAAGTTGCAAACGCTCTCTTGATGGGAGTCCGCAGAAAGCGAATCAAACCGGAACAACCTCAACTACTTTGGGATGAACTCGGGCGGTTGCCGATCGATACCGAACCGGCGCTCACGACCGCTCGGGGTAGAGAGGTTCTTGCGCTAAGCGAAAAGCATGGCCTCACAGTGTACGACGCAGCATACTTAGAGCTCGCCCGCCGCTACCAATTGCCGCTGGGAACCCTCGATGGCGATTTGCGCAAGGCAGCACAAGCAGAGGGCGTTCTGCTGCTGTAAGACCGAACGAAAACCTAGAGGCTGTTGCATAACCGAAGACAAGTGTTTGAAAGAAGGATGGTTGAGTTTACGGGAATGAGCGGTGAGTAAGGGGAGTCAGCAGCGCCGAAGGAGGGCCGATGGGCCGGTCGGGTCCGTTGCTGACCGAAGCGCAGTGGAAGAAAATCGCGCCCTTGCTCCCGAAACCGCACAAGAATCGCCGTGGTTGCCGCCCGTGGATCGACAACCACCGTGTGCTGTAAGGGATTCTGTGGATTCTGAGGAGCCTCGCTGGCAGGACTTGCACAAGGAGTATCCTGTGGCTGGCGAATTGTTATTTCGCCCACGATTCCTCAGGATTCTCCGTCCTGCTACGATTCTTTGATGGGCAATCTTGCCGTTCTTTTCATCCATTTCATCGCCGCCCTGGCTCGGTTGCTCGGTCCGGGTGGGGTCCGTTCCCTCGTTGCACCAGATCCTGATCTTGAATCGCTCTCGGAAACGATCTCCCCATCCACACGCATCGGACCGGATCCTCGCTGGCTTGCTGGCACTCTTGGTGCGCCCCACTAGGCTGCTCCGTTCCCCAATCGTTCTGAAGCCTTCGACACTCGACACTGCTAGCCCTTCATAAAGCATGAGCAAGGGAAAGTACCGGATGCTGTTCTCCCCGAATCGCCGCCGGCAGCACGGCCCGAAAGGTCCGAGCGCAGAACTCTTTCATGCAGCAGCTTCGGCGTCCATGCCGGCACCATCGATGGTGTCGTACTCTGTCGGATGTTTAACTGCGCCATTCGAGGCCAACGCTGGTTGCCGAAGTACGTCAGCTCCTACAACGATCCCCTTTATCGTTCCACCAGTGGCAAGCCAATCTGCGAATACTAGAGTTATCACAAATCAAGTCCATCCCCTACGTTCCCCTGTCCATCCGTTCGTGGAAAGGCTAATCGGCACGATTCGACGCGAGTATTTGGATCACCTGTTGTTCTGGACGACTGCAGATCTTGAAGGCAAGCTGCTCGATTTCAGAACCTACTTCAACAACTATCGCACGCATACCTCACGAGAAGGGCGAACGCCCGATACGCCGGTGTCACGAACAATCGCCAATCTCCGCTCGTTTCGATGGCAAACCCACTGCCGATCCTTGTATCAGACCCCAATGGCTCCCTGACTTTTCAAATACTCGGGCTCACTGCGGCTGCGGTATCCGGTCAACCTCGCAACACAGCCAAAGAAATCATCCGGTGTTTGCGTTCCCGGTTGCAGGTATTGGTCCGGTGAACCCACCGTTACTCCCGACACTCGTCGCTGACGCCATGCGATATAGTAACCGCCGTGGAGTTTCACATGGACTTCCACATGATCTGAAAAGTTGCAGCGTGTTTCGCGCAGATCCCATCGTTTTAAGCCACCGTAGCAATTCGCCACATACAGGTTCGTGGCACTAGTTTGGTCCAGATAAAACCAACAAGTTTGCCGCAACTCGTTGTTTGAGTTGCCACGTACGGCTCCGATCACGCGTCATCTTGCGCCGCTGGTTTTGGCCTCTTGGATTTCGTAAATGCATCGACGTCTCGCTCGCCCGAACGTAAAAAATCTAGAAAATCAATGCCTCTGTTCCGACAGGTTTCGCAGATGCTAAAAAGAACGAGATATTCGGAAATAGCAGTCGGGCTAGGCGCACCTTGGAACAGTACTCGTGACCTTGCATACGCTTTGATCGCGTGTTCCGCGTTGTTGTTATTCCAAGGGACGCCGTTATGCCTGAGGAATGTGAAAAGCTTATCGCGGTTCTTTTCGAAGCGCCGTTTCAATTGGAGTGCGTATTCGCTGCAATATTCTCTGAGCGATATTTCTTTGTAAAAGCGATAAACGGATTTTAAATGCTTGTTCAGAAAGCGCCTTTTGAGCCCGTGTCGATCAATCGTCTCAATCATTGGATTGAGAAGTGACGCGAAGTCGTGGACAAGCAGCTTGAGTTCTTCATCATAAGGGTGTGCCAGAACATCGTTATTCATATCACGCAGCAGGTGTATCAAGCACTTTTGCTGCGGGCATTCAAATGAATCATATGCAGCATAAAAGTCGGAGATCAACACGCCTCGGAATCCCTTCAACACCCGCGAAGCGGTGTCCGCCTCGCGCGATTCAGAATATAAGTAGACCACTTCACGTGAGTTGGTGAATACCCACACATAGCCTGCTGACCCTCTCT